>Ga0310695_10006871_pt1 | contig 18495 bp, 8 predicted proteins | sample RumenRJG_04DNA_FD_203882 | JGI IMG/M metagenome (GOLD analysis project Ga0310695, IMG submission 203882) | Bovine rumen microbial communities from Lethbridge, Alberta, Canada - RJG_04 (v2) (version 2) | ecosystem: Host-associated > Mammals > Digestive system > Stomach > Rumen | place: Canada...
TAAATAAACGAAGGGGTGGCAGACCTTGTTCAGACGGATGCGATAGTATGATTTCCCGTCAATCAGGGTATCGCCATCCACAGTATAGTATCCGAGCGAGATGCTGGAAACCTGGTATCGCCCCTCCGTCTCATGCCCGAATCCTTCTATCCACGCTGTAGTGGGGGTGAGAAACTCATGCTTGGAGTCCCTGTACACATATTCCGCAAGCGTGGGGAGGGCCAGCAGGGTCAGAATGGCGAAAAGGAATGTTTTTCTCATTGTTATTGACGTTTTAGAGGTTATTCATCTTGTCACGATGCGGCAAAAGTATAAAAAATACTGATACCAAGCAAGGAAAAGAGGGGAAAAAGTTTTTTCCTTGCTTGGCCGAGCGATGGCGTCGTCTGTAGGCAGGCGTTTTTTGTTGTGCAGTTGGGGAACAATTGTTGTGCAACTATGGAACAATTGTTCCCCAACTGTGGCGCAGATTCTCCTCCGAGTGCCAGGTTCCTATCCACGGCGTGTGTTGCCTTACAGTGGTGTCCTGGTCTCGCTCACGTTAAAGGCAGAGATGTGGAGCACGGGACTTTGGCCTCGGGTGTCCTCGCCTGCCCAATGTACTTTGACGGGCAGCGTCTCGCCGGGCATCAGGTGGAAGTAGTTCTCACTGTAGAGGACGGGCAGTATCTGCTCGCCGTCGCTGCCACGGAGTTCCAGGCGTACCATGAGGGCAGGGCTCTTTCCGGTATTCTTTACCTTGTAGGTGCCCTTGTCCTTCGTCTGGCTCAGCGACAGGGTGGTGCGGGGCACGCTGTAGAGGTCGGTCTGCGAATCGGCAGTGCCGAGGACGTAGGTGTTTGTCGTGCTGGAAGGCAGGGTAGGGTGGCTTGCGGGCAGCTCCAGCGTGAGGGAGAGGAAATAGGTGCCCTTCAGCCCGGCGGACGGACCGGCCCAGAAACAGTCGATGGTGGTGTCGGTGGGCGACTCGACGCGTGCCGTGCGCTGCCACAGCGGGTTGCCCTGCAGGTCGTAGATAGTGGCGCTGACGCTGGCTTCGCAGGTGGGCTGTGAGAGGTTTACCACCTGGACCATGCCGGTGAGCGCATTGTATTGCACATGGAGCGGCTCGCAGGCCTTGCGTACGCCGAAATAGGCGGCGGTGGGGGAGAGGTAGTAGTCGTAGGTCTGCCATACGGTGGAGGGCCAGCAGGGGTGGCTCATCCATATGAGCAGTCCCTGCCGCTGGGTGTTCGATGCCTCGTACATGGCGCGGTAGCCGTCGTAGTTCTGCCACTGGGCCAGCTCGGTATAGGCCGAAAGGCTGTCCTTGCCCATCGGTACGCGCAGGGGGCCGAAGCGCTCCTCGAGGATGCGGTTGAAGGAGGCTCCGCCCTGGGCGCCCTGCTGGGTGAAGTCGTGCTGTCCCCAGGCCTCGCCCTGCGGCCACAGATGGGCGGGGGAGAGCATTCGGCGCATGCTGGCGGCCTCGGGGATATTGGGCATGCCGCGCTCGGTATGGAGCTTGCCGGTCTGTTTCTCAAAATATTCCTTCACGGGGCGTGCCTGGTAGGGGCCGTGTCCGCTCACGCCATCGTCGGCCGAGCTGGGGATATAGAGCGAGCGGGGCACGAGGCGCTCGGTGAGCTGGTCGAGGGCGGTGTTCAATGTCTCGGGGGGATAGCCCTCGTTGCGGCCGCAGAAGAGAGCCAGGCTGGGATGCTGGCGGATGCGGCGCACGAAGTCCGTGGCGTTCTGCATGAACATGCGCTCGTCGTCGGGGTTGGGACCGTCCACGGGATTGGCCAGCCAGAAGTCCTGCCACACCATCAGACCGTAGCGGTCGCATGCCTCGTAGAACTCCTCGTCGCCCGTCTGGCCCACCCAGTTGCGTATCATGTTGCAGTTCATCTCGCGGTGGTAGCGGACGGCGGCATCATACTCCCGCCCGCGATAGTTCAGATGGCTCTCGGAGAATCCCCAGTTGCCGCCCAGCGGGATGAAGCGCCGGCCGTTGATGTAGAGCTGGAGGCGCTCCATCTCGTCGCGGTAGGTCACCTCGCGCAGGCCGGTGCGGTAGGTGAGCTGGGTCTTCTCACTGCGCCGGGTGTTGGTGGGGGTAAAGGTGTAGCCCGCATCGTACATGGCAGGCTCGCCATAGCCGTTGGGCCACCAGAGGTGCATCTCCTGCTCTCGCAGCTGTGAGAACTGGCGGGGGCTGAAGCTGACCTCCACCTCTGTCTCCGGTTCCAGCAGCACGGTCTTCTCGAAGCGGATGTCCCCGATATAGCCCTCGAGTCGTCCGGCGACGCTCTCGCGCGTATGGTTCTTGAGGAAGACGCTGGGGGTCATGGTGGCGAGGCTGTCGTGGAGCGTGGTGGCGACGTAGGGGTCGCTGAGCGAGACGGCCTCGGTGGCGGTGAGATAGACATCGTTCCAGATACCGATGTCGCGCCCCGGCGTGGTCGTTATCCAGTCCCATCCGATGGTGGCGTGGAAGGTGGGATTGTCCGCGCCGAGCACCCCGCCGTTGAAGCTGGTGTTCAGCGCCGTCTTGGTCTTGCGGGAGCCGGGATGGGCGGTGGGATGGACGAGCACTTCTAGGGTGTTCTCGTCGCGGACATATTCCGAGATGTCGAACTTGCCGCGCACGAAAGCTCCGTCGATGCGCCCCAGGCGTTCGCCATTGAGTCGCACGTCGGCCTTCCAGTTGATGCCGTCGAAGTGGAGCAGGACGTGGCGCCCCCGCATCTCGGGTGGCAGGGAGAAGGTGCGTCGATAGAGGAAGGCGCGCTGGAAGTAGGACTCGGAAATCATCGAGAGCTGGTCGTCATAGTTGGGGTCGGGCAGGGCACCGGCGTTGTGATAAGAGGAGAGGACGGTGGCCGGCACCGTGGCCACAATCTCGGGGCCGCAGGGCGTGGCCTGGGCATCGAGGGGGCAGAGGGTCCACCCTCCGCCGTCGAGCAGGTAACGGTCTCGCTCCTGATTCCATCCTGCCTCGGGACAGGCTTGCGGCACGAGTCCGCCCCGGCCCATGACCTCCATCTCGGCAATGGCCGCAGCGCCCTGCGTGGAGACGCGCACGAAGCGTGCCGGACGGTTTACGTGAATCACAGGCGTGCGGCTGGCGCCCCGGTTGCATGCCATCTCGCCCACGAACGTCCACGTCTGGGCGTCCTGGGAGATGTGGATGTCGCAGTGTCCCGACGGGGCGGCGGGGTAGAGTTTGACGGACTCCACCATAGCCGAACGGCCGAGGTCCACGTATGCCCATGCGTCATCGTCCGTCAGCCAGGCGCTGTGGAAGTGGCTGGAGGGGAGGATGTCACGAACGGGCTTACCCTGCTTGAGCAGCGTGACCTCGCGCACCGACCAGTAGAGGGCATTCTTCTGGCGCAGCGTGAACTTCAGGGCGCTCAGCGGTTGTCCGCCCTGCAGGGCAAAGGTCTCCTTCAGCGCCCGTGCGGGCTTTCCCTCGCCCTGTATCTGCTTGTTCGGGTCGCTGCTCACCCTGCGGCGATAGGGGGTGCCCGGCAGGGTGTCGGCACGGAGTGTGGTGGTGCTTGAGCGACCGTGGGCCGTGGCTTCGCACTTCAGCGTGTAGCCGTCGAAATCCCGCAGGTCGTCGTAGGCCACATAGCCCTCCAGTACCACCTCGTCGGCATCCACCGTCATGCCCTCCCATTCGTAGGTGAGCGTGGCTTCGTCACCCTCCACCACGATGCTCGACCATTCGCTCTCGTTGAGGGTTTTCTCGCGGTCGGCGGTCGTGAGCGGATGTCCGTTTCGGCATACGGTGAGACGGGCCGGCTGGCCGGCTGTGCGCTCGCCGTCGGTGAGCAGCTGGGCCGTGAGGTTCTTGTCGTGGGCCGAGGACTGATAGACAGCGCGGTGGAGTGCGAGGTTGCGCTGGTCGTTGTCGGGCACGAGCGTGGGACCGAAATACTCTGTGGGGCGGCCGGGGTAGATGCCGATGCCGCGCGATGGCCGGACCTGTGCGGGGAGCAGCGCCGGACACAGCGTGGCGAGAAGGATGCTGCGGCGCAGTATCGGGCCGAGGTAGGGGAGGTGTATGTTTGCCATATTACCAGATTTCGTAGGTAACGGTGTCGGGGAGATAGTCGGACTCCGGTACGACATCGGCTGCATCAAAGGGCACTGCCGAAGCGCTGATGCCTCCCAGCGCGTTGCCCGAGAGTCCGCTGTTCGTGCGCAGGTAACCGTCGGAGGAAAAGGCTATGTCCCAGTCCGTGCGGCTGGCATATTGGCGCAGCGTGAGGCTGTCGTCCAGGGCACAGGTGCCGATGACGTTGCCTGTCTCGATGGACATGAACGTCCATCGCTCGGTGGCGGTGGACAGGGTGAGGTCTCCCTCGACGTGCCTGGGCGACGAATCGTCGTGACAGGCTGCGAGCAGCAGGGCGAGGAGTGCTATGCAGATAGGTTTGTGGTTCATGTTCTGAAAATTGTCTGTTTGCTGTGTGTCTTGACATCCTACGTCATTACTGGAGGATGGAGTAGTGGATTGTGGGTGCGGCGCCGGCAGTGGCGGGTTGCTGGATGACGAACTTGGCGTGGCGTCCCGAGGCGGTGCGCAGGAAGAAGGTCTTGGCAGAGGGCTGTCCCTGCTCGTCCTTCCACCGAACGGGAGAGGCCGTGAAGGTGCCGATGGGGCGCAGGGGAATGGGCAGCACGTTGACGCCGCGCCGGATGTCCAGAGGCAGCTGGCCGCGGTAGGGATAGTGGAGTGGCTGCTCGCCTCGCAGGTCGATGACCTCGAGTGACGTGAGCTGTCCTTCGCCGCCCTTCTTGCCATATACCTGGGTGATGATGTTCAGGAAGTATTGCTCCGTAGGTTGGTCGCTGCGCAGATAGGCGCTATAGTCCAGCGCGAAGTCGATGTCGGCTGTCTTCCACTGTCCCTGCATATTGTAGTCACCGCCCTGATGGTAGAAGATGGTATTGTAGGCGTAGGAGGTGGAGGGTGCGGTGGCATCGCGTCGGGTGGATGTGGCCATGCCGAAGCGCAGGTCGTCGCGCGAGGTGTATTCCATCCCGATGTGGAAGACTACCTGCGGCTCGAAGGTCGTGGCACGCACGCCGTTCAGGCTGTTGCTCAGCTCGACGGCCTTCACATTTGGGTCGCGGAAGAAGTCGTAGGGCAGATAGAAGTGTCCGTTGTCGTGCATATAGTCGCCCCAGCTGTTCACGACGATGAAGGCGCCGGTATGGCGTGTGCCGTTCTTGTCGGTGTATGTCACCAGGTCGTCATATCCCACGATGGTCAGCGCGTGAGAGCCGTCGGTGCCCAGAGCCGTCTGCAGCGAGTGGTAGCCTGTCTCGCTGGGTCCCTCGTAGTCGTTGTCAAACTGCCATCCCGTGGCCTGGGTGGAATAGGTCAGGATGCCGCCGGGATGCTCGCCGCGTCCGGCATCATAGAGGTAGCGTTTGATGAGGGGGATGCTGTCCTCGAAGGACAGGATCTCTGAGGCGCGGTTGTGCATGGCGCGCAGGTATTTCTCGTAGCCGGAGGCCCAGACGAAGTTATAGACGTAGGGCGTGCCATAGTCGGCCTCGCTCATCACTCCGTATCGCTTGGCAATCTGTAGCCCGTTCTCTACGAAGCCTCCCTGGTCCTCGCCGTCGTTGAGCATGTTCCAGGTGAAGAGGTAGCTCATGCGGTTCTTAGGCGATGCCTTGGCGTCGCGACCCAGCAGGCGGTTCATCTCGTAGGTGAACATGTAGCCGATGCCGGAGGCCTGGGCACAGGAACCGCCCGACTGGTTGATGATGGGCGGAAAGTAGATGGTCTTGGAATTGTCCACAGAGGTGGGCAGCTGGATGTCTTCCTGCGCTTCGACGCGGAAGGGGGTGCGTGAGCGACGTATCTGCTCCACCTCGGGTGTCAGGCGGGGAGCAGGATAGATACGATGAGGCTGCTGTGCCATACCACCGGCGGGTAGCAGGCACAGCAGCCCGATAAGAGTCTTATTTAGCATGTATGCGGTTCAGGGTTTTCAGTGCTTCCTTACGTACTTCTTCGGGGTATTTCTCGTCCTGGCTGATGGCGTTGGCATGCTCGGCAATGAGCGGCGCCATGTAGGAGCGTGGATGCCAGCCCAGGGCTTCCAGTATCATCACCTGCAGCTCGGGGTCGGTGGTCTTCTTTTCCACATAGTCCAGGAAGAAGGGCACGTAGGCGTGAACCAGGTCGTTGCGCTGTGAGCGGATGGCAAACTTGATCTCCTTCACATTGGTGGACGTGTCGAGAGCTTCGATCTCCTTGGCCTTGCTGTCCGAGTAGCGCTCAATGGTGCGGGCGATGAGGGCTCGGATGGTGTCCTTGTGGATGGTCTGTACCTCGGGGGCGTCGAACTGACGGGCGAACTCGTCCATCAGCTTGTCTTTGGGGAATACGCCGAGAGTCATCCTGCCGTCGAAGTTCACGCGGTCCGACGTGTTGTTCTCGATGCAGATGGCGATGAGGGCGGGGATGAGGCGGTCATCGCCACTGTCATGGATGAGGCGGATGGACGTGCGCTGCACCATCTCGTAGGCATCCTGCGAGGCTTGCTGGATGACGGCGATGGCATTGTCATCGGCATAGTCGGCAATCTTGGTCAAGGCCATCAGGCGCACGAGGCCCTGCGACGAGGTCTCGTAGATTTGGCGCAGTTCGGCAGACGACATCTTTCCCAAGTGGCAGAGTTGTTCGATGGCCAGCGAGCGTAGATCGGCATCCTGGCTCTTGAGCAGCTTCTTCCATGCGGAGGGATTGTTCTCGAGGATGAGATGGTCCACGTCGGCATGCTCGCCCGTGGGCGTAAAGCGGAAGGTGGGGTCGCCGATGACATGGCTCTCCAGATAAGTGGAGAAGCGTGCAATGTCGCCCACGCAGCCTCCCTTGGCGATGAGGCCGATGAGGCGGTCGCTCCACTTGTCCTGCAGCACATTCACGGTGTTGGCTACGACGGCCACCGTGGTGCCCGGCTGGAAGATATACTCATTGGCAATGCAGTCCTCGCGGTGGAAGGAACCGCAGAAACAGGCATCGATGACCACGACGGGCGCATTGGGCTGATAGCCATAGACAGCGAAATCCTCGAGGTGAAGATCCTCGGCCGCATCCTCGAGCGAGTCCTTCTCGGCCAGCTGTGGGTCGAAGACGTCAGTGAGCCATGAGGAGGGCACGTCGAAGCGTGCCTGATAGTCCTTCTGTGCCTTCTGCCAGTCGCGTCCGCGCTCCTTGGCCGAGACGATGTGCTGGCGCAGGGCCTTGCGGATGAAGTCCTTGGCCTGCTGTACGGTGACGATGGGCTTGGCGCCGTTGAAGTACTCGGTGTCCCAATAGCCGTGATGATGCAGTACGGCCAGGTCGAGGTCGGTGCGCATCACCTCGCCCATGAGTTGCTCCTTGACGGGGTTGTGGTCCGAGTGGTCCATGTAGCTGATGCGGTTGCGGTTGCCTTCGCGCAGTTGGGGGAAGTGCTCGAACCAGGCGGCCTTTTCGTCCATGCGGGCCACCTTCGACTCGGAGATGTAGCCGTGGCCGCTGAAGAAGAACATCTTCTCCAGGCTGCGCTGGCGCTGCTTCTCGGTGACCGCCTTCTTGAGATAGGCACGCAGCTTGTCATAGCGGCTGGTGCCGCCGGCATCGGTGGGGTGGATGCGCCCGCTGTAGATGTCGGGGTGCAGGCGTTGGTCGCTCTCGGGGGTGATGCTGTAATAGAAGTAGGCAGCGTCGCTGTCGCGGTCCAGATACTGGAACTGCAGTCCGAAGTCGTCATAAAAGCGGTCGCTCGGTATGCTGCTCTCCTTGCGTGGCTGTGCCTGGTTCATCTTGAAGGCGCTGGTCATGTGCTGCCCGTCGCGTATCATTGCCACTGGAATGTCGCCCACAAAGACTGCGCCCACGATGGGGCTCTCCTTCTGGGTATGCAGGCGTATCAGCTCGGCACGGATGCTGTCGGGCACGCCCCAGCGGTCGATGACGGTGAATGTCTTCAGTCCGTGCAGCTGTTCTACACACTGGGCATAGGCCTCGACTTCGGCCTGTGCCTGGTTGTAACTCTCCTGGTCAATAACGATGGCAAAGCCGTCGCGCCCCTTGTCGCCGCACGAAGCGAGCGTGAGCAACAGGCTGGCGGCAAGGCCGGTGAAGATTGATTTACGTTTCATATCTTGATGTGTTTTCTGTAATCTATTCCAGCGGTCGTATGCGTTTGAGCGTCTTCTGTGCCTCGGCACGTACGGCGGGTGTCTCTGCCTCGTCGGCCATCAGCGCATGGCACAGGCTGGCGATGTCCTCGCTGGTGTAGGCCGTGCCGTGCCATCCCAGGGCTTCCAGCAGGTCGTGCTGCAAGGTGTCGTTCTGGCATGTGGACACGTATTGGCATACGGCAGGAATCTTGTAGGCGGGTGTGTAGATGCGCATGAAGTTGGCTTGGCGCAGAGCCTTCTTGCCTTGCAGTGAATCGTTGAGCAACTCGTCGATATCCTCGTCCCATGTGCCGCAATTCTTCTCTACCTCCTTCATCAGCTTCTCACGGAATGTGTCGTAGTCTATCGTGTTGGGCTTCACGGCCTCCAATTCTTTCTCCACAGCAGCCTTGACCTCTTCCTCGGGCAGAAACTGCATGCTCATCGTGGCATTGAAGCGCACGCGGGCCGAGGCGTTGTTCTTCACCAGCAGGCGAGCCATCGAGGGGACGATACGTGGGTCGCCATTGGTCTGCATCTCATTGACCGCGAAGCGTTGCAGCAGTTCGTAGTTGTCCTGCGAGGCTATCTGCATAGCCTCTACGAAGGCATCGCCGCCGCGCAGCTTGAGTGCGGCAAATGCTTCGAGGCGCAGCATGGCGTAGGGCGACTCGCGGAGTACGTCCATCAGCTGGCTGTCGGAGAGTTTCGGGTTTGCGGCATTCTTGAAGATGGCCATGGCCTGGTCGTCCACGCTGGCCTCGGTGTTCAGGATGGAGAGCCACTGGTCGCGGTTCCATGTGCCCATCATCGTATTGATGTCGGCGCTGCCCTTATGGGGAGCGAAGGCGAAGGTGGGGTCGCCGATGACGTGCCACTCGAGATACGTGGTGTGCTGGGCCAGATAGCCCACCATCATTCCCTCGGCCAGGAGACCCAGGAAGCGGTCGGGCCACTTGTCCTGCAATACGTTTACTGATCCGCCGAGACCCACCAGTGCACCGCCTGGCTGGAAGATATACTCATTGGCAATACAATCGTCGTTCTGGAATGCACCGTTGTAGCAGGCATCGAAGATGGAGACACGCACGTTGGGGTGCAGGGCATCGGGACCGAAGTCATCCAGCGTGATGTTTGTCTGCTCCACGAGAATCGAGTCTTGGCGCTCGCGTTCTGTCTCGCCGGCATCCTTCACCCAGTCGGCAGGTACGCCCATGTCCAGCACGCGCTTCATTGCTTCCTGGGGTGTGGAGCCACGCCGGATGTATGTGCGGCGGTACTCGCGTGCCTGATAGCGTATGTAGTCTATGGCCTCCATGAGCGTGCGGGGCTTCGGGTAGTTGCTCAGATACTGTGTGTCGAAGTCACCGTGATGGTGTAGCATGGCCACGCCCAGGTCGGGGCGCATCAGCTCGTTCATCAGCTTGTGCTCGATATAGGGCTCTTCCGTGTATTCCATGTAGCTGAAACTCTCGGGCAGCTGGCTGAAGTGGGGCAGGTGCTCCATCAGTCCGCGGAACTCGTCGATGTGGGCCACGTTGCTCTCCGAGAGAGAACCGTTACCGTTGAATACGAGCATCGACTGGAACTCCTGAGGCTCGCGCTTAAAGTCGGTGGCCTTCTTGAGATAGGCTCTCAGTTTCTCATAGCGTGAGGTGCCGTTCGCGTCGGTGGGACGGATACGTCCGGTGAAGATGTCGGGCTCCAGGCGTTGTGCGCCCTCGGCGGAGAGGGAGTAGTAGAAGAGGTGACTCCACTCGGCTGTGTCCTGACCCAGCGGCTGGAACTGCAGGTCGAAGTCGTCGTAGAATCGGTCGCTGGGCACGCTGCTGTCTCGGCGATCCATCTTCTGGTCCATCTTGAATGCCGAGGTCATGTGCTGGGCATCGCGCACCATGGGCACGGGAATGTCACCGATGAAGACGGCGCCCACGATGGGGGCTACCTTATTATTATATAACGCGTGCAGGCGCGCGCGTAGGCTGTCAGGCACGCCCCATTCGTCCACCAGGGTATAGACTTTCAGGCCCTGGCACTGTTCGATGGATTGGGCGTAGGCTTCCACTTCGGCCTTCGCTTCCTGGAGGCTCTGTGGGTCGATGACTATGGCAAAGCCGCGCTGACTGTTGCCGCCGCAGGCGTTGAACAACAATGCGGCTGCGGGAAATAGGAGATAAAGGAGTGCTTTTTTCATCTATCTTGATAGAGAGTGTTAGAAATGCAGGTAGAGTCCTACCTGTGTGGTGGTCAGCGACGTGGACTTGAAGCGGTCGCTGTATTCTGCGTCGTCGCTGTATCGGGCATAGTCCACTCGGGCAAAGATGCCCAGGGTGAGTGTCTCCTGCCTGAGGGGGAGGCTGTAATCGGCCAGCGCCGAAGTGCGGTAATGGCTGGCCGAGAGATATTCAAACTGCGGTGCCACATAGTCGCGGGTGATCAGCGTGCCGGAGGCTCCCGGTTCGGAGGCTGTGGCAAATGTCTTGTCGCCTATCGGCATCCAGTATCCACCGCCGAGGGTCACGTTCAGCAGGCCGCGACGCAGGGGGAATTCATGGCGGGCATCGGCCCAGAAGTGGATGAGCGTCCACTCTTGCTTCAGGTTCTCATACCATGTATTTGTACGTCCTGTACGTTGATCTTGTTCTGAGCACTTCAAATAGTGTGTGGTTCCGTTGTTTTCAAAACCGATGTTTATATTAGCATGAATGTTCCCTTTTTCTTTTTGATTACTGTCTATTTGATAGGACACGTCAAATGACATTTTCTTTATATTGTGAAGCTTCTTCTTCCCGAGTATTTCATAGTCTGTTCGGTTATTGTGCTCTGTATCGGTGAATCGTTGCTGGTCGTACCATGTGCCCTCGCCTTTCTGGTATGTGGCATCGAGGAAGAACTGATGTAGCATGCGGTCCGAGGGGCGGAACTGGAGGCGGTCTGTCAAGTGCAGACGTGTGAAGTCATAGTCGCCGCCCCGATAGGTGTAGCTGGAGCCGCCGTCCTTGGCATCCTGGTACCCCCGCTCGGCAGAGATTTGGAGGAAGTCGCCCCAGGCGCTACCCTCCTGTTGCCACACAGCTTGTAGGGCTGCATTGTAGGCGAAGCCGTGGTAGTCGCGCTTGTAACCTGCCTCAGAGCCTGTGCTCATGTTGCGCTGGTCGCCCATTCCCTTCATAAGGAAGTAGGGGTGGGTGATGCGGTTGTTCACTACGGTATATGCCATGTCCGAGTTAAAGACGCGTGCGCCAAGGTTCCATCCCAGGGCAAAGGCATCAGTGGCCTGCCATTCGGCACCGGCAGTGACGGGCAGGATGGTGGTGTTCACCTTGGGACGTGGGTCGTTCTGGTCAGACGAGGAGGCGTTCTGCAGGTCCACCTGCAGGGCAGCACGCCATGTGTCGCTGAAGGAATAGGCCGCCGTGGCGTTCAGGTAAAAGGCTTCCACGGTGGTGCGGCCGCGCACCGAGTCGCCGATGATGAATGGGTTTTCGGGCTCCAGCCCGTAGGTGGAGTTCCAGGCGTGGTGTCTGGCCTGTATGTTTTCATAGCGCAGCGAGCCAGCCAGGTCGATGCGCCCGAGTTGCTTCAGTCCGCCGAAGTAGAAGTTCATGTCGTTCCGCTTGCCCGACTGGTCGGCGGCGTGGAAACTGCCGCGCAGTAGTGTGTAGTCAGCCTGGGCATACGCTGTGTTGCGCTGCACGTTGAATGCCTGACGGGTGGGGTTGGCCGAGTGGAAGCGAATGTTCTGCTGCTCGTTTGTCTGCTGGTCGATCCACAGGTTGCGCCCCATGACTGACTCTTGGGCCAGCATGTTTGTTCCCATACACAGCAGGGAGGCCAGGGTAGCTATCTTCGGTGTCATGTGTGAAGCATCAGATTAAATACGTGGAGGGAGACACGCGGGCCTCCCTCCACGTGGGTTAGTGTTCTTGTTTACTTGTCCACAGCGGTGGGGGCTATGCCCGGTGTCTGCGGCTGGTCGGTGAGGAAGTCCTCGGCAGAGTTGTTCGTGTCCTTGTAATATACACGTCCGTTCTCAATCTTGGCCACCTTGCGGCGCAGTGCCTTACCCTCGAAGCCCACGGGAGCCCACACGGCGTGTGCATCGTCCTTCGGCAGGAAGTAGGGATAGTGCTCTGCATCGTCGCGGTCCCAAGCCTCTACGGCGTCCAGCACATACTTGCTGGCGATGCCCATGTAGAGCGTGGCGCTCGTGGTGCCCGGGGTGGTGCTGTAGTTGGTGCTGTCGGCTGCGTATTCCTCGGGAGTCACGGGCAGCTTGGCCAGTATGTAGGCGCCGTTGAAGAAGCCCAGAGCAAAGGCACGCATGTAGGCATTGTTGTAGAAGATTGGGCTCAGGTTGGGAGCCTCGTAGTCGGTGTCGCCCATGCGGGAGTACTCCAGATAGATTTCCCAGTCGGCCTTCGAGAGGTCGGAGTGGATGCCGTCGGGGTCGGCTTCCTGATGGTTGGTGGCATCGTTGGCAATCACCACGCTCTGTCCGGGCTGGATGGGATAGTCCTTACCGCTGCCGGGGAAGGCCACTACAGAACCCTGTGACTGATAGTAGATGTCGGTGACGCCGTTGGCCTGCCATGCGTTGGGGGCCTTCTGAGCAGCCGAGCCGTAGAGCATCACGAGCTGGTCCAGATACTGTACCTCGTCCGAGTTGTTCACAATCTCGAAGTAGGTGTCCTGCGTGTAACCAGCCTTACCGCCGGCGCAGAAGATTTCCTTGAAAATAAGGGGTGATGTTCCGCCCTTTGTTGTAAGTTGAATCTGAATGTCTTGTGAGGACAACAGTGTTACGCTGGTATAACCCAAGACGACATCCTTTATGGCCTGGTCGGAATTTACTTCTGCTTCAAATGCGACATTATAATCACCTCGCTCAAACTCGCCTGTATAACTTAATTCATTTCCAAGCGTGATTGTGGTGTCCTTATTTGTTTCATCAGTAATCGTAAGCTTACCGTTGGTAATATTCTCTGCCGATAAACCTTCGGGGAGTATTGCTGTTATAGAAAGCTGGAGCTTACCATAGGAGATGGCCATGGGAAGTGCAAGTTCTGTTTCCTTATCAAGGTAAATAACTTGACTTCCACCGATGAAAGCGTTTTCAGCATTTGCAAGCGTTCCCTTGGCAGATACAGTGTAACTTCCCATCTTGAGTTTCGTTGCATAGTTCGATACGTTTTCCGCCAGCTTGATAGTGTCGCCTACATTGTCCTTGGCAATTACAAGCTGTAAATCAGAAATTTCACTCCTTGTGACTCCCTCGGGATAACTAAGATTCACAGTAAGTCTGTACTTACCACTGTCGGAGTCGTCGTCATCGTCGCAAGCAACGAAAACGGGGCTGGCCAGTGCTACTGCGAGCAGAGCCAAACCATAGTTTAAGAACTTTTTCATAACATTAAATGTTTAGTGAATAAAAGTGGTTAATGAATATATGTGAAATAATCTCTTGCTCAGAATTTCAGCTTCAGTTCGGCTCCGAAGTACAGGTCGGGATAGAGCTGTGTCTTGGAGAGGCTGCGCTTGTTCGTGTGGAAACGTTTCATGTTGGGGAAGTTATTGGCTGTGAACGAAAGTTCGGCCAGGCGTCCTATCTCCTTGGTGACACGGAAGTTTAGCAGTACCCAGGGCTTGATGACGTCGCGTTCGAAGGCATAGAGCTGATAGCGCTGAATCATGCGTGCCTTTTGGCTGTTCTGTGCGTCGGCATCGGTCCACTCGTAGTAGTTGTTCTGCTTGTCATAGTAGCCAATGGGGTTTACGGCCCAGTAGTCGCGCACCTCACCGTTAGCCTCGGTGTAGTGCAGAAGGTAGCGGCGTTCGCGACCTTTCGCGTCCTGATACGTGAGGCGCTGGCTGTCGTACCAGACTACCTGGGCAGTGGTCGTGAAGATCAGTTTGACGGCGGGGATGTGGGTGACGAAGCGGAAGGTGGTGTTCACGCGGTCGCGCACACTGCCTTCTCCCTCGGGCATGTGAGCCATGTATCCGTATGTCGGTTCCAGCATGCTGTAGCTCTGGATTTCGTTTTTGCGAGTGATGTGGAACCAGGCGCCGTTGATACTCAAGTGGGTTCGTATGGCATGCCACTCGCCCAGGTCGAGTCCGTACTCGATGCCGTGCTTGTTGGAACGGATGCCGTTCGAGGGACGTGAGTAGCTGTAGAAGAAGTCGTTCCAGCGCACGTCGGCCGTCTGGCGTATGCCTGCGTCGTCTGTATAGGTGACGGAGTCCGTGGCACTGTCATAGTGGGGAGCGGTGGCGGTGGCGGGTACGATGTACTGCGGGGTATGGAAGATGAACGGGTCGGCTGCAAAGCCGAACTCGTGGCGGTGCTGTTCGTTAAAGTATGTGACGAATCCGTTCATCTTGCCGATGCGGAAGCTGATGCCTGCCTCCCACTTCTGTGTATGGATGGGGCGCAGGGAGGGGTTCTGTGTCTCGGAGATAATCTTGGTATTCATCAAGCCCAGGCGGTCGGCTTCGGTGGCTCCCCATTTCGTCAGCGAGGGGTAGTCGTAGTATGCCTTGTCGGGATACAGATAGAGGAGGGTGGGCATCTTGTTCGAGAGTCCGTATCCTCCGGTGAGGCTCAGGTCGTCGAAGATGCTTTGGTTGTCGCGGTTGAGCAGGCTGAGTGATGCGTTCACACGCGGCTCTGCCACAAATTTGTTGCCCACACCGCCGCTCTTGTCGCGGTCGAGGAAGAGGTTTGAGAGACGCACTCCGGCCTCTATCGTGGCGCCGATGTTGCCTATGTGGGTGCTGGCTCGGTCGCTCACGTAGCCGCTCAGTGTCTGCAGGGAGGGGATGTCCGAGAAGGCACGGGGGCGCAGTGTGTGCTGGGCACTTCCCTGCGGCGGGAATGCCTCGTCGTAGCTGAGTCCGTCGCCGCGGTTACCGTCCACGTCATATTCGGCTCCCACCTTCACGTTCATGTGGTCGCGGTCGCCCAGGGCAAAGTATTTCGCGGCCTTTGCCTTGGCAGTCACACGATAGGGGCGTCCGTCAATCTTGTATTCCGACCAATAGCTGTCGCGCAGAAAGCGGCCCACGTGGATGCCCTCCTCGCGGGTGTTGGTGACCAGTCCATCTGGGCTGTAGATGCGGTCCTTGTGCTCGTCAATGGAGTGGGACAGCTGGGTGGAGAGACTGAAATCCACATTGTCCACCCATGAGGCTCCCGTCTGCCAGGTGCCAGTCACGGCAGCGCGGCCGCCATAGTTCTTGTTCTTGAAGAGCAGTACCTCCATCTCTTCCATCTGCGGGTCCTGCTTTCGGTTGTTGATGTTCGAGTAGAAGGCTCCCTTGACGTTGAGCTGGAAGCGGTTCCATTGCTTGGAGTAGCCGGCGGATGCCGTCACGCGGTCGTAGCCCAGATAGTGTCGGCGTGTATCGGACCAGGACTGGGCCCAGTCGGCACTCACATTGATGGCACTGCCGTCACGCAGCGTGAAGCCTTTGCCTGCGAAGACCATCTTCGAGAAGGGATCCACTTGTGCCTTGGCCTCCCAGGGCGTTTGGCCCGACTTCGTCTTTACGATGACCACGCCGCTCGTCAGGTTGCCATATTCCACCGAGGGTATGCCTCGGATGACCTCCATCGATTCGACCACACCTGCCGAAATGGTGCGCAGGTCGATGCCTCGTCCGGCCGTCGTCTGGTCGCTCATGCCGTCGGTGCTGCCGCTGGATGCCTTGCCCCATCGGGTGGGGGAGAGGCTCTGGAGATTGGCATCGTTAGATAACAGAGTTCCATCGACGATGACGCTGGCGCCCAGCGCGTTGTTGTCGCTGCCGTCAATCTCGCGTATCTTCACCTGCGAGAGGTTGTTCAGACTGGGGTTCTCAGTCAGGTTTCCGGGCATCAGCTGTAGCATGTCGCCCACGCTCTTGGGTTGCAGGTGGCGGATGGCTTCCTGCCCGATTTCGGATATCGACCCCATCTGATTCTGCCGGGCGGTGACCATGACTTCCTTGAGGCCGAGGTTCAGTTCCTTGAGCACCACGTCGAGTCGTTCGCGTCCCGTCTTGATGACCAGGGTGCCTCGAGCCGTCTCGTAGCCTACGTAGCTCACCTCCCACTGGTAGCTGCCGCGCGGGATGTTCGTCAGGGTGAAGGAACCGTCGCGGCGTGTGCTGGTGCCCAGCGCGCGATTGAGAACGACGGCAGCCAGCTCGATGGGCTGTCCCTGTTCGTCTTTCACCGTGCCGCGCAGGGTGGAGGAGACGGTCTGGGCATCAAGGGCCACGGATGGCATTATGAGAAGGAGGACTGAGATACAGACTCTAAATGTGCGAGATATGTTCATGCCTAACTGTTTAAACGCTTTTCGTCTGCAAAGTTCGCATTTTTTTTGTAACTATGCAATACTTAAATCATGGTATATTCCTCTTTTATGCGCATTTTATCAGAAATTTATGTTTCGTGAGCTCTGATTCCGTGGAAATATGCAGTTTGGGCAAGGTGGTTTTTCCGTTCCCTTTCCGGGCGATGACGGCGAGCAGACAGTATGCCTGATTCTCAGGGCCTCCAACTCCTCCCCTCGACGGAGCACGCTCTTCCCGCCGACGGAGCACGCTCTTCCCGCCGACGGAGCACGCTCTTCCCGCCGACGGAGTATGTACCGTCGGACTTCCCATAGTGTGAGGACAGCCCGCATGCTTTCCGTCGATGCCTCTTCCGGAACGTCGTCGGAATAAAGTGCGTTTTCCTGCCCTATTGGCCTGTTTGCTGCGGCAAACAGTGTCTTCCTTTCTTTTCCTTACCTGGCATCGGGGGCATGGTGCTGGTGTCCTGCCTGTGTCGTGTGGATTCCGATAAGGCGTCGCGCTGTCGTCAGTGGTGCTTTTCAACGGAAAACAGGAAGCCCTGCCTCGCCACGAGGTATGGCAGGGCAGGGCCTGGGTGTGCTTTCAGCTCGTCGAGTAGCTTCTTCACTTCATCCTCGGCCTGAATACATTGACCCTAAAGCAGGGAGAAACAGACCATGCCGGGAGGGAACGTCAGCGGACATAGACCTTGTAGGTCTTTCCATCGCGAGTGCGGACGATGTGGATTCCCGGCTGTGTCTTGTTGACACGCAGGCCAGAGAGCGAATAGGACTCGGAGCCGCTGGGCGAGAAGCCTGCAATCTGGATGTGGTTACCCTCGTTGTAGTAGCTGCCGTCGTCGGAACGTTTGACTTCGCCGTGGGTGGAATCCAGCACGGGGTGTGCATCCTGATCCAACGTCTGATACCACAGAGGTTCCTGCTGTCCGCTGTTCTCGTTGAGGAGGTAGCATAGTTCTCCGGATGCAACCTGCTCGGCGGTCGTCTGCTTGATGTCGAAGCTGGGGTTGAGGTCCCAATGTACGACGTAGTTGTTCTTCGTCTCGCAGTAGCATAGGGCAAAGGGCTTGCTGGCAGTGGCATAGTATCCCTCAATGGTGGCGCAGGACCAGCTGTTACGGATATAGCCTTTACCGATGTATCCCGTCAGGGCACCGCTCTCGCGACTACCTACAATAGTGCCGGTGGAGTAGCATCGATCCACACAGACAGAGGCGGCATTGTTCATGGCGCAGCCGAAGATTGCCCCGGTGTTTTGGTTGCCCTTCACGTAGCCTTCGTTGCCCAGTCCGATGAGATAGACATTGCCAGAGGCTTTTGCCGTTCCGCCCACGATGGCTGTATAGCTGCCGCCGATGATGCTGCAGGTGCTGTCCAGCACGAAATTCTGAATGTGTGCGTCGGGACCGATAAAGCTGAAAAGACCCGTATAGTCCTTGCTGGACGTAATCTCCAGATGGCTGAAGACGTGTCCCTGGCCATCGAAGGTGCCCGTGTAGGGATTCTCAGAGGTGCCTATGGGGACGACTGTGCAGCCCTCGAAATCGATATCTGAGTTGACCGTCGCATTAATATCGGTCAGACCGGAATTAACCAGAGAGGCAAAGTCAATTAAGTCTTGGGCAGAGGCAATGTCGAAATCGGTCTTGTTGACATAGCTGGCTCCTTGCCGGATTACTTCCAGGTGGCGCTGGAGTACGGGGTGTTCGTCTTCGTTCAGTGTCTGGAAGAAACGGGGTGTCTCGTCGCTGCCCGAATGGTCGTGGAGACGATAGCACAGTTCGCCACGGGCAACACTGCTGTCGCTGAGCTTTGTGACTCCCGTCTGCTGCTGATTATGCTTGTTGAAGCAGCGTGTGAAGGAGGCTCCCTCATGTCGTGCGAAACTCATATTGTCAGAAACTCCGCTGACGGAGGCAATGTTGTAGCAGCCGACGACCTGTGCCTTCTGTCCAAGCCAGCCACC
>Ga0310695_10006872_pt1 | contig 18493 bp, 18 predicted proteins | sample RumenRJG_04DNA_FD_203882 | JGI IMG/M metagenome (GOLD analysis project Ga0310695, IMG submission 203882) | Bovine rumen microbial communities from Lethbridge, Alberta, Canada - RJG_04 (v2) (version 2) | ecosystem: Host-associated > Mammals > Digestive system > Stomach > Rumen | place: Canada...
TATTCGATATGGTGGACTATAACGGCGAGGAATGTTTCGTCTATGGACGAAGGTCATCGGGCTCGTTTGACGTTCGACATCTCGACGGCAAGAAGGTTTCTGCTGGCGTGTCTTACAAACGGCTTCGACTGCTGGAACATCCCAATAACCTACTATTTGAAAGGAGAGGCGGCTCCTCCCACGACTGAAGTCACGGGTGTCCGCCGCTATAGTTCATGAAAAACCTTGGTGATAAGATCGCACAGAAGCGAAAAGACACCGGAATGACGCAGTCGGAATTTGCGGAAAAACTGTCCGTAACACGTCAGACGGTCAGCCGCTGGGAGTCCGGTGCCATCATGCCGGACATCGACAAACTCAGCGCCATCGCGGACCTGCTGAATGTCAGCTGTGATTATCTTCTGAAAGACGATTACTCGGAAGACAGTTCCGGCAGATCGGCGTCCACCGGCACAGTCGATCGTCTCCTTGCCGGGGCCCGGGGGCGCCTGGTGAAACTGTCCTTTTTTGAGGATGAGGGCGACGCCGACCTCTTTAACGTCGTCTGCCGCATTGAAGAATTTGAAGGAAACTGGATGAAGGTATCCTCGGAAACGCGAAAGGGTCGCATAGAAAAACTCATTCCCGCTTCTTCCGTACTTTCACTGGAACTGGTATCGGAGGAAAAATAATGGTTTATGTTGCATTTGTTTTCGCGATCTTCGGATTAATGGCATATCTGGAGATCTCCGGTCTTAAGAAACGGGTCGATGAACTGGAGCGGACCTTATCCAAACAGGAAGGGACTTCCTACTATAACAGCAGAAAGTCCCTGTCGCAGATCGCGAGATCCTATATTGGAAAACCGGTCTCTTTGACCATGAAAGAAGACCATATGGATCCCGATATTATTTCATACGGAAACACCAAACACGGGTCCAACACCATCATGGATGTGGATGAGGAGTGGGTCCTGATACGCATCAAGACTCCCAAGGGAGAAAAGGAAAAGCTGATCCGTCTGGAATCCATTCAGACCATCGGTGAAACGCAACTGTAGTATTATCCGATCCAGTGGATCCGTTCCTCCTGGAACCGGTCCTGCTGAGGTCTGGATTCTGCCGGATATCCCACCGGCACCAGTGCGAAGGAGTGCAGATCTTCTCCCAGACCGAGGATCCGGTCCACCGCAAGAATACGGTCTTCGATTGGAGCGATCCCCATCCACACGGCACCCAGTCCGAGAGATGTGATCTCCAGCAGCATGTTTTCGGTGGCAATGGACAGATCGATGGTATCATACATCGGTGCCCATAGTCCGTTCGTCCGGTAGCAGGGAACAATAACCACCGGTGCACCGGCCGCACTCTTGGAATACGGTGTCGTCTCTGCCAGCTTCCGGATCATTTCCGGATCCCGCACAACGTAGAATTCCCACGGCTGCTGATTTCCCGCAGAGGGTGCTGCCATGGCGGCCTTCAGGATCTGCCGGATCTTTTCTTCTTCCACCGGCCGGCTCTCATATTTGCGGATGCTGATCCGCTCAAAAATCTCTTTCATATCTGTAAATCCCTTTCGGTTTTTCTCTATTATATCCGGGATTCGTTAAGAATACATATCAAAAAAAATTGGAAGCTGAGGAAAGTGATCCTCAGCTTTTTCAGTTCAGTTCAAATACTTCCGGCCGGCGAAGAGGCAGATACTGCTTCTCCTGCCGAAGACGCTGGCATTCCTCCAGATCCAGCTGCGCGAAAAGGATCTCTTCCTGATCTCCCGCCAGAGCGGCAATACCGCCGGTCAGTTTCTCCGTTTCCTGGAACAACACCCACTGCACCGAGGAACGTAGAAGGAACGCGCCATTCAGCGCGTTCCTTCTCGTTTTTCCTTTATATCAATGGCCTTTTCCCGCCATCATATGCAGTGCGTGTTCCATCGTCCCAAGGATGGCACCCAGATTTTCCCGTGCTGCCTTTTCGCTTCCCGGAAGATTGACGATCAGACTGTCGCCGCGGATCCCTGCCGCCATTCTGGAAAGCATGGCCCGTGGGGTCACCTTCAGGCTCTCGAAAAGCATCGCTTCCGGGATCCCCGGTGTCTCCCGTTCCACTACTTCCTTCGTTACATCCGGTGTTACGTCCCGCTTGGAAAAACCGGTACCGCCGGTGGTGAAGATCAGATCTGCCTTCATCTCATCGGCACACCGGATCAGCACTTCGCGGATCCGCTCTTTCTCGTCCGGTACGATCTCGGTATGGATCACCTCATATCCTTCTTTGGTCACCATCTCCACGATAGCCGGTCCGCTGGTATCGGTAGCTTCTCCCCGGGAGCACCGGTCACTCACTGTGATCACAACTGCTTTATATGCCATGGTATCTTCCTTTCCGTGTATTATCTTCTGCCAAATCCGAAATAACAGTTTGGCCAGCGGCACTCTTTGCATCCCAGACACAGGCCCCCATCGCCGCATCCGGAAACCGCTTCTTTCGTGATCTCCCTCCCGGCAAAGATCCAGGGAAGGAACACATCCAGACTGGTAATGGGAGAATGCATGCTGGCGCCGGGAACTCCTACCAGAACCGTATTCTCCAGATAGGCGACGTTGAGCATGTTTCCCGGCTGCATCGGCACTCCCCGGACCGCCACCCGGGCACCGCTTCGGGCGATAGCCGTGGGTGTCACGTCATCGGGATCGACGCTCATTCCTCCGGTAAGAAGGATCAGATCCGCACCCTGCTCCCGGAACTGCTTTATAGCGGACAGAATCATTTCCGTGTCGTCGGGACACTTGGTGACTCCGAGAACTTCCGCATCGAACGCCTCCAGTTTCTTCCGAAGGATGGGTTCGAAGGCGTCCTGGATCCGCCCGTAATAGATCTCACTGCCCGTAATGATCATCGCCGCTTTCTTTTTGCCATAAGGCATCACGGTGAGGACCGGAAATGCTTCCTTTGCGATTGCTTCCGCACGATCTACATTTTCCTGTGCGGTCACCAGAGGAACGATGCGGGCTCCACCCAGTCGTCCGCCGGCTTCCACGGGAAAACCGTCGGGAACCAGTGCCACCGTATAGTCCGGTACCTGATTGATCTTCCGCAGGGCATCCACATCGATGCACACGAGGCCCTTTACATCGGAGGTGAATCCGATCTTTCCCTCACTGGGAGCGCTTTTCACCACATGGTCTCCGCACATCGCCTCACTGAGGATCTGTGCCGCATCCTCTTCATGGACTTCATTGGCATCCGGCTCCCAGACGAAGATATGATCCTTTCCCATATCCTTGAGTACCGGAATATCTTCTTCCGAGATAAGATGTCCCCGTTTGAACCGGACTCCCTTGTATCCGTTTTCCAGGATTGCAGTCATATCATGACACAGGGTCTGTCCGACAGCCTCCTCAACTTTGATCTTACGCATATTTTTCCCTCATTTTTTCCTTCACTCCAGTTCATCAACGCCGCCTGCCAGCAGATCATCGATGGCCTGCTGTGCATGAGAGGCCAGTTCCCGGTACAGGTGCACCAGATCTTGCCCCTCCCGGGTCAGCCGGGAGCCCCCGGGGCCTTCCCGTTCCACCAGCGTCAGGCCGGATCTTGCCTCCGCATTGTTGATGATCTTCCATGCTTTGGAATAAGCCATGTGCATTTCTTTGGTGGCATGATTGATGGATCCGGTCCTTCCGATGCCTTCCAGCAGTTCCACAAGGCCCTTGCCGAATGCAAGTTTCGGATCCGGTCCCTTCCTTCCCAGTTTGATCTGAACCGATCCATACAGCTCATGATGTACCGGCATCTTTCCCATGTCTTCCCGGATAAATTCCGCCACGGCGGCATAATCGTCCAGTTTAAACTGAGGGACATCCAGGTCTAGCGGAGTATCCGTACAGACTGCCAGGAACTCCCCCTGGATCTCTGCCAGCGGACGGCGGGATGCCGCACGGTACAGGCCGATCTTCTTATAGTTTTTCTGTTTATATCCTTCTGCGATGACTACGTCGATATCCCGCAGCCCTGCAATAATGGACTCGATCGTCGTTGGACGGTTTTCCATCACCGCAGCATGAGTGGCTGAGGTGATACAGGTTACCTCCGCTCCGGCTTGCGTCATGCGCCAGGTATCCTTCCCTTCATGATCCACATCGAATTCATGAGCGTCATGCTTGATCGCAGCAACGCGAAGTCCCATTTTCTTAAGTTCTGGGATCAGGTTTTCCAGGAATGTGGTCTTACCGGTCCCGGAGTATCCAACGATGGAATAGACAGGGATGCTCATTTATCCCTCCTCCGTTTCATAGACCAGGAACCCTTGGACGAGATCGCCCTTCTTTGGCGGCTCGGCATTGGGCGGGATCTCCACGATCACATCACACCCTACCAGTGGGGACAGCCGGCTGTTCCGGTCGGCAGAAGCAGCCCGGAACCAGACTTTTCCGTCCCGGAAGAACCGCTTGCCCCGAACCAGACGCAGCCGGTCGGAAGTCTTTCGGAAATCCTTTTCCATGAATAGCTCCATTGTCCGCGGCATCACCTTTTCGTATCCGCACAGTTTCCGGATACATGGCAGTCCGATCTTCAGCAGGCCATCCACTGCCGCTCCCGGATTCCCGGAGAGGCTCATGATGATCTTTCCGTCTTTTTCACTGGTGACAAAGGATCCGCCGGGTTTGATCTTGGCACCGCAGAACAGCACCCGCGCCCCCATCTTTTCCGCGGAACGAAGGGCCCAGTCATAATCTCCCACGGAGGCTCCTCCGGTAGTAATGACCAGATCCGATTCCTCCAGCAATGCCGCAACTTTCTCGGTGATCGTCTCCAGATCATCCTGCACCAGGCCGGCGTCCCTCACTTCCACATTCATGGTCTGAAGAAGGCCGCGGATCGTATAGAAATTGCTGTTATAGATCTTTCCTTCCGGCAGCGGATCTCCCGGCTGCACCAGTTCCGATCCGGTGTTAAGCACACTGACGACCACGGGACGGTATACCCGAAGGGTGGAAAACCCCTGTCCTGCCAGCACACCCATATATGCCGGTGTTACAACCGCTCCTTTCGGAGCAAGAAGCTGGCCCCGCTCTGCATCTTCACCGCGGAGGATGATGCTCTTTCCCGGTTTTTCGTAGGAAAATACCGAGACTGTTTTTTCATCAAACCGGGTCTCTTCATATTTGATCACCGTGTTGGTCCCTTCCGGCATGGGTGCTCCGGTGGAGACCTTTCCCGCCTGCCCCTTTTCTACCGGCATCGTCGGCATGCTGCCGCAGGGAATATCTTCCGTAATGGAAAACACCGCCGGATGTTCCGGCGTGGCACCTTCCGTCTCTTCTCCCCTCAGTGCATATCCGTCAAAAGGACTCCGGTCAAAGGGTGGGATATCGTATTCCGCCACCATATCCTCCGCCAGCACACGGCCGAGGGCATCTGCCAGCGGGACGCTTTCCGTGTCCACAGGTTTCACGATATTCAGCAGGATCTCGATGGCCTGCTGTGCCTCCATGCGTTTGTCGGTCATGGTCTCTCCTTTGCTGTGCGCCTGCTCAGGCGCCTCTGCAGGTTATTGTTCTCATCTCAGTATAATAAACGGTACTGCCGTTGTAAATTCACAGTTCCCTTTTACTGCGCCTCTTCGTTCTGCAAGGCCAGATCAAAATGATCGCACGTCTTCAGATCCATATAGCGGATCCGGCTTCGCAGAGAGCTCTCCTCGCCCCGAAGGATCTTCACCGCTTCCGCAACTTCCAGACCTGCGCAGATTGCCGGGACGAAGGAAAGAACATGCTCTTCTCTTCGTGTGATCGCAGCCGACATGGGGAAGAGATCTCCGGGATACAGGACTCCCACCTCCAGAGACCAGTCGCAGATCGCACCGTGGACCATGGGGATCTGAAGATCCTTGCAGACCGACCTCAGAACCTTTCGACCTTCGAGGGAATCCAGTGCATCCACCACCAGGACACAGTCCCGAAACAGTTCTTTTCCGTTGTTCTCGTCCACAAAGACATCGTATGCTTCCACCGTGACATCCGGAGCGATTTTTTTCGCCCGCTCTCTGGCAGCATCCACCTTTTTCTTTCCCATCGTTTCCTTTGTGCAGAGGATCTGCCGGTCCATGTTGGAGGGTTCAAAAACATCCCCATCGCATATCACCAGGTGTGTCATACCCAGACGCAGGAAGTCTTCGATCAGGTTTCCTCCCAGACCGCCGCATCCGGCGATCCCGATGGTCTGCTGTTTCCATTGATTCTCCATTTCTCTCTCATCCTTTAATCTGTTTCTTTGTTAGTCGTCAAACATAACACTATTATAAAGGACTGCCCGAGATTCGGACAGTCCTTTTTGTTGAGATAGGTTCCTGATGCCGTCAGGCTTCGTTGATAATTCGATGGATGACCTTGTTGCAGCGATCCTCGTCATAGACAACGGGAACAGGGTAGGTCGGGTTCGCTTCATGCAGCGCCCACTTGATCATCTGCGGGATGTCTTTTTCCTGAATGAAATCGAATCCGGTGGGATGTTCAAAATACGTGTTCATGGCACGGATCTCTTTGATAAACGCCTTGGCCTTCTCTTCTTCCGTTCCGGAAGTACAGGTTCCGGTCAGCTCAGACAGGCGTGCCAGTTTCTTGTATACTTTCTCGCCATAGTCTTCCAGAACGATGGGAAGAATGACGGCGTTGGCCAGTCCGTGCGGGGTGTTGTACAGACCGCCCAGTGTATGTGCGATAGCATGAACGTTGCCGACACCGGCACGGGTGAAGGCAAAGCCTGCTTTATAGGAAGCAATAAGCATCTCGTTACGGGCTTCCATATCGTCGCCGTTGTCATAGGCACGTTTCAGATACTTGAAGATTGCCACGGTAGCCTCTTCGGCATCCCGGAGGCTTTCCTTGGTGTTGTAAGTCCAGCAGCAGTAAGCTTCCACTGCGTGGGTCAGTGCATCCATACCGGTGGCTGCGGTGATCTTCGGAGGCAGACCGCGGGTCATCTCCGGATCAAGGACTGCATACCGCGGGATCAGGTGCAGATCCATCAGAGCATATTTGTGATGGGTTTCGGTATCCGTAATAACCGCCGCAATGGTAGTCTCGGAGCCGGTACCTGCTGTGGTGGGAACGGCGATGAACGGAGGGATCCTCTTCATGACCCTCAGCAGGCCTGCCATCTTTCCAACCGGGGTGCGGGGGCGTACCACACGGGCGGCTGCACCTTTGGCCGCGTCCATGGGGGAGCCGCCGCCGATGGCGATAAAGCCGTTGCAGTTGTTTTCAAAATACAGTTTCTGAATGGTATTGACCGTGTTGACCGACGGGTTTGCCTCCACGTTAGCAAACATGAAGTAGGGGATCCCCGCCGCATCCAGTGCTTCCGTCACGCGGGGGGCCAGCTTCTTTCCGATGCTCGGTCCGGTAACGATAATGGGTTTTGTCACATTGCGCTCTTTCAGCAACTCCGGAATCTTTGTGACACTGTTGGGTCCGGAGGTAACGATCGGTCTTCTCCAATACAGGCATCTTGCGCCAATATTGAAGATCCACTGGAATACGCGATAGTAGCATTTTTTCAGAGTTGACATGATTCTTCTCCCTTTCGATATTCTTTTATCTGTAACGGGCTCTCTCCTTCCCGCTGCATGCCTCATTGCGGTCTCCCGGTCCTCCATGGTGATGGCACCGATGGGGCAACGCTTTTCACACTTGCCGCAGCCGATGCAGTTGTCCGGATCGAACAGTTCTGCATGGGTACGGATATCTCCGTGGAACAGCGGTTCCGAGATGCGCAGCACGTATTTCGGGCACTCTTCCACACACATCCAGCAGCCGGTACAGGCCGCGGTGTCGATATCCGGGACCTTCCGCTGCTTCCGTGCATCCTTATTGAACTTCACCGGAGCTCCCCACTGATTGATTATAGCCGACTGGGCACAGAACTGAGTACACAGTCCGCAGTTGATGCAGTAGTCCGGGTCGATTACATGGGTCTGCTGCCGCTCGCCCGAGATCGCCTTTACCGGACACTGCCGTGCACAGGCGGTGCAGCCGATACATTTATCCGCATCGATCTTAAATGCCATGCTCTCAACCTCCCGCCACTGCCGGAACGAGAACGACCTCGTCGCCGTCCTGCAACTTAGTACCAGGCCTTACCTGTTTGTCGTGGAGACAGACGATACAGCCTTTGACATCCTTCATGGTCAGAGTCGTGTTCGGATTCACTTCCAGAACACGCTCCATGATCTGCGGATACAGATCCTTGACCCGCTTAGCTTCCAACTGCATTTCCTTGATTCCGCTGTCCAGACGGAATGTTCCAAACAATTTTACTGTTACCATGATTCCGCCTCCCTTACACGATCTTCATCTTCTGGAGCTTCCGATAACTGGGAACGCCTTCCTTCGTCCAGCCACGGGCGTTGTAATACACTTTCTTCATTTTTTCCAGCGGGACCTTCGTCTTCGGATTATCCGGATCCTGCGGAACATCCGTAAGACGTTTCGGCAGGACATCCTTTTCCGAGCAGACTCCGAATCGGGCATTGACCGCCCGCTCCACATTGTAGCTGCGTTCGCCGATACGGATGAACTTGCCCATATTCATTTTCATGCCTACCGCCAGTTCCAGTTCCTTGGTGTGCGGCAGGAGCCACAGATGGAAATGTGCGATCTCCGGGAATTTGTTGATCAGACGTACTGCCGCCCCGATAAACGGGATCACCAGGTTAACGGTGGTCGTGATGGGTCCGTTCGGTTTTGAGATCAGGAATCCCGGGAATACCGCATAGGAGGTGAACAGGCATTGTCCCGTGAGAGACACCGATTCCATCAGATCCTGCATCGTCATGGTAAGGTCGGCCTTCGCATGGGGTGTCTGAGAATCGGTATAGAGGCCCAAGCCTTCCAGAATGACCAGATATCCGCCGTTTAAGTGGCAGCCGCCACGGTTGGATACGGCATAGCCCAGGCCCTGTCCTACGGCTCTTCGCGGCTCATACGCCGCCAGTTCCAGGCCTTTGGACTGAATCGCAAATTCTCCGCCGCCGTACTTTTCGCTGAGGCGTTTGCTGCCGTTTGCCAGCTCATCGCCCACGCCTCTGCGGAACGCGATGTCTTCAATGACCTGAGAGATGTTGTCCGTCTTTCCAAATTCCAGTCCGTTATCCCACAGGCCCTTCTCATTGGCCTCCATGGCATAGGAGATCGTGTTGGCACAGGCAATGGTGTCCAGACCCAGCTCGTCCAGCTCATAGTTCCATCGGCAGACCAGTTCCAGATTGTCATTGAGAATGCCGCCGGCCATCAGTCCCAGCACTTCCAGTTCCGGACCTTTCACTTTCTTTCCGTCCACCTCCACGACGCGGGTGCATCGGATGGGGCAGGACAGACATCCTTTGTTGACGACGTTGAAATCTTCCGCCAGCGTCTCACCATTGACTTTATCAAAGTGCTCATACTGACCATATTTGTAGTTTTTCGTTGCCAGGATCCCTCTGGCCTGCATGGTGGTGACCAGACCTGCAGTGCCCATCTTCGGCAACTGGTTTCCAGTCAGGGGATGTGCTCTCAGGGTATTGGCCCATTTCTGATGGAATTTTCTGGTCTTTTCCGGATCATGGATGCGGACCTCATGATTGCCGGAGGCCACGATGGCCTTCAGATTCTTCGATCCGAACACCGCACCGACTCCGGCGCGTCCCGCAGCCCGCTCGCCGCTGATGACACAGGCATAGAGCACCTTGTTCTCGCCCGCCGGTCCGATGGAGACCATACCGCATTTGGCACGGCATCCTCTGGATTCATCCATGTACGCCTGCAGTTTCTCCTGAGCCGGTCCCACGCGGAGTCCTTTCAGATCCTCTGCAGAGTGCAGGGTAAACTTGTCATTGTGAATCTCCAGCCAGCTGAGTTCCGGGCACTGTCCTTTCAGGATCAGCGCATCGTAGCCGGCTTTCTTCAGATAATATCCGAAGTTTCCGCCGCAGTTGGAGGACGTGGTAAGTCCCGACTGCGGAGACAATGTGGAAATGTTGAAACGATTGGAACAGGGTGCCCCGGTCCCCGTCAGCGGTCCCGTGGTGATCACGATGATATTCTTCGGGCCCAGCGGATCCTCTGTTCCGTGGAACGTATCGAACATGATCTTGGATCCCATGGCTTTTCCGCCGAGATACAGTTCTCTGTCACGGTCGGACCACGGATACTCCTCCACATCTCCGGTGGTAAGATCCATCATCATGACCTTACCCATATATCCGGAATATTTCGACATGTGTCTTCCTCCCCCAATTGATCGCATTTGCTCTAATTTTTGAAGTTTTTTACCATTTATTTCACTATTTGTATCTTATAGTCCGCAAAAAACTAACTATTTCCGCTCTTTTATTATAAAATTCGCTAAAGTGTTAGGAAAGATTAAATTCCCTATAAACATGAAGACACTGTTCATTTCGTATTATTTACTAAAAGGGCCTGTCAATTCTTGGTTTTTTTACCATTTGGATTTTTGTACTTTCTGCTATAAAATAATTATGTAAATTTGTGTACTATTCTTTCTCGAGAATAGCAATTATTCTATATAAAGAATAATATACATTTTCTACCAGATTATCAGCTTTTGGGGGAAAAATTATGAAAAGAACTCTCGCGATCCTGCTTGCCGTATGCATGATCTTTGTTCTTTGTGCATGCGGCGCCGCGGAAACCACTCCGGTTTCTGAATCTGTTGCGGAAGAATCTGTCTCCGCAGATGAAAGCTCTGTTGATCTTCAGATCCTGATGGAAGAAGATGACAGCATGATCAACACCTACTCCCTGCTGGCTGTCAATCCCGATGCCAACTTCGTCGATGCCGATGGCAACGCAGTTGCTGACGTGGAGCTGAACACGGAAGGTGCTGACGCTCTCATTAACTGGCTGCTCTCCGAAGAGGGCGAAGAACTGGCCGCCAACTATGGCTACGATGAGTACGGAGAGTACCTGTTCTACGGTCTGGAGGGTGCCCCTGTCTCCGAGGCAGAGATCCCCGAAGCAACGGACGAGACCAAGGAAATCCGCATCTCCACTACGACTTCCGTGAACGACTCCGGCCTGCTGGGCTACCTCCTCCCCATTTTTGAGGATGAGTACGGATATGAAGTCGAAGTATTCTCCGCCGGAACCGGCAAGGCCATTGCCAATGCCAAAGACGGAAATGCCGACCTGATCCTGGTTCATGCAAAAGCACAGGAAGAAGAGTTCGTAGCTGACGGTTTTGCCCGTGTCGTAGAAGGCATGGACACCGAACGTCTGAGCTTCCTTTATAACTACTTTGTTCTCTGCGGCCCCAGTGCAGATCCCGCCGGTGTCGCTGACTGCGACAATGTCCTGGATGCATTCGCTGCCATCGCAGACGGAGAATACAAATTCATCTCCCGCGGTGATATGTCCGGAACCCACACCAAGGAACTCTCCCTCTGGCCGAAAGAGCTTGGAATCACCGAAGATCCCGCCACCTTTGAGGATTACTCGGACTGGTATATCTCTTCCAACGCCGGTATGGGCGTCTGCCTGACCATGGCGGAAGAAGAGGGCGCCTATGTCCTGTCGGATAAAGCAACCTTCCTTACCTTCCGTGCCAACGACGGTGAATTAGAAGAAGCGGCATGAGTTCGGCTTTTCGTGAGGCGATCCATCTGATACTCAGCGGCAATTCCACGCTGCTGAACATCATTGGCGTCACACTGCGAATGAGTCTTACAAGCTCCCTGCTGGCACTCCTGATCGGAGTGCCGCTGGGAGCTCTTTTGGGTTGCAGCAAGTTTCCGGGGAAAAAGATCATCGTGATCCTGACACGGACCATGATCGGACTTCCCCCGGTGGTCTGCGGTCTGCTATGCTATCTGATGTTCTGCGGCGTTGGACCGCTGCGGCATCTCCACCTTCTGTATACCGTAAACGGAATGATCATTGCGCAGCTCATCCTCATCACTCCCATCGTCGTCGGCCTGCTGGAAAGCTTTTCCGCCGGTGTGTATCCGGCTCTGCGGGACAGCGCACGTGGGATGGGTTTCCGAAAGGGAAAAACCGTGGTTCTTCTGATGAATGAATGCCGGTACTCCATCCTCACCACCTATCTGCTGGCTCTTGCCCGCGCTCTGGCCGAGGTGGGTGCCGTTTCCATGGTAGGAGGTGCCATCGTCCACAAGACCAATGTCATGACTACTGCGATCATGGCGTATACCAACATGGGCCAGTTTCAGAATGCCATGGCGCTGGGGATCGTCCTGATCCTGCTGGCACTTGTGCTGACAACAGTCGTATCCCTGATGCAAAAGGAGATCCCGCAATGAAAACAGTCTCCTTCACGAAAAGCTATAACGGGAACACCGTTCTGAGTCTTCCGTCGCTGGAGTTTCGTCCCGCCACGATCTATGCTATTCTCGGTGCCAACGGCGCCGGAAAATCCACTATGCTCCGCATCCTCGGAGGACTGGAGGCGTCAGACTCCGGCAGCGTTGCGCTGAAGGATATTTCCGCAGGATTCCTTCCGCAGAAGCCTTTCGCACTGTATATGAGCACGATGAAAAACCTGCTGGCCAACAGTGATCGGGACGAAGCTGCGGAAATCCGGGCCAGAAAACTGATCACCGCGATGCAACTGGACGGGCTGGAGAGCCAGAATGCCAAAAGCCTCTCCGGCGGCGAGACCGCCCGTATGGCTCTATGCCGGCTTCTGATGCGGGACTATGAGTTCCTTCTGCTGGATGAACCCACCACCGCCATGGATATGGAATCCACTCTTCTGGCCGAGGAGACTGTCCGATCCTACCGGGACCGGACCGGATGCACGGTCCTTCTGATCACGCACTCGGTGGCACAGGCAAAGCGCCTTGCCGATGAAGTCATTTTCCTCGACCACGGACGTCTGGACACCTTTGGTCCATCGGATCTGCTGGTGCATCCTGATACTCCTGCCTTCCGAAAGTTTCTGGACTTTGCACAAGGTACCAGTTCCGGTGACGCCCTGTTCGAATAATCCATGCTATAAAAGTACGAGAACCTGCCATAAAGGCAGGTTCTCAGTTTATATATGGGTTCTGTCAGACAATCGTCTCCAGATATGCGGCGATCTCTTCTTCTGTCTTCATCGCCATGACCTTTTCCGCGATCTTATCGGCTTCTGCCTTGGACCACTTGGAAATGCATTTGCGCACTTTCAGGACCGATGGAGCCGAGACCGAGAATTCCGTCAGGCCGAAGGAGATCAGCAGTGGGATCAGCTGCGGGTTGGCTGCCGCCTCTCCGCACATGCCCACCGGGATTCCGTTCTCGCGTCCGCACTGGATCGTGCGGCGGATAAGACGGAGCACACCGGGCTGAAGTACCGAGTTGAGATATGCTACATCCGCGTTGCCGCGGTCACAGGACATGGTGTATCCGGTGAGGTCGTTGGTACCGATGGAGAAGAAGTCCGCCTCCGGTGCCAGAACATCGGCGATCACAGCAGCAGATGCCGTCTCGATCATAACGCCTACTTCGATATTCTCGTTGAACTCAGAGACGCTGGAAAGGCGAAGCTCATTTTTCACTTCCTCCACCAGAGCCTTACCTGCCCGCAGTTCTTCCAGACAGGTGATCAGCGGGAACATGATCTTGATGTCGCCAAAAGCACTTGCTCTCAGAATCGCTCGGAGTTGAGTCTTGAACAGCTCCCGATTCTTCAGGCAGTAGCGGATGGCGCGGAAGCCCATAAAGGGATTCTCTTCCTTAGCCAGGCCCATATAGGGAATCTCCTTGTCACCGCCGATGTCCAGCGTACGGATGATAAGGGGTTTACCCTTCAGGATCAGAGCCGCCTTTTTATAGGCCTCAAACTGTTCCTCTTCCGTCGGCATGGCATCCCGGTCCATAAACAGGAATTCCGTACGGAACAGACCGACACCTTCTCCGTCTCCGGCAACGACTTTTTCTGCATCCTGCGGTTTCCCGATGTTGCAGACCAGTTCATATTCGGTTCCGTTGGCATTGACGGTCGTCTTGCCGCGGTACTGTTCCAGTTCACGCCGCTCCTGCAGGAATTTTTCCCGTTTTTCGGTGTATGCCTTTACCGTCTCTCCGTCGGGTTCCGTGATCACGTCTCCCTTACGGCCGTCGACAATGACAAAGTCACCATTTTTCAGGATCTCGGTGGCGTTCTCCACACTGAGCACAGCGGGGATCTCCAGCGCGCGGGCGAGGATGGCGGAATGGGAGGTCTTTCCTCCGGTCTCCGTAATGATGCCCACGATATTGTCCTTGTTGATTCCTGCCGTGACAGAAGGAGTCAGTTCCCTGGCCAGCAGGATCGTGCCGGCAGGAGCATCGCTGACCTTGACTTCCTTTACGCCGAGAAGGACTGCCAGGACTCCGGATTTGATATCTCGGATATCTGCGGCTCTCTGCCGCATCATCTCGTCTTCGACATTGGCAAACATGTTGATAAACATATCGCTGACACTTTCAAAGGCAGCTTCTGCGCACTGTCCTTCCCGGATAAGACGTTCTGCCTCTCCGGTCATATAGGGATCCTGAATCATGGAAACATGTCCCATCATGATCTCAGCTTCCTTCTCGCCTGCAGATGCCTTCAGTGCCTCTGCCTGTGCTTCGGTCTCCTGAATAAACTCACGGACCGCATTCTGGAAGCGCTGGATCTCCTGCTCGGGATCTTCCACCTGTTTGGGTGTGTATTCCAGAGAAACCTCTTCGATGCGCATGACGGTACCGATGCCGATGCCTTCCGACGCGCCGGTTCCTTTCAACATATTATCACCTCGATTGTTTCAAGAATTGCTTGCGATTACTCGCCGAATCCGCTCTCGATCATTGCAGCGGCTTCTGCCAGTGCTTCATTCTCGCCGTCGCCGTCACAGATCACATCGATCTCGTTGCCGACTTTGATGCAGGCTGCCATGATGTGCATCAGGCTTTTGCCGTCCACGTCAGCACCATTGTGCTTGATAGTTACTTTGCAGCCGTATTTTGCCATGGTGTTGGCAAAAGTCGTGGCAGGGCGCATGTGAAAACCCTGGGCGTTGGAAACGGTAAAATGTTTGGATACCATAGTATTCTTCTCCTTTATTGTCTGTTAAGAATTATTCTTTTGCCGGTTTTTTCAGGACGGCAAGCATCAGCATGCCAACCAGAGATCCGATGGCCAGTGCCACGAAGTACATCAGCCAGTTGCCGATGGTCGGCAGAACAAAGATGCCGCCATGGGGTGCCATAAGAGTGCACTTGAAGAGCCAGCTGAGACCGCCTGCAACTGCAGAACCCACAATACATGCCGGGATGACCTGCAGCGGATAGCTTGCGGCGTAAGGGATAGCACCTTCTGTAATGAAGGAGAGGCCCATGATATAGTTGACCGGTCCGCTCTTCCGTTCGTCTTCTGTCCAGAGCTTTTTGAAGAAGGTGGTGCTCAGAGCGATGGCGATGGGAGGTACCATACCGCCGATCATAACGGAAGCCATAATCTGATATGCTGCGGTGGGATCGGCAGTTGTAGTCGCATTGGCAAGCATGCCGGCACCGAAGACATAAGCTGCCTTGTTGAACGGGCCGCCCATATCGATAGCCATCATGCCGGCGAGGATGCATCCGAGAAGTACGCCGAGGTTGTTCTCATTCAGGCTGATCAGAGCATTGTTCAGACCGTTATTGATCACACCCATGATGGGGTTGACTGCACACATCATCACGCCGATGATGCCGAGGCCTGCCAGCGGGAATACCAGAACGGGTTTGATGCCTTCCAGAGACCGGGGCATCTTTTCACACAGTTTCATGCACTGTTTCATCAGCCAGCCGCCGATAAAGCCTGCAAGAAGAGCGCCGAGGAAGCCAGACGGAATAGTCGCTGCTGCACCGGGATCGGCGAAAGTAGCGCCGTTGGAGGCAAGCCAGCCGCCTACAAAGCCAACGAGCAGGCCCGGACGGTCCGCAATGGACATGGCGATAAAGCCGGCCAGAAGCGGGAGCATGAAGTTGAATGCATATCCGCCAATGGTCTTGAACCAGGCTGCGGCTGCGGTATGGGAACCGAAGTCTGCGCCGCCTTTGACACCGGCTGCAGCATCGATCAGGAATGCGATGGCGATGAAGATACCGCCTGCTACGACGAAGGGCAGCATGTGGCTGACGCCGTTCATCAGGTGCTTGTACAGCTTGCGGCCGAAGGACTCGTTGTCTTCAACCGCAACGTCCTGAGCCTTCTTGTCGGAATGGAAGATGGGAGCCTCGCCGTTGATGATCTTGTTGATCAGCTCTTCCGGCTTATGGATTCCGTCTGCCACCTTGGTGGAATAGACCGGTTTTCCGTCGAAACGTGCCGTCTCCACGCTCTTGTCAGCGGCAATAATGATGCCGTCGCAGTTTGCGATCTCTTCCGCAGTCAGCACATTCTTTGCGCCGCCGGAGCCGTTGGTCTCGACTTTAATGTTGATTCCCATGGCTTCACCGGCCTTGGCCAGTGCTTCAGCAGCCATGTAGGTATGGGCGATGCCGGTGGGGCATGCGGTGACGGCCAGGACACGGGGGCCGGCCTTCTCAGCAACAGGTGCGGCAGCCACAGGAGCTTCCGGTTCTTCCGCTGCTTCTTCCGGGAACTTCTCCGTTTCCTTTGCATCGATGATGGCAAGGAATTCCTCCGGAGTCTTTGCTTCTTTCAGGCCGCCGGTGAATTCCGGATCCATCAGAAGCTGCATCATCCGTGCCAGCACTTCCAGGTGTACATCCCCATCGGTGGTGGCTGCGATCATGAACAGCAGTTTGCAGGGATTTCCGTCCGGTGCATCATAGTCCACACCCTCCGGAACGGTGATGGCAGTCAGAGCGGGAGCCTTGACTGCTTCGCTTTTTGCGTGGGGGATGGCGATCTCCATGCCGATGGCAGTGGTGCCCATCTCCTCGCGTTTCAGGATCCCTTCCTTGTATGCGGCGACGTCGTTCAGGCTGCCGCATTTGTCGTGAAGGGATATCAGCATCTCAATGGCTTCCGCTTTATTTGCGGGAGCTGCATTGAGCAGGATTCCTTCCTGTTTCAGAAGATCCGTAATACGCATATTCTGTTCTCCTTCTTTTATTCGTGTTTCAGCTCTCTTCGCTGTAAACTTCCATTAATTCATCGATCAGTGCCCGTGTAGCCAGGCCCGGGAGGAATGCGGTGGCATTTCCGCAGGCGCTGCCCAGCTTCAGTGCATAGGCATAATCTTTTTTCAGTTCATATCCGGCCACAAAACCGGCTACCATGGAGTCGCCGGAGCCCACTGTGTTGACGACATTGCGGGAAATGATGCCCAGCGTATGCACCTTGCCGAATTCATCCACCAGCAAAGCACCTTCTCCGCCCAGGGAGACCAGCACGTTCTGTGCTCCCATCTCCTGCAGTTTCCGGGCATATTTTTCGGTGTCCTCTGCCGATTTCACCGTTGTCTCAAACAGCTCGGACAATTCCTGCCGATTGGGTTTGATGAGGAACGGATGATACTTCAGGGAATTGACCAGCAGTTTTCCGGTGGCATCCACCACGATGCGGATATCTTTGTCTTTCAGCCGTTCCAGGAATCGCTCATAGATATCGTTTGGCATGGTGTTTGGAACACTTCCGGAGATGATGAGAGTATCGCCGTCTGTAATGCCGTCGATCTTCTGCATCAGTTTTTCCAGTGACTCCTCGTCAATGCGGGGGCCCTGTCCGTTGATCTCAGTCTCGTCGTTGTGTTTGATCTTTACATTGATACGGGATAGTCCTTCCTTCAGATGGATGAAATCCGGATGGATCCCCGGTTTCACAAGGCTCTTTTCAATTGCCTCTCCGGTAAAGCCGGCGACGAATCCCAGCGCCGTATTCTCCAGGCCGAGCTCCGACAGAACGTTTGAGACATTGATCCCCTTGCCGCCGTAGTAGTACTCCTCACGCGTGGTTCGATTGGTGATACCGGCAACCAGGCTCTCCATGTGGACAACATAGTCGATGGATGGATTCAAAGTAACTGTATAGATCATTCACTCACCTCCTTAATTACGGTAATTTCCGAAAAGTCACCTTCCGGAATATGATCGGTTATAATACAGCAGGTATCCAGCGGGGAAAATGTTACTGGAAACACCCTGCGGAATTTCGTGTGATCCGCCAGCACGTAGGCCGTGTAACTCTGTCCTACCGCACGTTCTTTCATGCGTCCTTCTTCCACATCCGGAGTGGTAAAACCGGCCTGAATATCGATGCCGTTGGTTCCCATAAACGCCTTGGTGAAGTTATATCCTTCCAGGCTTCGGATCCCTTCCGCTCCGACAATGGCTTCGGTGACCGGTTTGATCTTTCCTCCCACCAGATAGGCATTGAGTCCCTTTCTCAGAAGTTTCAGCGCATGGGAAACTCCGTTTGTCACATAGGTGGCGTTCCGATTCGTGATGTGATCCACAAGACATGCGGTGGTTGTGCCGGAATCGATATAGATAAAATCATGATCATTGATGAGTGTCGCGGCATACTTCCCGATG
>Ga0310695_10006873_pt1 | contig 18493 bp, 15 predicted proteins | sample RumenRJG_04DNA_FD_203882 | JGI IMG/M metagenome (GOLD analysis project Ga0310695, IMG submission 203882) | Bovine rumen microbial communities from Lethbridge, Alberta, Canada - RJG_04 (v2) (version 2) | ecosystem: Host-associated > Mammals > Digestive system > Stomach > Rumen | place: Canada...
ATGGGGCTGTCGCATTAAGCAAAGGATTCAAATTCTAAGCGGGTGCGACATGCCCCTTTAAAACTGCGTTGAATTCGCAGGGATTCACACTGATCCTTCCTTCGCTGCGGAGGGAACCGCTGTTCCAGAACTCGACGTCCGCTCTGATGACCGGACGTCTCAGACATGTGGGCTTTCGGGCTGCAGGAGCTGCAGCCCTCATTCCCTCCTCCGCTCTGGAAGGATCAGGTTCATCCAGCTGTTCATTCAAAGCAGTTTATCAGGGGCATGACGCACCCGCCCAGGCTGATCCCTGCCGCCGGATGCGCAAGCTCTCTTTTATATCTGGATATTACAAAAACCGGACTCGAAAGAGCCCGGTTTTTGCTGTAAAATTCAGTTATGCGACTAACAAAAATCTTACAGGGAGATTATACCCTGTCCAGATCTTATTATCAAATCAAACTTCCAATTGATTTGGAGCCAATGATCCCGAATAACGATCCGGTGCGCCTTCTGAATGCGTGCGTGGAGGGCATGGACCTTTCGGAACTCTACAAGACTTATACAAGGGTTCCGAAAAATCTGGCGACACCGAAGCAGTTATTCAAGATCGTGGTCTATGCAGCTATGAACGGGACCTATTCCAGCAGGAAGATCGAAGCTGCATGCAGGCAGAACATAAACTACATGTACCTGCTTGAAGGCAAGCCTGCTCCGGATAATGCTACGATCGCCCGTTTCATATCCCTTCATCTTTCACAGTGCTCAAAAGAACTCATGGCAGAATCCACCTGGCTCCTGCGCAGGAACGGCCTCATCTCCTCTGAGGTTGTATTCATTGACGGAACCAAGATCGAGGCAAACGCCAATAAGTATACTTTTGTGTGGAAAAAAGCGGTTTCCAAAAATCAGTCCCGCATGCTGGCAAAGGTCGCGGAACTTATAGCGGAATGTGAGGAAGCATATGACATCAGGGTCGCTTACAATGGCCGGATCTCACTCAAGGCTATAAAACGTCTCGTTAAGCAGTTGAAAAAAATATGCAGGAAAGAAAGAGTTGTTTTTGTCTGCGGGAAAGGAAAGAGAAAAACGGCCCTTCAGAGATCTGTTGAACAGGCTGAAGAATATCTGCAGAGAATGAAGGATTATGTTTATAAGCTTCATGTATGCGGGGAACGCAACAGCTATTCTAAAACAGACCATGACGCGACCTTTATGAGAATGAAGGAAGACGCCATGCTGAACGGCCAGCTGAAACCGGCTTATAACGTCCAGCATGCAGTAGACGCCGGATTTGTCACATGGGTGGACGTCAGTTCCCATCCCGGTGATACCCTGACCCTCTGCCCGATGCTTGCTGATATGGAGAAACATCTGCACTTCAAGTACCGCGATATAGTCGCGGATGCAGGATATGAAAGCGAGGAGAATTACCTGTATCTGGAGAGCAACGGCCAGGCCTCGTATATCAAGCCGACGAACTATGAGATCTCCAAGACAAGGAAATATAAGACAGACATCGGCCGCCGGGAAAATATGTCATACGATAAAGAAACTGACAGCTATACCTGCAGAAATGGAAAAAAGCTGAATGTGTGCGGGACCAGAAGGTCCAGGACAGCGAGCGGATATGTAAATGTTTCAACCATCTACAGGTGCAGCGAATGCACCGGATGTCCTTTTAAGGGAAAATGCATACGAGGGAATAACTGTAATACTCCGATGGAAGAACGCAGCAAAGTCCTTTATGTATCAAAGACCAAAGAGGAAAAGAGAGCTGAGAACCTCGAACGCATCCTGAGTGATTACGGCACACAACTCAGGATGAACCGAAGCATACAGGCAGAAGGTACTTTTGCCGTTGTAAAAGAGGATATGGGATTCAGGCAGTACCTGTACAGGGGAAAGGATAATGTACTGGCAGAGAGTGTGCTCGTTGCGATCGCGTATAACTTCAACAAGCTGCACTGGAAGATCCAGTCTCAGAAGCCCGGGATACGGCTCTATGAACTGAAGAAAACGGCATAAAATTTTGACACTTCAAAACGAGCCGTCATTCAGACATGCAGACATCGAGAGATGTCTGTTTAAGTGCGCCTGAAATAAAAAGCGGATGAAGAACGGAAAGAAATCTGATGAAATCAGCCCACAAAAACGGCAAAGACCAAAGGAAAAACCATGGTTTTTGCGCAAAAAGAGGGCGTTGCCCTCGCTGATTAATCAGCAAGATGCAACACCCCCTTTGCTGACATAAACACTATAGCGTGCTCTGTTTTGACATCAGACCTCAGGGAGCTTAGCGCGGTAGATGGCGAGTTCTTCGTCCGTGGGGATGTAATCGGTCATCTTACCGTCGTGATATTTCTCATAAGCGACCATATCGAAGTAACCGGTGCCGGTGAGACCGAAAACGATGTTTTTGGCTTCGCCGGTCTCTTTGCACTTAAGGGCTTCGTCGATCGCAACGCGGATCGCGTGGGAGCTCTCGGGAGCGGGGAGGATGCCCTCGACGCGGGCAAACATCTCCGCTGCCTCGAAGACTTCGGTCTGCTTGACAGAGACTGCTTCCATAAGGCCGTCATCGTAGAGCTGGGAGAGCACGGGGCTCATGCCGTGGTAGCGCAGGCCGCCCGCATGGTTGGGAGCGGGAATGAAGTCGCTGCCGAGCGTGTACATCTTTGCCAGAGGACACACCATGCCGGTGTCGCAGAAGTCATAGGCGTAGACACCGCGGGTAAAGCTGGGGCAGGAAGCCGGCTCAACAGCGATAATGCGGTAATCCGCCTCGCCGCGGAGCTTTTCGCCCATGAAGGGCGCGATCAGGCCGCCCAGGTTGGAGCCGCCGCCCGCACAGCCGATGATCATGTCGGCTTTGATGCCGTATTTGTCGAGCGCCGCCTTGGTCTCGAGGCCGATGACGGACTGGTGCAGGAGGACCTGGTTGAGCACGGAACCCAGTACATAGCGGTATCCGGGGTTGGTGACGGCGACTTCTACAGCCTCTGAGATCGCGCAGCCCAGAGAGCCTGTCGTGCCGGGGTGCTCGGCGAGGATCTTGCGGCCGACCTGTGTCGTGTCAGACGGAGAAGGTGTTACGGAAGCGCCGTAGGTGCGCATGACTTCGCGGCGGAAAGGTTTCTGCTCGTAACTGACCTTGACCATAAATACTTTGCAGTCCAGGTCAAAATAGGAACAAGCCATGGAGAGCGCCGTGCCCCACTGGCCGGCACCGGTCTCGGTCGTCACGCCTTTGAGGCCCTGCTTCTTGGCGTAGTAAGCCTGCGGAACGGCGGAATTGAGCTTGTGACTGCCGCTCGTGTTGTTGCCCTCGAACTTGTAGTAAATATGTGCCGGAGTCTGCAGCTTCTCCTCGAGGCAGTAAGCGCGGACCAGCGGAGAGGGGCGGTACATCTTGTAGAAATCCTGGATTTCCTGCGGGATCGGAATGAAGGCATGCTCGTTGTCCAGCTCCTGTGCGACGAGCTCCTCGCAGAAGACGGCGCCGAGTTCCTCGGCGGTCATGGGTTGATGTGTGCCGGGGTTGAGCAGGGGCGCGGGCTTGTTCTTCATATCCGCCCTGACGTTATACCATTCAGAGGGAATCTCATTCTCGGAGAGATAGATCTTGTAGGGAATCTTGGAAGCAGCTGTGTTCACGGATGCTGCGGTCTCGGCTGCTGCCTTGGAAGTTTCGACGGTCGGGTTGGCGGTGGTCTTGTTGGTCGTCATGATTTCCTCTCTTTCCGGAGCTTTGAGAAATTGCTCCTTTTGCAATGACAGTTTGCGCTTGGAAGCGCTTTCCTTGGTATGCGCGGGACGAGGGGCGAATGATGTATTGCTTATTACAGCAAAAAGACCCTGTCCCAGTATAAGTGCTGGGACAGGGTCTGAATAAACAAATCCTGCGGTGCCACCCGGCTTGACGTGATCTCACGCCCACTTAACGCATACTAACATATGCTGACTCTTGTTTACGGAGTGTCTCCTCCGTCTCGCATACTCCCGTTATACTGCCTTGTTTCCTGTAATATGGAACCCGGCCCGGTTTCTGCTCGCCCTCAGAAGTCCATTCAATTCTTGTGCTTCACTGCAATCCCACCACCTGCAGCTCTCTGGGGAAACATGGAAAGAATCTACTCACTCTTCCTCAACGGTTTAATACTTTATAGCATTAATTTGGCGAGGTGTCAAGGGGTGTCAAGGGGACGGTTCTTTTGACACATCCAAAAAGGTGTCAAAAGAACCGTCCCCTTGACACATCCCGGTAGCATGGAAGGCAGCGGAGATGGTAAAATATAACTACCGAAAAACGACCGAAGGAAGGAAAAAGATTCAAGACGGAGGTTCAGGATGTTAAGAAAAGAAATTCACCGCTCTGATATGTTGAAATGCGTGTTATGTTTAAATGCACCCTGTAGCACCGCCTGCGGGAAGATGGATCCTGCCGATTTACTCAGAAGCATCTGGTTTGACAACGAAAGGACAGCAGCGTATCGTCTTCCTGAGGAAATTTCATGTGCAGGATGTCCGGCGCCCTGCGAGGCGGCCTGCGTTCGTCCGCATGAGGTCCCGATCCGGAAACTGATGCTGCAGCTGCAGGATGAGGTGAGACCGAAATTAGAGGTCGAAGCGTCGCAGATCGAGGACAGGCTGCGCGCAGAATTATGTGGAATTTCCTTGGAAAACCCTTTCCTGCTTTCTTCTTCTGTGGTGGCCAGCACTTATGATATGTGTGCCAGAGCTTTTGAAGCAGGATGGGCCGGCGCCGCCTTCAAGACGGTCTGCTCCATGGAAATACACGAAGCTTCACCGAGATATTCGGCGATCACCGGTGACAGCGGCACGATCGTGGGCTTTAAAAATGTGGAGCAGCTTTCTGACCACAGCGTGGAGGAGAACATGGAGATCTTCCGGCGTCTTAAGGCAAAATATCCAACCAAGTTCATTTTGGCCTCGATCATGGGAGAAGATGACGCTGACTGGGAGAGGCTGGCCAGGCTTTGCGATGAGAACGGTGCGGATGCGATCGAACTCAATTTCTCGTGCCCGAATATGGCGGAAGGCGGACTGGGATCGGACATCGGACAGGTTCCGGAGCTTGTGGAGCGGTTCACGGCAGCCGCAAGGCGCGGAACAAAGAAGCCGATCCTGGCCAAACTGACACCGAATGTCGCCAAAATGAGCCCTGCAGCGGAAGCTGCTCTTCGCGGCGGAGCAAATGGCATTGCCGCGATCAACACGATCAAGAGCATTACCGATGTCAACCCGCACACCTATATTTCGTCGCCTGCGGTGCATGGAATGTCCGCGGTCGGCGGATACAGCGGAAACGCCGTCAAACCGATCGCGCTGCGCTTTATAGCAGAGCTGGGACACAACCCCGCTTTGAAAGAAATGCATCTGAGTGCTATGGGCGGTGTTGAGACCTGGGCGGATGCGCTGGAATTCATCATGATGGGGGCCGGCAGTATTCAGGTAACAACCGCAGTGATGCAATATGGATACCGCATCATCGACGATCTGAAGAGCGGACTGAATCTGTATATGGCGGAGAAGGGCTTCAACAGTGTTTCCGAGATGATCGGATTGGGGCTGGATACGGTCAGTGAAACGACAGATGTCCTCGAGAGAGATACGATCCTGTATCCGAAATTCAATCTCAAGAAGTGTATCGGCTGCGGCCGCTGTGCGATTTCATGTGCGGACGGCGGACATCAGGCGATCAGGCTGACGCCGGAGAGAAAGCCGCAGATGGATGCCAAGAAATGCGTCGGCTGCCATCTCTGCGTTCTTGTGTGTCCGCAGAGGGCGATCACTCCGAGCGGCCGAAGGGTCGCGAGGAAGGGATGAGCCGCGAAAAGAATTTAAAAAACAGACTTTACCAAGAAGGAAGTAATACATGAGAGACATGACCTCCGGTGATCCGCGCGGTCATCTGTGGCGCTACGCATTGCCGCTGCTTTTGGGAAACTGGCTGCAGCTTGCTTACAATGCGGTGGACTCGATCATCGCGGGGCGCTTTATCGGGCAGAGAGCGCTGGCAGCAGAGGGGATCGCGGCACCGGTGATGAATCTGGTGATCCTTGCGATCAGCGGCCTGTGTATCGGGGCAGGCGTACTGATGAGCGAATATTTCGGCGCGAAAAATTTTGCAAAGCTCAGGCAGACAATGTCCACAATGCTTCTGTTCGGCGCAGCCGCGTGTTTTCTGGTGGCCGGAACGGGGTTTGTGTTCACGCCGCAGATCCTGCGCTTTTTGGAGGTGCCGGAGGAGATTTTTGCGATCACCGTGGTCTATCTGCGGATCACCTTTCTCGGTGCGCCCTTCACCTTTTTCTATAATGCGATCGCCGCCGGGATGAAAAGTGTGGGCGATTCCAAGACGCCGCTGAAGTTCCTGATGTTCTCAGCGCTCCTCAATGCCGCGCTGGACTTGGTCTTTTTGGGACTTTTGGGATTCGGCATCGTTTGCAGCGCCGTCACGACGGTGGTCGCAGAGGCGGTCTCGGCGGGACTGGCTGCTTACTACATGACTGCCAAAGTGCCTGCGCTCAGCCCCGCGGGAAACTGGAAAACGGACAGAAAGATCTTGGGCAAAATATTGCAGTACGGGCTTCCAAGCGCACTTCAGCAGGCGATCCAGCCCATTGGAAAGGTCCTGATCCAGGGACAGGTCAACGCGCTGGGAGTCAGCAGCATCGCGGCTTTCAATGCGGTGACGAGGGTGGACGATTTCGCCTGCATTCCCGAGCAGGGAATCGGGGCGTCGATCTCGACGTATGTGGCGCAGAACCGGGGCGCGGGCAAAAAGGATCGGATCCGAATGGGCTTTAGGGCGGGAATGACGCTGGAAGCGCTCTATTTTGCCCTGATCTGCATGACGGCACTGCTCCTGAGAAGACCCATCGTCAGTATGTTCGTGACGGGAGAGGGCGCGGAGGAAGTCGTCCGGCTGGGAAGCCGGTATCTGGGTGTGATGGCATTCTTCTATCTGTGGCCGGCGATGACGAACGGCGTGCAGGGATTCTTCCGAGGAATGGGCAAGATGTACACGACGGCGCTGGCAACGCTGATCCAGACGTCGATCCGAACGGTGAGCACCATGTTCCTGGCGCCGAGACTGGGGATCACGGGCATCGCCTATGCCTGCGTGCTCGGCTGGAGCGTGATGCTGCTCTTCGAAGTGCCGTATTATTTCGTGACCTGCAGGAGAGAGGGGCTGACATCCCGGCCGGTCCTGCCGTCCGACAGATAAACTGTGCCGAAGCGCTGTCTGAGGCGGTCTGTGTCGATCCCCGCATACTCATTGAGATGCGTGACCATTACGGAGGGACGATAGAGATTGCCGGCGGCGCTTTTACACCGGGCAAAATCTTTGTAGATCCGTGCGGCCAAGAGATCGACATCGGCCAAACCGTACCGCAGCGCGCCCTGATAGCGGTTCGTGACGTTGGTCTCATCGGCTCTGACACCCGGCAGCTGCCTTAGGAGTTCCTCATTACTGAGCTGATTCTCCATGGAGCCGTCGCCGTGCCTGGTCAGATAGGAGCGGGTCACATATGTGACCTCGACATCCGCTCCGCGAAAGACCTTTTCCACAGTTCTGAAAACTCTGCTGACGCCGGTGGTGGACGGCGTTGTGAACTCCTGCTCCTCGGGGGCATTTCCGTCCAGGAGGAGACCCTGCGCGTTTTCAAACAGGACTGTCTGATAGCGGCGAAGCCAGTCATCTTCCCGCATGGGGCACAGACGGCGCATGGCCTCGCAGTCCTCCTCAAAGTGCAGGAGCAGTCCTTCCGAGAAGAAGCAGTCCTGCAGGTCTGCCGCCATGGCTCCGGTTTCCCGGAGCCTGTGAGCAAAATATCCGTCTCTGATCCGCCGCAGATAAGCGAGACGGTCGTCTCTGCTCAGGGCGGCGAAGTCCTTAAAAGGAATCCCGAACCCCTTCCGGTATCGGAGCACGGTCTCCCAGATCCCGAATCCGCAGCTGTTGTGAATCCCTCTTTTTTCCTGGAGCATCTGGTTGGTCAGCATGTCCCAGGGTGTGGTGAAGCGGCAGAGAGGGTGCATGTATGCTTCCGGTGCCTTGTGCTCTGCGCAGAGCTCGTCATATTCCCTGAGGAACTCCATGGGGTTGACCAGGAACTGCTGGGCATAATAGCTAGCAGCCCCGCGGAAGGAGGCCGCACCGAAGTGCTTGAACACATGCCTGCGGCCGTCCTCGAGTTCCACCGTGTGTCCCCTCTGAGGCCCTCCATTGGTCAAAATATTGATCATTCTGTCTTTTTCCCGCACCTGCGAACCGAAAAAATCCGTTGCCAGTCCTTTGCCCTCGTCTCCGTAGGATGCGCCGATGATCACTTTGATGTTCTGCATAGCTCCCTCCGCGTTTCTGATCGTCATTTCCGATCGTTATTACCAATTGACGGTGCCCAGACCGCTGAAAAGTCCGAATAACCCGCCGCGGCCGTTGTTCTCCGTTTTCACGGTCTCTGCGTCAGTGCCGCCGGCTGCGGCATTGGCCCTGTCCACACCGACATCCTCCAGGCATTCCAGAATGGTCTTCGGCAGTTCGTCCAGTGTGGATACTTTCAATCTTTTGCCCAAAACGCGCCCGAAGCTCTGGCGGATCGCTATGGCGTAGCGTTTGTAGCAGTCTCCAGGGTCATTGATCGCCACATGGAAGATATCGAATTTCTCCTTCGCGCTGCGATACAGCTCGACAGTCTCTACATCTCCCTGCAGCACGTCGCCGGTGACCTTGGCAAGGCGGTCGCCCGGCAGGTAGGGATTGAGGGGCTCATCGCCCAATGTGATGATCACGCCCTTTTTGCCGCGCTTATGGCAGTCGAGGCTGGTGTGGTTAAGGCCCATGTACCAGGCCGCTGTGTAGGATTCGAAGCTGTTGCCGCCCCCGCCCCGCTCGAACCAGATCCGGTCTAAATGCTCGGCAATGCGGATGTCGGACTCGAACTGGGAGATCTGGATGGGCGCCCTGTCGTAGGCGAGATCGCCGATGCCCATGACCATGAACTCCACGTCCTTGTAAGTGTCCAGCACGTTCTGCATAATCACATTGAGGGAAGCAGCCGTCTTGAGCAGTGCGCCGCCCATGGAACCGGTGACATCCAGTGCCAGGATCACCGGCACGGTGGCAGGATGCTCGTCGTTGTCGCAGCACTCCCGCATGACCCTCATAGGATCCATCTTGGGATCGATCTGCCTGGCGCGGTACATATCCTGCGCGCCGCTCATCCTCGAAGTGTCTATATGTCCGTCTGCCCGGACGGTTCTGCCCATGCCGGCAGAATACCTTGCAAAATCTTCTCTTCTCCAATATCCTCCGCCCATTTTGTACCTCCTGTTCTCACTGTATGTGTGTTTCACAGCCTCTGAAGCGAGCTGCCGTTTGAGCAGCGCTGCCTATGAGCTGTTATTTGTTCTGCCCGGTCTGCAATCTGTCAAAAGACTGTATCTTCTTCGTCATCTTCCTCTGCATCTGCTGCGTCTTCTGCATCCGTATCCTCTTCAAAAAGGTTTCCGAACAGATCATCGAAACCGCCGCTCTTCATCAGCATGAGCGGGAGCAGCAGGTTCATGTTTCCCGTGTTCTGCGCAGCGAGTGCGCCGCTCCCTGTGCTGATCCCCGTGTCGATCCCGATGCCTGTGCTGATCCCCGTGCCGATCCCTGCGTCTGTGCCGGCCCCTGCATCCCCAAAGAGGCTGCTCATCATCATGAACTTCATCATTTTGGCGACGCTGCCTTTTCCGCAGATGGAGGAGCCGTCGCCGAACAGGGAGACGATCTTGCCGTAGAACCAGGTGTTTCCCATGAAGACGTGCCGCTCGGGAAGGATGGTCTCCACGACAGACGTCTCGTAATTGATCACTTCAATGCTGTTTTTATCTGCTCTCCTGACACATGCGGGCTTGCCGCCGTTTAAAATGATGTCTCCCGGTTTGACCTTGGAAGCCGGGATCACAAAGAACATCCCGTCGCCGAAGCTGAAGACCAGATTGTCACAGTTGCGGAGCCTGCCGGTCTTTACGTTATAACTTCTGTAGCCTGCGGACGTCTTGACGGCGATCCCGCAGGGGGAGAGCATGCACATACCTTTCTGAACTTTCATGAACATTCCGCTAAACATCGTATTCACTCTTACCTCCTTTCGAAACGCCTTTTTCTTTAATAGTCATATTGACTATAATTAAAATAGCACGCAGGCCTGCTGATGTCAATAGGATATTAGTCAAAAAGACTATTAATTTTTGGCTGCGGTTCCGACACAAAATATACATAATTTTAGGAATAGTTATTGCCTTTTCGGGGTGTTACAATTATAAAGAATAAAGGAATATCATATTCAGCTGTTCCGTTCTGAAGGTCAGAGTAGGAATGACGCGTAAAGTGCCGCGAAATGGGAGGTCGTTCGCGGACGAAAGGGCGAAGATCCGGCGAGACGCCGAAAATGCCCTGCGGTGTCATTCCGCATCCGCTGCCGCGCATGAGATGATACGGGCTCCCGACGTGGTGGCAAATCAGGTAACTTATGTTTGCATGAACACGGAGGGAGTTTTTTATGTATAAAAACGAAATAAATAAAAATGAGAATAAAGCAGGCTTCGCCTGGGGCATCCGGACAATTGTGAGTCTCGCTTTCTTTACAGCGCTCTATGTTGTCCTTGAGCGGTTCCTGTCCATCAATATGTGGAATATGCGGATCGGCTTTGCATTTATTGCACTGGCATTATCCGGCATGCTCTACGGACCGCTCTCAGCCGGCATTGTCGGAGCGGCCGGGGATATCCTGGGAATGCTTCTGTTCCCCACAGGACCCTATTTTCCGGGATTTACACTGAATGCCTTTCTGACAGGTGCGGTATTCGGCCTGTTTCTGCACAAAAAGATCACAACAGAGAGAATACTGGGGGCAGTAGCTGTCAATCAGCTGATCCTGAGCCTGTTCGTTCAGACGCTCTGGATCTCCATCACTTACGGCGCGCCCTATGCCGCTCTTTTGCCGACCCGGATCACGCAGTGTCTGGTGCTGATCCCGGTGCAGCTGATCGCCCTGCAGTTCCTGGGCAAGCCGCTCGTCACGGCCGTGAGAAAGACGCAAAGTGTATAATGCGGTGTGCGCCGGCGGCGGATCATGTGCAGTGAGAATTAGCGGTTAAGGAGTAAGATATGGCAAAAGAGCAGACAATGACAGTGCAGCAGGCGATCGACTATATCAATGATCACACCTGGAGTCAGTGGCGGCTGGGGCTGGAGCGGACCCGGGAGCTCCTTGCAAGACTGGGCGATCCGCAGAAGAAGCTGAAATTCGTACATGTAGCCGGGTCCAACGGCAAAGGGTCGACTTGTGCCATGCTGGAGAGGATCCTGCGGGAGGCGGGGTACAGAACCGGCTTCTTCCCTTCTCCTTATATAGAGGATTTTCGGGAGAGGATCCAGGTGTGCGGAGAGTACATCACAGAGGAAGCTCTTTGTGAGATCACAAATACCGTTCGCGCGCAGGCGGATGCCATGGAGGATCATCCCAGCCAGTTCGAGCTGATCACTGCGATCGGGATGGTATATTTTGCCCGGGAACAGTGCGACATGGTCATACTGGAAGTGGGACTGGGAGGAGAATTTGACGCGACCAACGTGATCGATGCGCCGGAAGCCGCGGTGATCACGCACATCGGGCTGGAGCACACCGAGTATCTTGGCAATACTTTGACGGAAATTGCCCGCACAAAGTCGGGGATCATCAAGTCCGGATCGGATGTGGTGCTGTATGAAAACGAACAGGAAGTGATGGACGTCGTCACAGAGATCTGCAGGGAGCGCGGATGCCCGCTTCATATCGCGCGGTTCGGGGCGATCGAGCCGCTCGAAGCTTCATTGGCCGGGCAGACATTCCGGTACAGAGGGGCGGTCTACAGCCTTCCGCTTCTGGGAGAATACCAGCTTCACAATGCCGCGACCGTACTTGCGGTCGTGGAGGTGCTCCGCAAAAGAGGATTTGCTGTTCCCGAGGGGGCTGTAGCTGCCGGGTTTGCGAATGTCAGGTGGCCGGCCCGATTTGAGGTCCTCAGCACGGATCCGCTCTTCATCCTGGACGGCGGGCACAACCCGCAGTGCGCGGAGGCGCTGGCGGAGTCTCTCGCCAAGTATGTCCCGGAGAAAGTCGTATTCCTGATGGGCGTCCTTGCGGACAAGGATTACGGTAAGATCCTGGATCTGATCACACCATTCGCGGAAGAATTTGTGTGTGTGACGCCGGATTCACCCAGAGCTTTGCCGGCGCAGAAGCTGGCGGAGCTTCTGACCGGGCGAGGATTTACCGCGACGGTTTGCGGCGGGATCGAAGAGGGCGTGAGAGTCAGCCTGCAGAAGGCACAGGATGCGCGGGATTCACAGGAAGCGAAGGCACGTCCGGTGGTCGCCTTCGGATCGCTCTATATGGCCGGCGCGATCCGCACGGCGTTCAGGAGACAGAGAACCGTCCCCTGTCTCCAAAAGTAACCCCCGGGGGGGCTTGTGCGATGCTTTCGGACCATTATAAACTTTTGATAGATTTAATGATTCGGAGGATTGAATTATGCATATGGCTGACGCCCTTTTATCCCCTGCTGTGGCAGCGACAATGTACGTCGCATCCGGTACTACAGCCGGAATCTCAATAAAAAGACTCACCGGGGACGAGAATACCCAGAAGCTGCCCACCATGGCAGTGGCATCCGCTCTGGTTTTTGCCGGGCAGATGATCAACTATACGATTCCGGGGACCGGCTCTTCCGGACATATGTGCGGCGGTATGCTCCTGTCCGCCCTGCTCGGACCGGAGGCGGGATTTTTGTCGATGATCGTGGTACTGACGATCCAGTGTCTCTTTTTTGCCGACGGAGGACTGATGGCCTTGGGGGCCAACATATGGAACATGGCCTTTTACGGGTGCTTTGTGGGGTATTACCTGATCTGGCGCCCGATCATGAGGAGCAGGCTGTTCGAGAATCTCGGGCCGCATGCGGCGCAGAGAGCAAGAATCGCACTGGCGTCGATCATCGGATGTGTGGTCACCCTGCAGATGGGGGCTTTCTCGGTTGTCCTTGAGACGACGCTCTCGGGCATCACAGAGCTTCCTTTCGGAGCGTTCTGTGCACTCATGCAGCCCATTCACCTGGCAATCGGCCTTGTGGAAGGCCTGATCACGACGGCCGTCCTGACCTATGTCTATGAGACAAGGCCGGAGCTCGTGCGCGATGTTGACCTCTCTGAGGAGGCTGCTGCGGGAAAATCGTCCAAATCGCTGGGGACAGTCATTGTCACGCTGGCTCTGGCAGCGCTGATCGTCGGCGGAGTCTTCTCTCACTTCGCAAGTTCCAATCCGGACGGACTGGAGTGGGCACTCTTCGGAAATGAGGAGTCAGGATACAGCGCCAACATGGGTCTTGACGAGGACAATTTCGGAACGAGCAGCGCGGCGTCCGAGACGGCGTCGAGCATTCAGGAGAAGACATCCTTCCTGCCGGATTACGGGTTTGCGGGCAGTGAGAATCCGATGGGCACGACCGTTTCCGGTATTGCAGGCAGTATTATGGTCGCGGCCGCGGCGCTGGCCATCTGTTTCGTCGGGAGATTTTTCCGCAGGAAAAATGCTTGACGCAAGCGAAAAAGATACGGTACAAAGAGGTAAGAAGCCCCCATGTCCCTAAGGGATATGGGGGTTGTTTACAAAATGTGCGGGAATTACGATCATGAGCCAAAATATTGAGCGCTCCATCCGCGATCTGCGCGAGATGGACACACTGGCGTCAGGAAAATCTCCCATCCACGCAGTCAGCGCAGGGGCAAAGCTCCTGGTGACCGTGGTCTATATTTTGACGGTGGTGTCTTTTGACAAATACAGAATGAGCAGCCTGCTGTTTATGATCTTCTATCCGGCAGTGCTGTTTGCGGTGAGCGGGATCTCTGTGTCCACTTGCTTCTACAAGCTCCGCTTTATGCTGCCTTTGGTACTGGCAGTGGGCATATTCAACCCGATCATGGACAGGACGCCTGCGGCCGCGGTCGGATCGTTTACAATTACCGCCGGCATGATCTCCATGCTGACGCTGATGATGAAAGGAGTCTTCAGTCTGACAGCTTCTTTCCTGCTCATGGCTACGACCAGGATCGAGGCTCTGTGCGGCGCGCTCAGGAAGATCCATGTGCCTTCGATGCCGGTGACGCTGCTCCTTCTGACTTATCGATATGCGGCAGTGTTAGCCGAGGAAGCGAATGTGATGACCCAGGCCTACAGCCTGCGGGCGCCCGGGCAGAAGGGAATTCATTATTCGGCATGGGGGTCCTTTCTGGGACAGCTCCTGCTGCGCAGCATGGACCGGGCGGAGGAACTGCACGCCTCCATGCTCCTGAGGGGGTATCACGGGGAATTCCATTATGCGCAGGGCCGCGGGAGTTCGGCGGGGGATGTGCTGTATGCCGCGCTGTGGTGTGCGTTCTGTGCCGCAGCGCGATGCGTGAACCTGACACAGCTTCTGGGGTCGGTTTTGATGAGGTGACGATAGATGATCAAGTTCGAAAATGTCACATATGCTTATGAAAAGGGAAAACCGGTCATCTCTGAAGTCTCTTTTGAGATCAGAAAGGGTGAGAACGTGGGGCTGATCGGGGCCAACGGGGCCGGCAAATCCACGGTCATGAAGCTGCTTTTGGGTCTTGCGGGCCCCGGGGCGGGAGCCGCGGCCGGGTCACAGACTCAGGGCAGGATCCTGGTCGACGGTCTGGAGGTGACCCCGCGCAGTCTGGCTCAGGTCCGGCGTAAGCTCGGGTTCGTCCTGCAGAATTCAGACAACCAGATGTTTATGCCCACAGTGCTTGAAGACATGCTGTTCGGCCTTCTCAATTACGGCATGTCAAGGCAGGAGGCGCTGCAGCGTGTTGACAGTGTGCTGAAGGAGCTGGGGCAGGAGAAACTCAGGGATCTCTATAATCACAAGATCTCGGGAGGGGAGAAGCGCATGGCCGCGGTGGCGACGGTCCTCGCCATGGACCCGGAAGTCCTGCTGATGGACGAACCGACCTCCGCGCTGGATCCTTACAACCGCCGGATCATCATCAACACGATCCGGAAACTTCCGTGCACGAAGATCATCACATCCCATGACCTGGATATGATCTACGATACCTGCAGCCGGGTGATCCTGTTGTCGAATGGAGCAGTGGCGGCGGATGGCCCCGCCGAAGAGATTTTAAGAGACAAAGAACTCCTCGAAGCCAACCGGATGGAACTGCCGTTACGGTTTCAATAGGAGACAGGGGACGGTTCTCTGTCTCCTTTTGGAGATAGGCATAGTTTTAAGGCCGGATATATCCCCGGCGGAGGCTCACGTTCCTAATGCTCTCCACCGGGGATATATCCGACCTTATTCTATGCCGATATCATCAAGGAGACAGAGAACCGTCCCCTGTCTCCTTGTGGTACAATAATTAAAAAACCGGGCAGGAAAGGACTATGAAAAACTCATTTGAAGACAGCGTCGTAAGCGGCAAAAAAGTGATCGACTTCCATACGCATCCCTACACATGCCGCGACGAATATATGGGAATGTACAGCGAGCATTTTTATCTGGATCCGGAGCAGATGCCGGAGGACCTCGGGAACGCCGGGATCTCCGTATTCTGCGGGTCCGTGATCGATTCGGTGAGGCGGGGACCCGTCGAAAGCTTTGATGCGATCCGGAAAGTCAATGATTCCGCACTGAAATTGTGGAAGAAATTCGGCGGCGCATATGTGCCGGGCTTTCATGTGCACCCGGCATTCCTCAGGGAATCTTTGGAAGAAGTGGAGCGCATGCACAAGGCCGGCGTAAAGCTTGTGGGAGAGCTCGTTCCCTACATTCACGGCTGGGACCGGTCCGGATACGATTACGGCAGCAGGGAACTGACGGAGATCCTGTCGCTGGCGGGAGAGTACGGTATGGTCGTGAGCTATCACACGATGCCGGAATGGGCACCGCAGATGGAGAAGATGGTCCGGAGCTGCCCCGGCGTCACTCTTGTGGCGGCACACCCCGGCCAGAAAGCAGATTACCTGCTCCATGTGGAGCGCATGAAGAAATATACCAATCTCTATCTGGATATCTCCGGGACGGGGCTGTTTCGCTACGGACTCCTTGCTTCCGCTGTCAAAACAGTGGGCTCCGAGAGGATCCTCTTCGGCACGGATTATCCGATCTGCAACCCCAGGATGTATGTGCAGGCGGTGCTGGGAGAGCATATCTCTCAGGAGGAGAAAGAGAATATTCTGTTTAAGAATGCGAAGAGGGTGCTGTATTAGGGAGACAGGGAGACAGGGGACGGTTCTCTGTCTCCTTGAGTGTATGATACCGGCTTTAAGCTATACCTGTTCGAAAAAAGGAGACAGAGAACCGTCCCCTGTCTCCCGTTTCGCGGTTAAGGAGAAAACCATGGATGAACGCCTGAAGAAACAGCTGGATTTTGCGCTGGAGATCGACAAAGAGAAGAATGTTTTCCGGCAGACGCATCTGTCCGGGCACGGGCGCAACGAGAACGACGCGGAGCACGCATGGCATATGGCGATCATGGCGTATCTGCTGCGGGAATACGCCAACGAGGAAGTGGACATCACCAAGGTCATGCTGATGTGCCTGATCCACGATATCGTGGAGATCGACGCGGGTGACACCTATGCCTATGACGAGGAGAACCTGAAGACGCAGAAAGCCCGAGAGGATGCGGCCAAGGAAAGGATCTTCTCGCTCCTTCCGGATGACCAGAAGGAGGAGATGATCGCACTGTTCGATGAGTTCGAGGCATATGAGACGGCGGAATCCAAGTTCGCGCATTCCCTCGACAACCTGCAGCCGCTCATGCTCAACAACAGCAATGACGGCAGCGACTGGGTCGAGCACGGCGTGAAGGCCGACACGATCTACGGCCGGCAGAGGAAGACGAAGATGGGATCGGTGAAGCTGTATGAGGTGACGGATCAGATCATTCAGAAGCATATTCAGAAGGGGACGATTTAGGAGACAGAGAACCGTCCCCTGTCTCCTCTGTTTCCGCCGGGCGTTTTGTGGTATTCTTTATGAAGAGACGCTTGAAAAACAACCGGCGCATTCTCGTGTTTTTAAACATGAGTAAGCCGGGAAAGCCTGGTGCTTGTTCTTTCAGCCTGTAACATTGTTTTTATATCGTTTATTGAGAAAAATGGCCGCCGGCCCTTTTTTGATCTCATTCCAATGCAGGAACTATTCAGAAAAAGAAGTGGGCTGAGAGAGATCATTTATCCTTCGTCGAAGAAGGAGGAGCTTGTGTGTAAAAATGCAATATGCAATATGCTATAGACATGACCGGAGGAGCAGGTTATGATAGAAACAGAACGCCTGTTCGAGATAATCGTTGACTTCAAGCACGACATATGGTAATATATTCATATGGAAAAACATGAAGATTTTACAGTAAAAAATGAACTTACATATGGTCGGGGATATGCCTATTCGCTGCAGTACCATCTCGTGTGGTGCACAAAGTACAGGAAGAAGGTACTCAGGGACGGGATCGGCACGGAATGCAGGGAGATGCTGGAATCACTGGCAGTGGAGTATAAGTTCACTATCACCGCCATGGAAGTCATGCCGGACCACATCCACCTGCTCGTGGACTGCAGGCCGCAGTTCTATATCCCGGACATGATAAAGATCATGAAGGGGAACCTGGCGAGAAGGCTGTTCATCAGGCACCCGGAGCTTAAGAAAGAGCTGTGGGGAGGGCACCTTTGGAACCCGTCGTACTGTGCGGTGACAGTCAGCGACAGGAGCAGGGAACAGGTGGAACGGTATATCCTGACACAGAAAGACAGGGCATAGGAACAGGAACGCATTTGGGAAGGGACATCAGCACCGGGGGAAAGACAGCATGAAGATCACATCGAGCTATGGCATTGAGATCAGGAAGGCAGACGGTGCCCTGTCCACGACCCTGAAGATCTACCGGGAGGCGGTGCGCGTGCTGGCCCTGTTCTATGATACTGTGTGGGATGATCTTTCAGCAGTAAAGGAGGAGAAGAAACGGTTCAACCGTGCGGAGCACATGGTGCACAGCACAAAGAGGAACCATGCGGTGTATGACTTCGACAGCCTTTTCCCTAAGATGCCGTCGTACCTGCGCAGGTCCGCCATCACGCACGCGCTGGGAGCGGTATCATCGTACAGGACCCGGCTCGCGCAGTGGGAGAAAGGCGGACGGAAGGGGAAGAGTCCCATCCTCGGGGAAAGGACGCATGCGATGCCCGTGTTCTACCGTGGGAACATGTATATAGAAGGAGAAGGGGACACAGCCTTCCTCAAGCTTTACAACGGTAAAGACTGGGTATGGGTGAGTGCATCACTCCTGCACACGGACATGGAGTACCTGAGGAAGAACTGGACGGGAGTGAAGGCATCAGCCCCGACCCTGGAGAAACGCCACAGGAAGTATTTCCTGCGGTTCTCA
>Ga0310695_10006875_pt1 | contig 18487 bp, 7 predicted proteins | sample RumenRJG_04DNA_FD_203882 | JGI IMG/M metagenome (GOLD analysis project Ga0310695, IMG submission 203882) | Bovine rumen microbial communities from Lethbridge, Alberta, Canada - RJG_04 (v2) (version 2) | ecosystem: Host-associated > Mammals > Digestive system > Stomach > Rumen | place: Canada...
CCTAATCGCACATTCTCCCCGACATTCCCCCTGTATGCAAAGGTAAACGCTTTGGACGCTTGCGTTCACTCTTGCAAACGACAAAAAAAATTCCATTTTTCCATATTGCCAAGTTTCTAAAAAAGTGTTATTATTTGTCTGGTAATTTTGCCAGCGTAGTCCTTTTGAGCGACAACAACAAAGAGAGGAACGATGAAAACTGCAAGATTGCGTGGTGTTGTAAGGGGGATAGGGGGGAGTATAGCGTTGTTTGCCGCGCTCTCCTGCGCAAGGTCCGCCGAGGCGGTCCTGCCGCATATATCCCAGAACATCTCCATGGTGGCCGGCTGGAACGCCGTCTATGTGGAAGTGGCGCCGGAGCAGACGGCGGACGAAATCTTCACCAGCTGGCCAGTGGACAACGTGGGACTCTACGACCCCGCCTCGTTTCTCGCGACGCGCCAGTTTTCGGCGGACTGGACATCGCAGGGTCTGCCGCGCGAGAACATGGTTGCGTGGTACCGCGACGCTCCCGAGGCATCGACGCTCAAGAGCATTCCGGCGGGATCCGTGATCGTGGTGTTCTGCAAGCAGGATAGCTTCGTCACGACTCTTCGAGGCGTACCCGCCCCGCCGCGCATAACGTGGCACGCCACCGGCCCGGACACCGTTCACAACTTCATAGGCTTCTCAGTGTCGCAGAAGACGGAGATCGCCGCCTATCTCGAGGGGTCGCCGTGTGAGAACGTGGAGAGCGCGAGCTACTATCGCGTCGGCGGCGACCAGTCCGGCGAGGTGCCCGATACGCGTGCGATACGCACATTCGACAAGTACATCTACGACGGTAGCGTGCTGCTCATGCCGTCCGACAAGATCAGCGACTGGTCCGGCGTGCTGAACGTCTTGCCGCTGAACGGCATCAACTTCGGCCAGGACTCCAGCATGGGCAAACTCTCCGTCCGGAACGACGGCAAGGTGGCGCGCATGGTCCGCGTGGAGTTCGCGCAGCCGATCAACCACGACGAACTTTTCAAGGCGCCCACGCTTCCGTCCTTCTTCCACGTGCTCGACTTGGACACGGTGGTCACGAACACCTTCTGGGAGCCGGTCGAGCTGTACGGCAAGGCCTTCTACAAGACGCTCGCGCCCGGTGAGACGTGGAACCTCGGCTTCGGCCTTGACCGGACGGGACTTCAGAAGAACGAGCTGCGCAAGGGTCTCTCGTTCGGCGCGATCCTCAAGGTGAGCGAGGATAGCGCAGCGCACGCGAAGGCCGTGGTTCCGATCTACGGCGAGACGTCTGGAAGCACCACGACCGCGTGGCCGAACGGGCTCTGGATTGCCGACGTGGAGCTTGACTCCATCCGCATGGTGGAGCTGAGACGAGTCGTGGTGACGAATGTGGTGCAGGGCGTGCAGGTGGTCAGGACCAACGCGCTTGAGACGGCGCTCAGCGAGAAGTCGCCCACGGGCGGGAAGTTCAGGCTGCGCCTTCCCATCCACCGCGACAGAGAGGGAAGGACGCGCCTTCTGCAGCGTGTCGTTTCTGCGGGATCGACGTCGGAGAACGGCACGTTCAACTACAAGCTCTACGTTGGCGCAGCCAAGCCGCCCGACACGGACACCACCATCATGCGCATATCAGCCGTCTGCCTGCCCACGGAGCTGCCCGTCATCGAGGCGTCGGAGGGCAACCTATGGGAGCCGCCCGCCGACAATACGAGCGAGAAGGGGGCGATGAAGTTTGAATTCACGGTGGCGGCCAACGGGGCTACTAGCCTTCTCAGGCATCCGTACCATCCCCAGCACGATGGCCTCAGGTGGGACTTCAAGACGCCCGCGCCCGACGGCGACGACGTCTATAACTACAAGTACGACGTGAAGCCCGAGACATTCTCGGTGAAGAGCGAAATCAAGCTCAAGATCGACTACGGAGAGGGGACGCGGCTGTGGAATCCCGAAGAGTCGTACTCCGGCACGTGCGAGTGGTCCATATCGGGGCTTCGCCACGACGGAAACGTGGTCGTGAGCGGGCCTATGACGATCAGGCGCGTCTCGTCCGTTTCTCAGCTTACGCTCAAGTGAACTTAAAGAGAACACAAAGAACTTCAAAGAAAGGCAGACTGACATGAAAAAGATGATGGCTCTTGTTGCAGCGCTCTCCGTAGCGTGCACGCTTATGGCCGCCTCGGCCCAATTCCCCTACCAGGCCGTTCTGAAGGATGTGAGCGGTAAGGCGATGACCGGCAACAAGCAGGTTGACATACGCCTCTACCGTACCGACTCTGACAACGATCCGCTTTGGGGTCACACTTACTCGGTGCTGCTCGACACGAACGGACTGTTCAATGTCGAGGTGTCTGACGCCAAGGGGACGGCGATCTCGGGCCTCGGTGACAAGAAGCTTGATACGGCCTTGACAAACGAGACAATCTACATTGGCCTCAGGGTGGGAACTACTTCGGGCGAGATTCGGCCTCGCCAGAAGCTGCTGTCCGTGCCGTTCGCGGCGGTAGCCGACAACGTCTCCAATGCGAGCGGCAACTTCACCGTCACCGGCACGCTGCAGGCAAAGACGGCCACCGTCACGCAGGCCCTCACTGCGAATTCGGTGACTGTGACCGGCGCGGCCAGCGCGGGATCGGTCACTACCACTGGAAATGCCACCGTCAGCGGCAACCTTACCGTCTCGGGAACGTTGTCCGGCTTCGGAATTGCGCCGGTGGGAAGCATCATAATGTGGAGTGGTTCGGTGGCCAACATCCCCAACGGATGGGTGCTCTGCAACGGTCTGAACGGCACGCCCAACTTGCTCAACCGCTTCATTGTCGGTGCCGGCGGCAACTATTCTGTCGGCCAGATTGGCGGTGCTGACGCGGTCACGCTCACCGTCCAGCAGATGCCTTCCCACAATCATGCATACAAGTTCACGGGTGCGGACACCAGCGGCTCTTACAAGCATGACAACTTCTTCTACAACCAGCATGGCAAGTACAGCGATCTGACGAATACGAAGTACACTGAATACTCCGGCGGGGGGCAGGCGCACGAAAACCGGCCGCCCTTCTACGCGCTCTGCTTCATCATGAGAAAGCAGTAAGGGAGGGAGTGCCCATGAAGACGAGATTTCTTGAATTGGCCACGGCGCTTCTGCTGCTTGCGCCTGCCATTGGAACACGGGCGGACACTTCGTTCGCCTATCAGGGGCGGCTCCTGAACGAAAAGGGACAGATGCTTGGTGAGAATCAGCGGCACCATTCCATAAAGTTCAGCATCTACGACCTAGCCTCGGGAGGCGAACCGTTGTGGAACTGCACGCGGGATGTTTACCTCTCTAGCGATGGTCAGTTTTCAGTTGAGCTTTCAGGGAACTCGGTCTCAGGTGGCACTTTGGGTGCGTTGTTTGCCGCAAATGTCGACAAGACGCTCTACATTGGCCTTACCGTCGGTGACGGGGCGGAGATTGCTCCCCGCCAGAAGATTATGACAGTCCCCAAGGCCGTATGGGCGGCAGACTGCATGGCGGCGAAGGGGAACCTTTCGGTCTCCAATGCGGTGCGCGCCAAAGCCTTCATCGGCAAACAGGCTGTGTCGGTCGGCTCTCTTTCAACGTCCGGGCAGCTTAAGTGTGGCGCGTTGGCCGTTGGCGCAATGGAGGTGAAGAACAATAAAAATCTCACCGTTGACGGCGTCGTGTCGGGAAAAGGCGTTATACCCGTAGGCGGCATCGTCATCTGGAACGGCGCGGCGAACCAGATTCCTCTGGGGTGGGCGGTATGCAATGGACAGAACGGCACGCCGGACCTGCGCAACCTCTTCGTTGTCGCCGCGGGAGACAATTACCTGCCTGGAGCGAAAGGCGGTGCCGACGCGGTCACGCTCACCGTCCAGCAGATGCCTTCCCACAATCATGCATACAAGTTCACGGGTGCCGACGTCGACCAGTCCTGGGATTCGGACAACTACTTCTACTGTCAGCACAACCAGTACTCTAACAACGCAAACACCAAGTACACCGAATACTCGTGCGATGGGCAGGCGCACGAAAACCGTCCGCCTTTCTATGCGCTATGTTACATTATGAGGGTAAGATGATGAAAAGCAAAATTCTTCTTTCTGCAGCGACGCTCGTCCTGCCGTTCGCTACGGCGTTTGGAGCGGCCGCCCGCTTTTCCCTCGGCCTTCCCAGCGCGCCTGAGATTCGCGACACGGCTACTGTGTCGCAGAACGCGTGGCTGCAGGCCAACACCGCTTATACCGCGATGTGCCTTGTGGCGCCCATCGGCGGCACGACTGATCAGGCCGTTTCTGCACAGACAGTTGCCGGCGCGCCGCAAGTGAAGCTGACCGCAGTCGAGTCGGGCTTCCCTTTGGAGCGCACTAAGCCGGAATACTATCTTGGCGACAAGATCGATCCGCCTGGCGGCGTTGACTGGTCGGCCACGTATGCGCACTTCCAGAGCCTTAGCGAGGATAAACGCCAGGGATTTCTTTTCGATCCTATTGGCGAGGCCGTCTATGTGACCGCCGGCGGAACGCTTTCGTTCACATGGAAGCTGACAGGCGGAAGCGACCTCATGATGACCTACATAACGGCCTCGTCGTGCATGGGGCGCCCGCGTCGCATCTACTGGACGGATCAGCCCTACAACGGACCGGGCGTTGACCTCTCGGGCAAGTTCGTGAAGTTCTTCGGCGACGACAAGATACTCAAGCCGACCTTCGGCGAGTCCATCATCTCGGCGGGCGGCGTGGAGCAGACGATCACGAACCGCGTCATATCTGGCCTCTATCTCGACAAGTCCTCAAACATTCTCTTTGCCTACGGCGAGCTTCAGGGCCAGGTGGTGATGGCATACTACGACACCGGAACCTACGAGCATCTTCTGCATGTCCAGACCATTGAAGTCTGCCGTCCTGACGTGAACGTGCTGCCGGGCGAGATCGGGCGAGCGCTAAAGCCCGACGGCCGCGGCTACGACACGTCTGGGCTGCGCGCCCGTCCAACCAAGGTTAATCCCACCGACAACCGCGGCGAATACCTCTACCAGCATCAGGGCCACTACTCATACAGCCCCAAGAACGGCGAAGTCTATCCGCTTAGACCCACCATGGACTGCCGCCAGAAGGCGGAGATCTATTGGATGGAGACCGACGAGATGGAGGTGCAGTGGCCGTTCGAGGTTGACCACTACGAATGCGACTGGCCCAAGGACGCGACGTTGTTCGTGCGCGGCGACGTAGCGGGCGACTACGGCCGGCCAATCTATGTCCCCACGGACTACACGCCGACGCTGATGTCCTTCCAGGAACCGGAGGGTCATGCGCTCGCGCCTGAAGCCGACGGCACGTTCAAGGCCGTCGGCGAGGGCTATTCGCTCTTGAGGCTCACTACGGACGACGACATCTGGTTTCTGCCGATCCACTCGGTGCTGCGTACCAACACAAACTATTTCACCCTCGCGTCGGCGGACATCGCCGTGGGCACGGAGCTGCGCCTTCGTGAAGGCGCGCTTGCGGGAACGGCACCAGGATTCTCGCCTGCCTGCGACCCTGCCAGCCCCGGTTCGATATACGAGGCCAACAGCGCGCGCATCTGGAACCCTAGCCTCTATCTGCCCGCAAAGCCGGAAACTCAGGATGCCGGCACGGTCGATGCCACTGCCATTGCAGAGTCTGGCGGCGACACGAACAAGTACGATTCCGTGATCTATGCAGTCACGGCAAAGGCGACCGATCCGAAGATCGAGGTGTGGTGGAACACGACAATTCAGAAAGAGGACATGCCCACCCCGATCACGATTCCCTCTCTGCCGCAGGTCTATTCCGTCAAATGGCCGGAGAGCTGGGAGGTGCCCCACATCGTGATCGCCTCGCAGCTCGGCAGTGCAGGCGAATCGTGCTTCAGCCATAACCGTGGACTCTCGCTCGACGCTGTTGCGTCCTCCGCGAAGCTCGCCTCGCGGGCTTACTTCTCGGAGGACGGCGGCACTGTGACGTTCTGGGTCAAGCCCGGCGCCAATTTCGCCGGAACGGGACAGGCATCATTGTTCTCGGTTCAGTCCAACATAGACTCGACCTACAGTTTGACATTCGACCTTCGTAAGTTGCCCACCGGCACGAATATCGTCGTCTCCGTCAAAGGCGAGCTGCCCGTGAACATTCCGGTTCCGGCAGACGCTTTGAAAAACGATTTCGGCGGCTGGTTCCCCGTTGCCGCCTCAATCCGTCCCGATTCTGCCTCTGTGTTCGTGGGCCGCAATGGAGCCAAGACCGTTATCGACAACAACATGATGCCAGTGCTTGGCGGAGGTACGGTGGATGTGGTGATCGGTGCCGTCAATAACAATGCTCGCACGGGAGTGGCGCTCGGCGAGGTCAGCTTCTGGGCGGTTCCGCTCGAGTTCCGCTCGACAGACGGCGGCATGGACATCGCCACGGCGTTGCTACGTCCCATCAACTCCGTTCCGAACGGTCTTACCGGCCTCTTCTCGTTCCGTGGCGACGACGTCTATTCGGATGAGGCGAAGGGATATGTATGCACGGAAAGAGTGCTTGGCATCCGCTTTACCGCGGCAAAGTGCTCTATGATCGAACAAGGACCGCCGCTAATCGACAATGTGGTGATTGATGCAGACGACGGTTTCACGCCTAGATTGTACGTGCAGAACGATTCCGAAGCCGAATTCTACAACCCGAACGAGGAACATGGCCTCGTGAGGGCCGGCTCCGGCGGATACGTGGCGTGGGCGCTCCGCGCCGACCTGAACAGGGCTGACTCGTCCGAGCCGGGCGTTCTCGTTGAATACGTGAAGGCCGGACGAAAGACGATGAAGTGGTTCACCGTTGACGTCACAAGCGACCTCTATCCCGAGCTTGCGGCCGACTGCGTGGCCGGCAAGGCGCTTCCGGGACCGCACCCGCTCGACCTGTTCGACGATCCGTGGTGTAAAGATACGTACTGGGACGAGAAGTCCGCTTCCTCGCCCGCGCACCGCGACCGCAAGCTGCAGCTCTGGGCGAAGGCGGCAGGTAATCTGCACGTCCATATGTTCTATCCGATGCAGGACGGCTTTGCGTTCCCGTCCATAGATCCCAAGAAGTGGCCGGCTGTCCGCACTCCCGTTCCCTGGCTCGCGCTGCTCGACAATCCGACTGTCGAGCCGCTCTCTGCCGATCCGGTCGCCTGGCTATGGCGTGTCTCCTGGCCGAAGGAGGTGCCGGAGATGGAGATCGGACGCACTCTCACCATCGCCTCTGCTGGCCTTCCCGAGGTGTGGAACGCGAAGTCGGTTGGCGTTGTGTGGCCTGCGACTGACTCCGATCGTAACGCGACTGCCGTTCTTTTCGACCCGACGGTTGCCCAGGAAAGCGGATTCAATCGTTTAATCTATGCGACCATTCCGGATGTCATATCCGCCATGGGCATAAAGCAGGGTGTAGGCGGCAACGGGACGCTCAGGAAGGGCAAGTGGACGTTCAAGGATCTGCCGCCCTCCATCTCGTCGCGTTTCTACCTTGATACGACGGCGTCCGTCACTAACTGTCTCAAGCTTGTGGGCGAACAGGAGGACAACCCTGGCGGAGTGTCGCTCCTCCATGTGAACGTGCTCAACGATGAAGAGCGAGAGGCGCTGAGGAAACTTATGGACGCCACTGCGACCTCTCAGGGCAAGCAGGCGTGGCAGGTGGCCATTGACAATCTTGCAAGGGTCCGCGTGGAGCCTAGCCCGCATAAAGACAAGAATGCGTCCGAGACGGTGATCGACTACAAGCCGCGCGACCACTACGCGCTCTTCACGATGGGCGCCACGAACTACGTTACGATCATCCAGAACGACTCCACGAACAAGCTTATGAACGTGGCCGAAGGCGATCCCATCCAGATGCACGTCATCAAGGTGGTGCCGAGGTACTACGTGGGGCGTGTGGTCACGCGCGAGGACCCGCTCAATCTTCTCTCGCAGCAGCTATCTGTGATATACGCTGAGACGTTCGCCGGCTCGCCGGAGGACTACGTGTTCGAGTGGAAGAGGTGTTCGCCGCACACCGATGGCACCGTGCCCACCGACTTCGAGGGTGAATACTCTTTGAAGTTCCCACTCACGGCGGGCCTTACGCGCTTCGTCATCGGTGGCCAGGGCGACACGCTTGCCAACATGGTGAACACGTACTACGCCATGCGCTACCGCGCGGCCAGCACAAGCTCGCCCGCGTACAAGACTATGGGCTACAACTGGTCTGAGTGGACAGATCCTCCTGCGCTCGCGGAAGGGTGGGTACAGCGCGTCCTCAACAATGTGACGCCGTTCACGCAGCGTATGCGCGACCTCGTGGAGAACGAGGCCGAGACTGCCGTCACAATGATCCGCCAGGCCGGCGCGCCGTACGAGGGCGACGTGGCGCTCAGCCAGGACAATCTCACCAACATCGGCCTCATCCAGCTGTACGAGACGCTGCTCAGCAAGGCGGAGTCGATGTCGCTTCAGCTCGAGATCAACGACGCCGACGCCAACAAGCAACTTCAGCTCGCTGTTGCGCGGCTTGCCGATCTTTACAACCTCCTCGGAGATGAGGCGTACACTGACGCGCTTAATCCGACCATCGGATTCGGATCGAGCTATCTCGACTATGGCGCGCTCTCCTCTGCGCTCTTCTGCTTCGACAACCAGGTGCCCACGCTTCTCGACGAGGAACTTGCGCTCCTGCGCGGCCGCACGCAGGACATGGCACCCTCCACCCACCTCTCGCCCTACTTCAACAGGCTGGTGTGGAACTTCACGCGCGGCATGAACGCAGGCGAAGTGGCATACGCTGTCAACTACGACATCAGCGGCAACAACAAGGGCGTGATCGACTACTCGCAGGCGGCCGAGATGTACCCGCAGGGACATGGCGACGCCTACGGCCATTACCTCTCCGCGCTCTCCGGCTATTACCGCTTGATGAGAAACCCGTTCTTCTCGTGGGGCAAGCCTGCGATGGGTGAGATGGTGGTGGCCGACGCCGTGGTCAACGTCGACTACTACGACGAGGCGAATTTCGCCAAGACGGCGTACAACGTGGCGAAAACCGCCCTTGACGTGGTGGACCGCACGGCCCGCAAGTCGTACCGCGACAACGGCGGCGCGCCGAGCGCGGGCTATGTGGACAGCAACGTCTCGCGCAACTTCGGCTACGGCGAGTGGGCGTCGCGCGGTGGGTTCGGCGCGCTCTGCAACTGGGCCGTGGGCAATTCGCTGCTCGAAGAGGAGCCGCGCGCCAGCGGCTACAGCCGCTTCGCGTTCACGGGAGAATTCGACCGCATCTATCTTCAGGAGAACTGGGATGTCCCCGACAATTACGACGAGTCAACCTTGGATGTGGAAGGCTCGTGGACCGTGGAGTTCCAGGTCTCTGCCGGCGAAGGCGCGGCGCCGTCCGGCAAGGCGGACCTCGTGACCATCACTGGCCAGGGCGCGGCGATGGTCGTGTCGCTTGACGGCGACAACGGCCTCTCAATTCTGCGCGCGCCGGTGAACATGGTGCAGAAGCAGTACACGCAGTACACTCTCTACTTCAAAGACAGCAGCTACACGAATGACTACAATGATCTGCCGTGGTATGGCTTTGAGATGAGAAATGGAAGCGTTATCGCGAGCTGTAGTTTCTGGGGCGCGGATCCGCCTAGGACGTTCCCGTCCGGCTTTGACGTCGCTGACGCGCTGGGTTGGCCTGCGGGCCGGAACATCCCGGAATGGGAAGGGTGGACCTTGTTCAGGAATTTCTCCGACGACGAGATATTCGAAAATGAGAGCGTGGTTGACACGGCTAATGCCGATGTGGCCCAGCTCGGGCAGATTCCGTCCGGTGAGTCCGTGCTCGTGGCGGTGCGCTGCTCTGGCGGGCAGCCTATTGTCACCGTGTTCGACGCTGCCGGCGCTAAGGTCATCGACCAGCAGCTTAGTTTCGATATGGGCATAAGGGTGGACGATGTCACCATCGGCGGCAGATTTGTTGGCGAAATCGGCGAATTCCGCGTGTGGGACGGCGTGCGTCGCTCCGACGATGAGCTTCTGGCGAAGCGCTCGTTTGTGAGTCCCCTAGCCGACGGACTTGCGCTTTCCCTGAGGACGATCTCGAAGGAAGGCGCCACCTCTGTGCGGGCTGACGAGAAGGACCTTGCCGTCGAATGGGTCTTTGAGGGCGGCGAATGGCGTGACCCTGCCATGAGCGGCATAGCCATCGACTTCAAGGACGATGGCCTCAAGCGCATCGACCGCTCGACCGTCACGGAACTTGCCTCGCTCGCCGAAGTCGCTTCTCAGATTCAGAAGAAGGTCGACCAGATGGACGCCGGCTTCAATCCGCTCGGCCTTTCCGCCGCCGCGATTCCGTTCGACATCACCCCGATCGGCATGGAGGACGGCACGGCCACGCACTTCGAGCAGATACGCGCGCGCGCCGGCACTGCCCTTACGAACGCCCGTGCCGCGCTGGACAAGGCGCAGGAGAACTCGAACAGAATGAGGATGATCCAGGACGCCGCAGAAGACAAGGAGAACTCGCTCGAGTCCGAGGAGCTCGCGTTCAAGAACAGGATGATCGAGTACTTCGGCTATCCGTACGCGGGCGACATTGGACCTTCCGGCACTTATCCGCAGGGCTATGACGGCCCTGACATCTACCACTACGCCTGGATGGATCCCAAAGACTTCGGCGTTGATAAAGTCAAGAACTCCGTCAAAGCAAGCTTGGAAGTGAAGATTAAGCCGTTGCTGGGCAGCGTCTTTGTGCCGTTCATGCCGGCTAGCTGGGATGATGAAACCAGGACGCTCTCGTTCGAGCTGAGTGCCAACGGCATGATCGCCAAGCCGGATACGGTCACGGGCAAGCGTTTGGCCCAGGGCAAGATTCAGGATGCGCTCGCGGCGTTCATTGTCGCCTACGCGGGGTTCAACGATGCGGTGGATGGATACGAAAGCCGCGTTGATGATTTCGAATCGAAAGTCATCCACTCGTTGATGTACACCACCATATATGAGGCGAAGGCCGCGTTGCAAAGCCTCTCGTTAATCACCGAGAGCATATACACGGCCAAGAAAGTCGCGCTGGAGACGCTGGTCACAACGGTTGAGGCCCTAAATGGGGAGACTAAGGAGGTGTTTGACGGCGTAAAGCAGTCCATCCCCAAGATTATGGGCGCAGGCATGACCGTGAACACCGATCCGAGCGCCATAGCCGCAGGCGCGATCAATGGGGCGGAGACAGCAGCGAGGGTTACCTATCTAACTAGCCTCACGACGACGAAGAACATGCTTTCCATCAACGAGGCCACGCAGTTTTACTTCAGCATACCGGAGAAGGCCGCCACGATTTTGGAGGAGCTTATCAGCTCCAGATTGGACGAGGGGTATGCGCTCTTGGATGCGTGGAATGATCTTGACGGCAGTCTGGGCGAGGTTTACACCGCCTACCGTAATCTGCAGATTGCGCAGGCGGCCGTCGAGACCGTTGTGGCGGAAGCCCAGCGCGTGATCGACGAGCGCACGCTTGCGCGCCAGCAGGCCGTGGATTCGTTCACGCAGATGCGCTACAACGAGATGTTCTTCCGCATCCAGCGCGACAACTCCCTTGCCCGTTACAACTCGATGTTCGACCTTGCGCAGAAGTACGTCTATCTCGCGGCTCAGGCATACGACTACGAGACGGGGCTTCTCTCGGCAGACTCTGCGAGCGGCGAGAAGTTCATATCGCGCATCGTGGGCGCGCGCACGCTTGGCGAGTTCGACGGCAACGGCAACCCGATGGTCGCCACTGGCACGGTCAAGGGAGATGGCGGTCTTGCCGACATCCTTGCCGAGATGGACGCCAACTGGCTCGTCCTCAAGCCGAGGCTTGGAATCAACAACCCGCAGCCATATGCCACGTGGTTCTCGCTCAGGCACGATCTTTTCCGCATCTTCGACGGCGAAGAGGGCGATGCGGCGTGGAAGACCGAGCTGCGGAAGTATGTGGTCGAAGATCTCAACGCCGTGCCTGAGTTCACCCGCTACTGCCAGCCTCTCGCCGGCTCGACCACGCAGAAGGAGCCCGGCTTCGTGATTCCGTTCTCGTCGGCGATCGCGCACGGCTACAATTTCTTCGGCAAGCAGCTCGCAAGCGGCGACTCGTCGCTCGATCCCACATACTACGCCACGCACATCGCGGCCGCAGGCGTCCACTTCGAGAACTACGACCGTAAGGTGTTCGCGAACACGCCCACGGCCTACCTCGTGCCGGTTGGCGAGGACAGGATGAGGGCCGTCGGCGATGCCGGCACCGTGATTTCGTGGAAGGTCGTGGATCAGACGATTCCTGCGCCGTACACGGTCGGCTCAACGAAGCTGGACGATCCTGACTGGACGCCGCTCTTCAACGGCAACACGGGCGGTAACGATCTTGGCGCCCGCATCCGCAAGCATCCCTCGTTCCGCGCCTACTACGGCGCAAAGGGCGAGGAGCCTGGCAGCGACAGCCTCGACTGCACGCGCCTCGTCGGCCGCAGCGCGTGGAACACGAAGTGGCTCTTGATCATCCCCGCTGGCTCTATGAACTCCGACCGCGACGCCGCGCTTGGTGCGTTCATCGGCGGAGCGGATCAGGACCGCGACGGCAACCTAGAATACGAGGGCGTGAGCGACATCAAGATCGGCCTCAGGACGTACTCGGCCTCCGGCAACTAAGGATAATAAAGTCGAAAGGAAAATTCGCATGAAAAACCAGACAGCTATCGACTTTGCGTTCCGTGCGGCCGTTGCCGCCATTGCGATCGCCACGTCTTTTGCGGCGGGCGCGGCGACCCCCGCGCAGTCCGTCACCCCATGCACGTATGTTGGAAGAATCATGGACGCCGAGCACGTCGCCTTCGACACGAACCGCGTGGCGGAGATCGTCGCGTATACCGAAGGGGGGAAGAAGCTTGCCGTCGCGAGGACGTTCTTCAAACCTGATTCGAGACGGAACTACGCGCTTAGAATCCCCATGTCCTCGCGTAATGTGAGCGGTATGGTCACTCCCGGCTCGAAAGTGCGGATTGAGGTGACGGAAGCGAATGGCACGGTGTGGTCTGGCCTCCTTGAGGACAAGGACGCAGTCATAGGCGGTCCAGGCTCCGTGAAGGAGGTGGACATCGTGCTTGCCAACTGCACCAACCCGTACGATGTGGATGACGACCTCCTCCAAGATCTCTACTTGGCATGGTACTACAGTGACTGCTACGAGGAAGGAGAGACGTTTGATCCACTCAAGGACTACGACGGCGACGGCATATCAACCGTGGCGGAGGTGCTTGCTGGCACCAATCCGTTCGATTCTGAGGACTGCCTCTCCATTTTGTCGTATGAACGCGGCGAAACGAAGGAGAGGAGCGTCGCAAAGGATTCGCTTTCCTTCTCGTGTCGTCCCGGACGTTCCTACAAAGTCGAGGTCTCCGACTCGCTTGACAATCCCAACTGGAAGTCTGCGGAGTTCACGCTTGACGAATCGGGAACGCCTGTAAACTACATCTCAATTCCCGGGTCTAGCCAAGGAGGAGAGTCTCCCAAGCTCTATCTCCTTCCTTCGCCCGACAAGAAGAAGGCCTTCTATCGCATAAAGGCCGACTAATCAGTCTGGGTTTCTGGTTTCTAGTTTCTGGTTTCTGGTTTCTGGTTTCGAAGTTTCGAAGTTTCTCGTTCTGAAAATTTTGGTTAAGAGGGTATAAGACAAAGGATAGCTGCTGTGGCGCGCTAAGCGTCATATAGCACTATCCTTTGTCTTTTGTCTTTTGTCCTCTGTCCTACTCAAGGGGCCTGTCCCCATGCTATCCTCTGTCCTACTCAAGGGGCCTGTCCCCATGCTATCCTCTGTCCTACTCAAGGGGCCTGTCCCCATGCTATCCGTCCTCTGTCCTACCCAAGGGCCTGTCCCCTCTGCTTTATAGCAAACTATAATATTCGCTAGTTATTCATATTCCTAGCCAATATTATCATGGCGTTGGCCAATCAGTGGTCGATAAGGAGTACGGCCCTCCAAAAATTGATATTTGTGATTTGTGAACAGTTGTGACAATTGAAATTTGTGAACATTTGTAGGCTTTTGCGTCAATCATGCGTATCTGGATTTGAAGTAGAGAATAATGGTCAAGTGTAAGACATCATCATTTGGCACATTCTATGCTTATAGAGCAAAGTGTAGTAACCATCAGTAAAATACCTTGAGCCATGGCACGATACAAGAACATCAAGAGGACGGCGAGTGTCCGTCATGCTATTAAGTTCTGGTGGAACATCGTCAAGAACTATGACGGAATAGTGTATGACCAGGATTTCTTTGACCTCGTTGCGTACAACCTGAAACGCGACGAGGTGGCAGCCATCATTCGCGGCAATATCAGCGAGAAGGAACTGAAACCGCTGGTGGACGCAAAAGTGGAGCCACTTGAACTGAACCGAGACAACATCGGCTTCATGCTCAAGCGCATCTGGAACGAGAAGCCTCTTCGCAAGGGCTGCCGCGCGGTACTCAAAATCATGCGAGACCGTATCTTGCGCAACCTTGTGCCGAGCGAGGAAGACGTTCGCTTCGAGCACCGTTTCGCAGCCCTTTGCAAGTTTCTTGGTCTGGACAAGGTTGAAAGCAGCCTGTTCATGTTCATGTACGTGCGCTCGGCTACGGTCTTCGACGACTTGCCCGAGTCTGAGGACTGTTCGAATCGTCCGCTCTACTATTCCATGGCCATCGACCGCTCGTATCCAGAGGTCCTACAGGCCATGTCAAGGCAGGGTAGGCTCATGCGCTACAACTGCATGACGAGCGAATACTGGTTCAACCAGGCGGAGTTCGGCGGCTATTTCGAGGGCATGGACGCTTCTCCGCTCAACGAGCGCTACTACCGCGCCGACGAGTCAGAGGTTCTGCCGTGGAACTTCTTCGGCAAGCTTGCACGCGATGATGGCGCTGTGCTGAAGGAGATGCTCACGGCGCGCCGCGAAGGCGGTCGGCTCAACGTGCTCTTCTACGGTGCGCCTGGCGCGGGGAAGACGAGCTTTGCACACACGCTCGCCTCCGAGGCGGGGTTGAAAAGCTACGACCTTCTCCAGGGCGAGGCGGAAGGCAAGAACATCTCTGCGGAGACTCGCATGGCTGGAATCCAGATATTCAACGAGCGAATGGTGTCCGGCGGGAAGGTGCTCGTGATTGACGAGGCGGACGAGCTTCTCCGCACGACAGGCGGAATGTTCGGCGCCCGCGCCCGTGGCGGATCCGAGAAGGGCGTCATCAACACGATTCTCGACGGGATGAAATTGCCGGCGATATGGATTTCAAACGCGCCGGCAGAGGACATGGACGAATCGGTGCGCAGGCGTTTTGACTATTCCGTACACTTCCACACGCTCACTCTTGCGCAGCGCGAGAAGATCTGGCGCAACAACATCCGCCGCCTCGACCTTGGCGCGCTTATTCCCGAGGCTTCGGCGGCTGCGCTTGCCGAGCGCTACGAGACGAGCGCCGGCGGCATAACGATGGTGCTCGAGAACGTCAAGAAGCTCAATCCGGACTCCAGCCACGCAGCCGAGCTCGTGGAGCGCATCATGCGTCCCCACTGCGAGCTGATGCACTCAGTGATTCAGGACGGCAAGGGCAAGCCTGCAGCCGACTACTCGCTCGAGGGGCTCAACATCAAGGGCGACGTGGGGCTCGACAGGATTGTGGAGGCCGTGCGCAACTTCCAGGGCGAGTGCGGCGGCAAGGCACAGTCTTCGCAGGCCGACCGTCCTCGCATGAACCTCCTTCTCTGGGGGCCGCCAGGAACCGGCAAAAGCGAGTATGTGAAGTATCTGGGCGACATTCTCAAGACGAAGGTCGTGGTGAAGATGGGGTCCGACCTGCTCGACAAGTACGTCGGCGGCACCGAGGAGCGCATCGCCTCCGCGTTCGCCGAGGCGGAGGCCGAGAAGGCAATTCTCTTCCTCGACGAAATCGACGGCCTTCTGCAGAGCCGCTCGCGCGCCGACCACAGCTGGGAGGTGACGCAGGTCAACGAACTTCTCCACCAGATGGAAAACTTCGACGGCGTGATGGTGGGCGCCACCAACTTCTTCGACAACCTCGACCAGGCCGTGCTTCGCCGCTTCACCTTCAAGATCGAGTTCGGATATCTCGACAACGCGGGCAAGAGGACTTTCTTCGAGCGCATGTTCGGTACGAAGCTGAACGAGGGCGAGGCGACTCGCCTCGACGCCGTCGCCAATCTCGCGCCCGGCGATTTCCGCACCGTGCGCCAGTCGCTCTACTATCTCGGCAACGCTGTGGACAACTCCATGCGCATCGGCGAGCTAGAGAAGGAGGCCGCCATCAAGCGCGGCGCCCGCAGCGCGGAAATCGGATTCTAGCGGAGGGACGCGCAATGGTTGTAGAAGTCGAGAGGGAACTTGTGGCCGCGTATCTCGCCGCACGTACGGCGGGCGACAATGCGCTTGTGAAGTGCTGCTTTGCCTCGGGCGTGCGCGACGAGGTTTCGTCACCCGCATACGCGCCCGACGTCGGGGCCGATTCCGAGGCCTCGGCAGTGGACGAACTTGACAGGATGGTTAACCACAAAGACACATCGATCGAACAGGCGCGGCTGCTGCGCCTGTATCTTGCCATCAAGGGCCATGCGAATTCGCAGTTCGTCGAGGCGGTGAACTTCCGCAACGGGCGCAACATCACGAAAGACCCCGAGATAGCCCGCTATTGGATGGAGAAGGCGGCCTTGAACGGACATGTTGGAGCGCAGAACGACCTTGGTGTGATGTATGCGAGGGGTTTCGGCGGGGAAAAGGATCCGGAGAAGGCCGTATTCTGGTATATGAAGAGCGCAGAAGGCGGAGACATCACCGCAAAGGCGAATCTCGGACGGAATCTTGTGACCGGCTTTGGCGTGAGGCGAAACTACATCAAGGCGGCCAGGCTGCTCAAGGAAAGCATCAGCGTCGATCCGTACGATGCCTGGGACCATCTGATGCTTGCCCGCTGCTACGAACACGGCGTGGGCGGGCGCAACGGCCGCCGTCTTGCCGTCCACCACTACCAGGAGGCGGCAGACTTTGGCTCCATCGAAGCACGCTACGCGCTGCGGCGGCTCAAGGTGCCGAGCATGCGATCCTGAGCTCGTCACAACGACAGCGCGGCAAGGTCGTGCACCCTGCCAGGCCTCTGTCTTGCGCCGGGTCACCTGCCAAGGGGACTGTCCCCCAGCTTAGGTCTGCGAGCATCGCGCATAGCGAAAGAATGGTAGGGACGGCTCGCCGAGCCGTCCGCAATGGCGCGCCAATGGCTAGTTCCAGGCGCGCCATTGCGGTAGTTTGGAACGGGCTGGAAACCCGTTCTCCCTGAAGCGCACGAGGGGACTGTCCCCGCAGGAAGATGTGGCACTGGGAGAACGGGCATCTTGCCCGTTGCGTTAGGTCACCACGAGGCGCGGAATCGTGAGAGTGAGCGTCTCGGTCGCGCCGTCGCGCACGACGGTGTACTTGAACGCCACGTTCTCGTACGTGCCGGGCGTGATCTGCTGTTCAGGAGACGGCGTCAGCGTCGCGGACGAACCGTCCGTCTCGAAGACGCCCCGGAAGATGGCGTCCTCGGCGCCGACATGGAATGCCGCGCCGTCGTACTCCCATTCGCCGTCGGGCGCCCCGATGTCGAACAGCCCCTCGCCGGTCAGCGTCCATTCGTTGCCGAACGTGAACTCGGTGGCGCTGTCGCCGTCCTTGAAGGACGTGACCTTGCACTTGCCGTCGCTCGTCTGCGCGAGGGGCTCGGGTTCGGGCTCAGGCTCGGGTCCGGCGATGTGCAGGTACTTGACCCTGCGGAACGAGGTCTGGAGCGGTCCGCCGGCGTCGCCCGCGCGGCTCTTCACCACGAGCTTGTAGTCGCCGCCGGGCAGCAGCTCGGAGGTGTGCGCCTTGAAGAGCTGCTTCGAGACCACCTCGTCGACGACGAGCGGGAACGTCGTGCCGCGGCCGTCCTCCAGATGCGTCGTCGCGCCCTCGTCGGTGAGCACCATGTTGAACCCGGCCACGCGGAAGACGTGCTGCCCGTGGATGAGGTTCATGGGGCGCTCCTCCTCGAGGTCCATCGCGTTGTCCACGCGAAGGCGCGTCACGCTCTCGTCCGTCACGATCACCGGCACGGTGTCGGAGAGGCAGAGCTGGATGGAGTCGTCGAGCCTGAGCGCGAGCTCCAGCGAGTTGCGCTCCGGGTCGAACGGCGCGTCCGCCGTGGGGAACGACCCCTTGATGACGGCGCAGATCGTGCCCACGTCCGTGTGGACGCGCACGAGGCCCTCGCGCTCGAGCTCCTCGAGCGCCTGGAACGAGCCGTCGAGGATCGCGATCACCTGGATCGCGGGCAGCCCGCACTTGGCGCCGATCGTCGAGGCGAACGCCTCCATCGCCAGCGTCTCCTTGGAGATGTAGTTGCCGAGGTACGGCGCCACTGCGCTCGTCGCGCTCGTGTTCTCGTG
>Ga0310695_10006876_pt1 | contig 18486 bp, 19 predicted proteins | sample RumenRJG_04DNA_FD_203882 | JGI IMG/M metagenome (GOLD analysis project Ga0310695, IMG submission 203882) | Bovine rumen microbial communities from Lethbridge, Alberta, Canada - RJG_04 (v2) (version 2) | ecosystem: Host-associated > Mammals > Digestive system > Stomach > Rumen | place: Canada...
AACCGCAGCCGCATCGGTGTAAACAGGATAATATGCTGCACTGTACGCCGGGGTAACTACTCCGGCAGAGCTGACCTCTTCAATGACGCCGCCGTTCATGGTAAGCTGGGTCGCGGGGTCAAAGTTTGCCTGGGCTTGGATACTGAAATGACCGTCGTTCATGGTCATGGTTTCGGCGCCGATGCCATAGCTGGGTGCCTTGATAGCGTAGCTGCCGCCGTTGAAGCTCAGGCTTGCGTTCTCGGCGCGGATGGCATCCTGACGCTTGCCGGTGACATACAGAGCGCCGCTGCCGCCGAAGTCGAGGTCCACACGGCTGAAGATCGCGGCGTTAAAGAGCATGTCCGTGCCGCCGTCCACCACGCGGTTGACCGAGCCCTGCGGAAGCGTGATGCTGAGTCTGTCGCCGCTCACGGCGATGATGCCGCTCCCGTTGCCGCCGTCGATGTCAACGCCGTCGAGGACAAGCTCTACCTCACCCTCATGGGGATCGACGTAAACGCAGCCCATCAGTTTGCCGGTCAAGACGTAGCTGCCCGGCTCGCTGATCAGAAGCCGGCCATCCTCATGACCGAGATCCACGTTCGACTGCGCGAACGCGTTTACGGATAAAAGGGAAAAAACAAATACTGCTGCCATCAGGCACGCGATGATTCTTTTTTTCATTTTTATTTCCTCCTGTTTTTCTGGCCTTCGCCTTTTCACTCAGTAATACGGAGACCTCTGTTAAAAAAGTGGGGTCACTGAAAAATTTTATATTTCTCGAACAGGAGACTGTTTTTATATAAGCGATACCCATTCAGGTTCAGCCCGCTCAGATCACCGTCCAGCGACGAAACCACGATGCCGCCGGTCATGGTAAAGACACTCGTGCCCACATTTGCGCCGCCGGAAGCGCTTTGATATTGTGTTCTATCATATCATTTTTTCCAGTAAAGGCCCAATATCAGCCCGGCTTCTTTCCGTTTTCTCTTGTCAGCTTTCTGAACTCCGTATGATCCGCTCCGGCGGCTGGCTCTTACTGTCACGAGAGGATGAGATATTGATGACCGAAGCTCCCGGCATAAAGTACGGCATGAACTGTTTGGTCAGGTAAAACGGCGCTGTCACGCCGACGGAAAGCGCATAGCTTGCTCCGCTCAGTTTGCCGCTGCGGCAAAGCCTTTTTCCAGATCGGCAATAATGTCGTCGATGTGCTCGGTTCCGATGGACAGGCGGATCGTGTTTCCATGGATATCCTGCTCCTCCAGTTCCTTGGTGCTGAGCTGGGAATGCGTTGTGCTCGCCGGGTGGATGACCAGGGACTTGACATCCGTGACATTTGCCGGCAGCGAGAAAATCTCCAGCGCGTCGATGAATGCGTGCGCTTCTTTTACGCCTCCCTTGATATCGAACGTGAAGATGGAGGCACCGCCGTTGGGGAAGTATTTCTCAAACAACGCATGATCCGGATGATCGGGCAGAGAGGGATGGTTGACCTTCTCCACCTGCGGGTGATTGGCCAGAAACTCCACCACCTTCTTCGTGTTCTCGGCATGACGGTCAAGGCGCAGGGACAAAGTCTCCACTCCCTGCAGGAGCAGGAAGGCATTGAACGGCGAGATAGCCGCGCCGGTATCGCGCAGGAGAATGGCGCGCAGGTAGGTGACAAAGGCGGCAGGGCCGGCCGCGTCCACAAAGGAGATGCCGTGGTAGCTGGGGTTCGGGTCCGCAATGGGGGCGTACTTGCCGGCCGCTTTCCAGTCGAACTTGCCGGAGTCCACCACGATGCCGCCGAGGGTCGTGCCGTGACCGCCGAGGAACTTGGTGGCGGAGTGCACCACAATGTCCGCGCCATGTTCGATGGGGCGAATCAGATAAGGCGTACCGAAGGTATTGTCGATCACCAGCGGGATCTGATGGGCATGCGCGATCGCCGCGATGGCGTCAATGTCAGGAATGTCGGAGTTGGGGTTGCCCAGGGTTTCCAGATAGATGGCCTTGGTGTTGGGCCGGATGGCGGCGGTGACCTCATTCAGATCGTGTGCGTTGACAAAGGTGGTCTGGATGCCGTAGAGGGGCAGCGTGTGGGCCAGCAAATTGTAGCTGCCGCCATAAATGGTCTTCTGCGCGACGATGTGATCGCCTGCCTGAGCCAGAGCTTCAATGGTATAAGTGACAGCCGCAGCACCGGAGGCCAGAGCCAGCGCGCCCACACCGCCTTCCAGCGCGGCGATGCGCTTTTCCAGCACATCCTGTGTGGAGTTGGTGAGCCTGCCGTAGATGTTGCCGGCGTCAGTCAGGCCGAAGCGGGCCGCCGCGTGGGCGGAGTTATGGAACACATAGGACGTGGTCTGGTAGATGGGTACTGCCCGGGCATCGGTGGCGGGGTCGGCCTGTTCCTGACCGACGTGGAGCTGTAATGTTTCAAATTTATAGTTAGACATGATCGTTACCTCTTTTCTTTTATTCTGCTTTTACAATGCCGCCTTCGACCACCAGGCTGTCCTCATAGTCAATGCCATAGGTTTCGGCAAGCGTGGCCTCATAATCCTTGTGGAAAAACTGCTCATCGGCAAGGGAGACGATCTCATCGTTCAGCCACTTGAGCAGTGTGTCGTTGCCCTTGGAGACAGCCGGGGCGATGGTATCCTGACTGCCAAGAGAAGGAATGCCGACGGTGTAACCCGTGTTCTGGAGAGCGAAGGCAATGACCTCGGTGTTGTCGTTTGCCCAGGCGACGCCGTTGCCGTTTTCAAGGGCATTCTTGGCATTGGCGTAGGTGTCATACTTCTGGAGCTTCACCTCGGGGTTATTGGCGATGAGGTAGGTCTCGGCAGTGGTGCCGGAGATGACGATAACCGGATCGTCAGCACTCAGCTCGGAAAGATCCGTAATGACTCGGCTGTCCGGAGATACGACGCCCAGCGCCACGTTCATATACGGCAGGGCAAAGTCCACCTTTTCGGCTCGCTCCGGGGTGACGGTGAAGTTTGCGAGGATAATGTCGACCTTCCCGGTCTCGAGATATTCCACACGGTTTGCGGCCTCTGTGGAGACGTAGTTGATCTTCACGCCGAGGTCCTTGCCGATGCGCTCGGCAAAGTAGACGTCGTAACCCTGGTACTCGCCGTTTTCATCCACGTAGCCAAAGGGGTTCTTGTCGGAAAAGACGCCGATATTGATCGTTCCGTCAGCCTTGATTTCATCAAGGGTGCGATATACGGGCGCCGCTTGCGCCGCGGCAGGGATGAGCGCGAAAACAAACAGAAGGGTCAGAGTAAGCGCCAAAACTTTCTTTATATTTAACATGATAAGTACCTCCAATAAATGTATGAGATTTTATTCCTTTACTGTTTCAAACGTGAATGTATTCAAAAAACGCTGTGCGCGTTCGGTTTTGGGATGGTCGAAGAAATCGGCGGGCCTGCCCTCTTCCACAATGCCCCCGTCATCCAGAAACAGGATCCGGTCGGCCACGGCACGGGCAAACTGCATCTCGTGGGTGACGATCAGCATCGTGCGGCCCTGCTTTGCCAGGTCCAGCAGAACGTCCAGCACCTCACGCACCATCTCGGGATCGAGCGCTGCGGTCACCTCGTCAAAGAGCATCAGCGCCGGGTGCATGATGAGTGCGCGAACAATGGCGCCCCGCTGCTTCTGCCCGCCGGAGAGCTGCCGGGGATAATCCTTCGCCCGGTCGGCAAGGCCCACGCGCTCGAGCAAGGCCAGGGCTTCCGCCTCCGCGTCTTCTTTGCCGCGCTTTTGCACCTTGCGCGGGGCAAGCGTGATGTTGTCCAGAATGCTCTTGTGCGGGAACAGCTCGTAGCTCTGAAAAACCATCCCGACCTTTTGCCGGAGCTGCGGAAGCTTCCGGGGGTCTGCGTGGATCTCCGCACCGTCCAGAAAAATGCTGCCGCCCTGGATAGGTTCAAGGGCGTTGACGCAGCGCAGAAGCGTACTCTTTCCGCAGCCGCTGGGGCCGACGATGACCGCAACCTCGCCCTCCGCGAGTGTGAGGCTCAGGTCGTCCAGCACTGTCTTACCTTCAAATTCCTTGTGCAGATGCTCAATACGCAGTATTTCGCGTCCCATGTTCAGCTCCACCTCTTTTCCAAGGCCTTTGCCAGGAGACTAACGGGCCAGCAGGCGAGAAAATACAGCACCAGCACCGTTAGGTACACACCAAAGGCTGCGTTCGGTACCTTCATGCGGTTGGCCTCAATGATCTGCTGCGCCACCTTGAGCATCTCCACCACGCCGATCATGAGCACCAGACTGGTGGTCTTGATCATGCGGGTGATGAGGTTGATGACCTGCGGCAAAAGGCGCCGTAAAGTCTGGGGCAGGATCACATACAGAAAGCTCTGTTTCCCGTCGAGTCCGAGCGCCGCGGCAGATTCATACTGGTGACGGGGAATACTCTCCAGCGCGCCGCGCACCAGGTCGCCCATCTCCGCCGTACCCCAGAGTGCAAAGACAATGATGGAGGCTGTCTCACCGCTCAGGTTCCAGCCGAACCAGCGCGTCGTGCCGAAGAAGGCCAGGAACAGCAGCACCATCTGCGGCATGATGCGTACCGTCTCCAGATAGAGCCGCGTAAGCGTTTTGATGAGTGGATTTTTTCTTGTCATCAGTGCCCCCACAAGGACCCCCGCGGCAAGACTGATACCGACGGCGATGAGGCTGATTCTCAGTGCCACCCACAGCCCGCCCATGAGCCGGGCAAAATTTTTGCCCTTCCACAGCACCTCAAAGCCCAGCGCCTGCATAGCGAAGCCTCCTTTCGATAAGGCTCCCGACCAGGGAGATCGGCAGCAGGATCAGGAGATAGAACACCACCAGAAGGAAAAGACTCTCCGTGGTGTTGTAGTAGAGCCCGATCAGATCCTTGGCGGTGAACATGAGATCCATCAGGCTCACGGCGCTGAATGCACTGGTCTCTTTCATTAGGAAGATGACGTTTGCCATCAGGGCCGGAAAGCTCACTGTCAAAGCCTGGGGCAGGATTACGGCGCTGAGTGCCTGTGTCCGGGTCATGCCGAGACTCAGGGCGCTTTCCAGCTGGATCGGGGCAATGGCCTCCATGCCGCTGCGAAATGCCTCGGCCATATAGCCGCCGCCGAGAAACGCAAGGCCGGACACACCGCAGGCCTCAGGCGTGGTGCGGATGCCGAGCTTCGGCAGTCCGTAGTAGAGGAAAAAGAGCTGGATGAGAAGCGGCGTGTTGCGGCTGAGCTCAATGTAGGCCTGTACAACGGCGCGCAGGAACGTAATCTTACCGTATAAAACTGCGGCGCAGACAAGGCCGATCAGAAAAGCGAGCGCAATCCCCAGCACACCGAGTCTTACAGTCAGGAGGGCTGCTTCCTTGTAAAGCGGCAGATATGAGCGGAGCACGTCTGCATTCATGCGTCAGGCTTCCTTTCCTTACAACATCGCGTCCGGCACATTCGGTCCAGACGATAATTCTGGCGGAGCAGACGCTCCAGGAGTTTGTTCATGTCATCACCTTCTATAAAAAGAAAACCGGAGAACCCAAGGGGTTCCCCGGCAATCTGCTTATGGTGGGAGAACTCAAATGGGTATGGCAAAGCGCATATGCATCTCACAGCACATGTCACAGCACATCATGAAGTTGATGCTCAGTTTACGCATTGTCCGTTCTCCTTCTGGTATTGACCTATTAGGTTGATATGTTTATATCACGGTAAGAGCCGTTTGTCAACAGGAAATTTTCTAGTCTATCACGTTCCGGTCTCGTTGATCACCCGGACCTCATCCCCCGCTTTTGCCTCTCCTGCCTCCAGAACGACAGCAAAGATCCCCTCCCGCGGCATGACACAGTCTCCGGCCTGCCTGCGGATAGCGCAGTCAGCGTGACATTCCTTGCCGATCTGCGTCACCTCACACAATGCGGTGCCGATCCTGAGCCGTGTGCCCACCGGGAGGGCAGACAGCTGTATTCCTTCACAGAGAATGTTTTCCGCGAAAGCCCCCGGATGCAGAGGGAACGGAACCTTCTCCTGCAAACGATCGACGCTTTCTTTTGCCAGCAGACTAAGCTGACGGTGCCAGTTGCCGGCATGCGCGTCGCCCGCAATTCCATGGTGAGGGCACATCAGGATACTGTCAACCGGATGCTTTTGCTCTCCTTCTCTTTCACTGATGCATACCGCACGAATGATCGCCTTTTGATCCATGGTTTTCTCCTCCTTGACAAAGGAATTCAAAAGCAGTATAAACATATCTACTTAGTATGTCAATGAAAAGGAGAAAAAATGCGTGCCATGATTGCCATGAGCGGCGGTGTGGACAGCTCCGTCGCGGCCTTGCTGATGAAGGAGGCAGGATACGACTGCACAGGCGTCACCATGCGTCTGTACCGGGAAAGCGGCTACCAGACAAGCTGCGAGAAAAGCTGCTGCAGCGATGCGGATGAGGAGTACGCGGCCCTTGTCTGCTGGCAGCTTGGAATCGCGCATGAATCCTTGTGCTTTTCCAAAAGCTTTGAGCAGGCGGTTATCCGCAGGTTTATCCGGGAATACGAGGCAGGCCGGACGCCGAATCCCTGCATCGACTGCAACCGTTACCTGAAGTTTGACGCTCTGCTGGAGCAGGCCAAAAAGGCAGGATATGACGTATTGGCTACCGGGCATTACGCGCGCACAGCCTACAGTGAAGAGCTGCGGCGCTGGCAGCTTTTTAAGTCTGTCGATGAAAAGAAGGACCAGAGCTATGTCCTGTATATGCTGACGCAGGAGCAGCTCCGGTATCTTCGTTTTCCTCTCGGTGCATTGCATAAGGATGAAACACGGCAGCTTGCCGAGGCGCATAAGCTGGTTAACGCCGAAAAACGTGACAGTCAGGACATCTGCTTTATACCGGACGGAGACTATGCCGGTTTTATCCGACGCAGGACCGGAATGCCCTATCCGGACGGCGACATTGTGGATCAAAACGGGGACACGGTCGGAAGGCATCACGGTCTGCTCCGCTATACCATCGGACAGCGGCGCGGCCTTGGTTTCGCCGCGGGCGAGCCCCGCTATGTGATTGGGAAGAATCCTGTGAGCAACACGCTTCTGATTGGCCCGGAAAGCGCACTGTACAGACGAGACCTCCAGGCTGCTGCTTTCAACTGGCTTTCGATCCCAAAACCGGATGCGCCGATTCGCGCTTTTGCCCGCACGCGTTATCACCAGCGCGAGGCCGCCTGTACAGTATATCCGCTGCCGGAGGATGAGGTACGCATCGTATTCGATGAACCACAGCGGGCCATCACGCCGGGACAGGCTGTCGTTCTCTATCTCGAGGATATGGTTCTCGGCGGCGGTTCAATCAGAGAGTTTCCGACCGGAATGTCGGAATAAATATGGTACGTGAACAACACAGCGATGATCTTCCTAATCCGTAACTGTGATCGTACCGCGGATCATCCCCATCCAGCAGCTGTAAGGGATCGTTCCCGCAGCTTCCGGTGTAAATTCCAGCACATTTTCTCCCGGCAGAAAGCTAAGGCTCAAACCCAGTCCGGGAATGACCATCGTATAATTACATCCGTTGATGCTCTTCTCCTCAGCCGATATCGTCCATCGCACCGGAAGCCCCGCCTGCACCGTGATATCCGGATAGCTCCCAGCCTCCAGCGTACTGTACACCAGCTGTACGCCATCCCTGATCCTGACGCTGTCGTCTGCTTTTCGCGCAGTCTGTGTACCGTATAGAGTGAGTGTAAGAACCAACGTCGTCAGCACCGCGATGCTCAGTCCCCTGCGCAGCGCTTTTCCCCCTGGGGCAAGCGTAATCAGGCCCAGCAGAGAGAGACAGCAAAAACGCCCAGAGCCGAAAGCTGTCGATCATGCCGAAGAGAGCAGCACCCTGCGAGAGCATGGCAACACCGAACACCGACACCAGCACCGCGCCGGCGAGATTGACCGTTCGGGCAAAGCGCTGTCCCAGGAGAGCAACCAAACCGCCGAGGCCCAGCATCAGGGGTACGGTGCCCAGGCTGAAAAAGAGCATGGACAGCGCGCCGTTCAAGGGGCTTCCGGTGCCCAAAGCCGCCAGCTGCATGGCCTGCAGCGGTCCGCATGGCATCAGCCCGTTGAGAAGGCCGATCACAAAGGGCAGGCGGCTGCTCCCACGCAGTCTGGGCAGAGGCAGGCGCAGCCTGCGCAGGGTGGGAAACAGCCCCAGCAGATTGATCCCGGCGAGAAGCATGAAGGCTCCGGCCAGCAGCTTGACCGCGCCCTGCAGAAGCGGCGATACCGCAAAGGAGCCGCCGCCCAGCAGATATCCTGCCGCACCTAGAAGTGCGCCCACAAGTGTATAGGACACCACACGTCCGGCGTTATAGAGCAGCGCCGACCTCTTTCCCCGTCCGGGCAAACTTTGAGACAGGTTGATACCGCCGCACATGGCAACGCAGTGAACCGAGGTCAGAAGCCCTGTCACGAAAAACAGGCCATAGCTCATGCCGCTCGTGCCCAGCTGCCTCGGGACCAGTCGATTCAACAGTCCGACCCGGTCCAGAATCACAGTCAGGCCCAGAATGATGACCAGCAGGCCTGCCGCCCGCGTCAGCTCATTGGAGCCGTTGGAGAGCTCATATCCCAGATTCTGGAGAGCCGATTGAAGCTGTTCCCGATCCAGGGGCTTCTTGCTCTCAATCTCCGCACGCCCGGAGGCATAGTCCACGCGTACAGCCTTCACACCGTCCATCTTTCCGAGCGCTGTCATGATTCGCTTTTCACAGTTCAGGCAGTACATCCCCCGAATTTGATAGCTTTGCTTCATCGCTTCATCAGATCCTTTATCACTTCCCCCGCGATAATCAGTCCGACGACCGAGGGCACGAAGGCCACAGAGCCGGGAATGTCCCTCCTGTCGGTACAGTGGCGCTTCGTCCCCGGCGGGCAAATGCAGTGGGCGCGGCAGCTGATGCTCAGATCCTCCAGCGGCCGGATTGGCTTTTCTTTGGAATAAACGACCTTCAAATGCCTGACTCCCCGCTTTTTCAGTTCCCGCCGCATGACGCGTGCCAGCGGACATACCGAGGTCTGGGTAATATCCGCCACACGAAAAGCGGTGGCGTCCAGCTTGTTGCCTGCGCCCATAGAGCTGATGATCGGCGTCGCAGCCGCCTGAGAAGCCAGTACGAGCTGTATTTTGCCGCTCACTGTGTCGATAGCGTCCACCACATAATCATATTGGGAGAAATCAAATTCCTCTGCTGTATCCGGCAGATAAAAGGTCTTGTATGTCCGCACCACACAGCGCGGATTGATTTCGCCGATTCTCTCGGCGGCTACATCTACCTTGTATTTTCCAACGGTCTTTCGTGTTGCGAGGATCTGCCGGTTAATGTTGGTCAGGCAGACCTTGTCGTCATCGATCAGATCCAGTGCGCCGACCCCTGATCTTGCCAAAGCCTCGACCGTATAGCCGCCCACGCCGCCGATCCCGAAAACAGCCACCCGGCTGTGCGCAAGCTTTTCCATGGCTTCCGGCCCCAGCAAAAGCTGGGTCCGTGAAAATTCATTCAGCATGTCTCAGTATCCTGTCCTGCTCTTCCGTTTCTCCGATTTAAGTCCTTCACATTCCGCGTCATCGAGGGTTTATTCCTTCTTCTTGAGCGTTTCATTCATGCTTCCCGTGCGATAGCCGGTCAGATCCATGGTCACATAGGTAAAGCCGAAATCTCGGAGAGCAGGCACGACCTTCTCCCTCTCCGACAGCAGCCGTTCAAACTCTGCCGGGTCGGTCTCGATCCGGGCAAGCTGGCCATGGATCCTTACGCGAACCTGGTGAAAGCCCAGATCCAGAAGCAGTTGTTCCGCTCTGTCAACCATGGATAGTCTCTCTTCGCTGATGGTCTCCCCATAGACAAAGCGAGAGGACAGGCAGGCAAAGCTCTGCTTGTTCCAGGTGGGCAGGCCCAGTTCTCTGGACAGTTCCCGGATCTCCGTCTTGCTCAATCCGACATATCGCAGCGGGCTAAGTACGCCCAGTTCTTTGACCGCGACAAGGCCGGGGCGATAATCCCCGTTGTCATCCATGTTGGAGCCCTCCGCCACGGCATGCAGGCCGAGCTCACGGGCAATGTCCCAGATTTTTTCAAACAACTCGTGCTTGCAGAGATAGCAGCGGTTTTTCGGATTGTGCCGAAAGCCCTCGATCTCCAACTCTTCCGAGCGCACCACGACATGGCGGATCCCATTCGCCGCGCAGAAGGCTTTTGCCTCTTTCAGCTCCCGCTCCGGGAAAGAGCAGGACGACGCTGTCACAGCGACACACTTGTCGCCCAGTGTGTCATGGGCTACCTTCAAAAGGAAGGTTGAATCCACGCCGCCGGAAAAGGCCACGGCCATGCTGCCCTGAGAGAGAAGATACTTTTGCAATTGTTTCATTTTCTCGTTCATAGTGCTTTAGATTCTTTCTTTATTGCAGATTTGATATTTGTACATACAATGCCCTTTGTCCCGTCAGGGCTGATGCCCACATCCTGAAACCGGGCCTGTTATACGATTCTATCCAACAGCTTTTTGACAATGGCGGAACGGCTGAGGAATCACAGATCCTTTCTTTTCCTCTTGACAAAGGAAAGCAAATGCAGTATAAACAAACATACCAATCAAGTCAATAGGTCAGGTAGGTAAAATGTTTGTGAACAGCTTCGGAAAATATAGCTGCGAGATGCTGTGCATGTGCCAGAGCATGCACATGTATAATTGCGCTTTTTTTCGAGTCCACGCTGTGTCACATTGAGGTATGACCTATTCAACTGCGACAGAGACGCAAAAGCCGGAGGACTCGTTATAAGAGTTCCCCGGCTTATTTTTTAGCAAAGGAAAAAGAAAATGGAAACGATCATCGGTAAAATTCTGGGGGATCTGGGCACTTTCCTGTTCGGTCCGATCATGTTGGCAGTGTTCTTCGGGGTGGGGCTGTACTTTACGATACGGCTGAAAGGCATACAGTTTACCCGTTTTGGGACAGCTTTTCGGGAAGTCGTACTAAACGTGGAAAAGAAATCCGATGAGGGCATCGGGCAGATCCGCTCCTACAAAGCTCTTGCCACGGCGCTGTCATCCTGCGTCGGAAACGGAAACATCGTCGGCGTGGCCTATGCTATCGCCGTGGGCGGGCCGGGTGCAATCTTCTGGATGTGGGTCGCAGCTCTGGGCGGTATGGCGACAAAGTTTTCGGAGATTGCCCTTGCTATGCATTACCGCGTACAGGATGAGGATGGCAACTATCGCGGCGGCGTCATGTACATTCTGACGCAGGGCATGAAGCAAAAGACCGTTGCCAGCATTCTGGGTGGGGCGTTCGCGGTCTTTACAGTGTTTGTCTCCTTCGTTTCCTGCGGTGCGCTGCAGGTCAATACAATCAACAGCGCGGTCAGCGGCCTTGCAGGCGGCAGCACGGTAATCCCATGGGTTATCGCGATTCTGATCTTTGTCATCGACGGGCTTGTTATCTTCGGCGGCGTGAAGAAAATCGCCGACGTCACCACCTACCTCACGCCGATCATGGCAATCATCTACCTGGGCTTCGGACTTGTGATCCTCATCATGAACATCACGCTTATTCCGCAAGCGCTGTGGTTCATCGTCAAGTCTGCTTTTACCGGCGATGCGGTGATCGGCGGTGTTGCCGGTGCGACGATGAGTGTCGCAATCCGGCGCGGTGTGCAGCGCGGTGTATTCTCCAACGAAGCGGGCACCGGTTCCTCTGCCATGGTCCACGCCACGGCCAAGGTGGATGTGCCGGTCAAGCAGGCTCTCTACGGTATCATTGAGGTCTTTTTTGATACTTTCGTGATCTGCACCTTTACTGCGATTATTATCATGGTCAGCGGCGTTTGGAACAGCGGTGTTACCGACGGCACGGTGCTGGCTACTGCAGCATTCCGGCAGAACCTGGGCGGGCTGGGGCAGATCGTCATTGTCGTGTCACTGGTACTCTTCTGCCTGTCCACGGTACTGGGCTGGTATACCTATGGCGAGTCCGCCTTTGCCTTTCTCTTCGGCGCGCACAAGGTGAAGATCTATCGTGTTCTGCACATGATAATCTGCGCGCTGGGCGCGCTCATCAGCGTGCAGCTTCTCTGGGACGCAGCCGATGTCTGCAATGGTCTCATGGCAATCCCGAACCTCTTCTCTCTGATTGTTTTCGGAAGCGTGGTTGTAAAAGATACAAAGGATTTCTTTGCCTCTTATGACAAGGCGAAGATCGAAAAAACGTGATCTTCCCTGATTGATATCAGCGGCATCCTGGATATGCTGCACTTTTGAGTTCTCCTTCGTGTAATAAGGAGAATCACAAAAACGAAGGTGCTGCCGATGTTAATTGCAGCCGATCATGGAAACTATTCCATCCACGCTATAAGGTTCTCGCTGACTATATCTGGGAGAGTCTTCTCCACAGGCAACGAGCAAATTAAATGACGGCGGCAGGGGTATTTTCACTCCTGCCGCCGTCATTTCCGGTTAGTACACACGAGAAAAACAGCAAGCTTCGATTCTTACAGCTTCCTAATGAGAAAATCACAACGCTGTGCTCCTTTTCCAAGCGTTCCTGTCCGTTCAAATATCAGTCCTGGAAGCTTTCCATATATCCTTTCATCATTTTCACAAAAGATCTTTGTCAATTCCGGGCAGCCAAGCTCTGTGAAATATCTGTTATAAGGACAGGCAACAATGTCCATCCGGTATTTTCCTTTCTCCTTTGGATAAAACACATTCTGGAAACCATTATCAGCGCCGAATATCTTCTTCGTCAGCGGATCCCATGCAGCCACGAACAGGCTGCGCATACCCGGAACTTTCATCAGCTTCCGGAGTTTCTTCGCAATTTCATCGCAGCCCTTGACGGCGGAATCCTCGATCACTTTGTATGCCTTCTCCTGGCTGAGCTCATCCGTCAGTGTCAGATATATCGCCGCTGCCGGAAATATTCTGTCTCGTGTGTGTATCTGCATACCCTTTGGCAAGGAACTGTACCGTTGCAAGATTCTGTCTAATCTTTCCTCCCCCTTCTGCCACAGGGCATCGCTTTGCTCTCTGGGCATCATTCTGTCCATCTCTGCCTTGAAAGCACCTTTCTTCCGAAGTATCTGCTTCGCTGTCATGGCTTTATCTCCCCTTCCTAATCCACGGCCAGCAGTGATTGACCTGCCTGCAGTATTCCTCATATTCCTTGCCATAAAGATTCTTCAGCCATTTCTCCTCGGTTGCCCTCATTAATACAGTCATGAAAAACCTTTTTATTATTCTTGCCTCTGCGGAGAAAAGTCATGCTCAATGGCATACTGCACTTGGCTCTCAAACCGGGCAATAGCCTCGCGGACGGATTTCTTGGCCGGGAAAAAGAGATCATAGGCATGAAACCAGTCCGGATAGACATCGACCTCAGCGCGGATTCCGGCCTCCTGTAAATGCCGCACATAATCGACTGTCTCGCAGTAGAACGGCTCTATATCCCCCACGAAGGTATAACAGGGCGGCAGACCGTGATAGTCTTCACATCGGGCAGGTGCCGCATAGTAGGAAACAAAATCCGTCCCATAGGCATCGCGCAGATATCGTTTCCACGCCTTTCGATTGCGCCTGCTGTTCCAGTTCGGCGCGTGGTTATCCACGGAGGACGGCGTATCTCTGTCATCAAGCATGGGATATAGCGGCATTTGGAAGGCGATGTTCACCTCTCCCCTGTCGCGCGCCAGCATACACAGCGCCGCCGCCATGCCGCCGCCCGCGCTCTCGCCACCAACCATGATCTGATCTGTGCGCACGCCCAGCTCCTCCGCGTGAGCCTTGAGATACAGCAGCGCCGCCCAGCAGTCCTGCAAGGCCGCCGGGTAGGGATGCCTTTTGGAGAGACGATAATCCGGCGCGACCAGCACCGCCCCGAACTTGACCACCAACGACAAAGCGCGGGTAACGAATATATCCTTTGCGGAGCCGGACTGGTAGCCCCCGCCGTGAACCCACAGCACCCCGGGCACAGGTTTTTCGTTCTTTTCCAAAGGGCGCAGAATCAGCAGCCGAATGATGTGATCTCCAACGGGGATTTTTCTTTTTTCAGTCAAAAACAGATGTTTAGCCATTGCGATTCCTCAGAAGAAAAACCGTTTTCTCATCCCGTGGCGCAGGGACGGAATCATGCCTGCTATCAGCAGGAACAGCCCCACAGAGCCAAAGCCTGCCAGAGAATACAGGCTCCATCGAAACATCTCATCGCCGAAACTCAGATGCTCAAAGAACTCGACCAGCACTGTAAATCCGCCGAGAGCCAGAAGAAAGCCGCCCAGGATAAACAGTCTTCCGCCCTTCACATATTTCAGCAGGCATATCATTGCCGTCGAGATCAGGCAACTGCTCAAGATGACAGGCAGGGCGAAGCTCAAAAACCAGTTTCCGCCTGTTTTGAGGCAGACGTACAGCACAAAGAGCGCTGCTGCGGCATGGTCGATCGGGACGAATATTTCTCCCTTCGGCTCGCGGAACCAGCGCGGAAGCACCGCGATCACGTAAAACAACAGCAGCCCAAAGATCACATAACCGCCCCATTGCAGAGTGCCGTAGAGCTTCAGGCACACCGTCAGCGTGACAACACTCGCGACGGCACAAATCAATGTCAAAGCCACCGCGCCCGGCAGGTCCGCTTCCCGATGCTGCCTCGGCAGCGTGTCGGGATAGCTCCGGCTTTCCTCCTGCGGCTCAGGATTCCAGACAGGCGTTTGGCAAAGCGGGCAGCGCTCCACACCCTCCTGCAGCTTAACACCGCATTTCACACAATACATCTCTTATCTCCTGTTGCACTCAACCTCTACCGCCATCCCCAGCTCAACCAGACGTGAGAAAAAGCGGCGCTCAAGCTCGGACTGGCGGATATTGCGAATCATATTGATATATGTCTTTCCCCCGAAGCTCATCACAGAGCAGTTATTGGGATAGCTGCGCTGAGGCCCAATGATAAACTCCATGCGCTCGATATAGCGCAGCATGATTTCCGGCAGCGGCAGGTTTGTGATGTTTGAAATATTGAGGCTGCCTCCGCTCTCTCCGCTGCGTCGATATACCGCGTTCATAACAAAGTTCTTTATAAATACCGGCGCCAGACGCAGCACGATCTGTTTCTGGGGCTGTACATTGGCCGCAATCATACCTGCCATGTTCTGACGCGTGGCATTCGCGCAAAGCTGGTGGTAAATGCTGCGGCAGAGCTCCTCCAATGTGTAATCGCCGTAGCGGGGGTCCACGCCTATATTGAGGACCAGGGAGAAGTTTCGGAGCGTCTGACTGCCGTAGAGGCGGCGCAGATCTACCGGTATAGTAATTTTCACAGGGCGCTGGTGCCGGCGTGCTTTCTCTTTGTTCTGCATGGCGATGATGCTCTCAGTCATGACGGCGGCAAGCAGAGCCGTCACCGTCACGCCATACCGGTGCGCAGTGTCAAGCAGAGCCCTCGTCTCCACGATTCCGGTTGTCAGCGTTTTAAATCCGCGATCCTCCCGCGTTCCGTGCAGGCGATAGGATCGCTCCTCTTTTCGCCCGGAAGCCACCTCAGCCGTGTTTTTCAGAAAGCTGTCCTCCAGTTCCTCCGGCGGGGGTGTCTGGCTCAGGTCCCGGATCAGTCCTTCACGGGGAATGGATATACCCTCTTTTAGCTCCAGGTAACAGGCAATCAGGTTGCACAGATAGACACTTCCACCGCGACCATCGGCCAGCGAGTGAAAGAATTCCACTGCCACGCGCTTTTTATAGACCAGTACGCGCAGGCAGTTATGCTTCAATTCCCTGCTGCTCATGAAGGTCAGCGGGTAGGCATAATCGTTTTGTACTTTTACAGGCTCCCGGCTTTCCTCCAGATAGTACCAGAACACACCCTTGCGCAGCGTCACATAATACGACGGAAAGCGCGGCCGCAGCGCATCCACAGCCTGCTGCAGGATTTCCACGTCCACTTCATCCTTCAGGCAGGCCGAGACGCGAAAGGCATTGGACCAGTCACGCCTTGCGATAGCAGGAAAGATCAGTGCCGCTGTATCCAGGCGATACCAGTTATTTTGCATGGGTCCCCTCCTGTGCAGAACGATCCTTAACTTGGAGCATCAAGTTCAAAGCAGTATAGCATATTTATCCGAATCTCTCAAGGCCGGAAGCTGTACGGGTTCTAAGCACATTAGCTTGTTATTAGCACGGCGACAGCATTTACTTTTTTGCTGTCACTCATTTACGGCTGACAAATAATTCAAATCATGCCAATGCATATCACGCCTCATACGGCAAAAGATATGTTCGGGCGAAAGAGTCCCAAACGAATCGAAAAGGAGATGGCATCATGTCTACCAACAACAGTAATCACCTTGTCAATCCCTCTGCCCGTGAGGCCATGGATAAGTTCAAGATGGAAGCCGCAGCCGAAGTCGGCGTCAACCTGAAAAACGGCTACAACGGCGAGCTCACCAGCCGTCAGGCCGGCTCCGTCGGCGGCCAGATGGTCAAAAAGATGATCGAGGCTTACGAGAACGGCATGAAGTAAAGGAAGCGCTGCCAATATGCGCGGATGCGGAACAGTTTCACGACTGTTCCGCATTTTTTGCTTGAATCCCGCCTTGACTTTTATCTGCCCCGTGGGTATACTGTGAAAAATATATTTTGGAGGTAATTGCCATGACCATCGAAGAACGCGCAGAGCTCGGCGCTGAGCTCAAAAGAAAATGCAACTGCTGCCAGGCGGCGCTGCTCGCGCTGGCGGATCAGACCGGTCTGAGCGAGGAGCAGATCATGCAGCTCGGCTCCGGCTTCGGCTCCGGGATGGGCAATATGGAGGGCACCTGCGGAGCTCTGGTCGGCGCGGGAATGGCAGCCGGCTTTAAGCTCAGGCAGAGCAGCACCACCCGCTTTACACGGCAGATCTCCGAAGACTTCCGGGATCGCTGCGGCGCGGTTCTGTGCAGGGAGCTGAAGGGCCGCGATACCGGAACGGTGCTCTGTTCCTGTGAGGACTGCGTGCGAAACGCCATCCGCGCCTACGGCAAGGTCGTCGGCCTGGACTGAGACGGGATACCGCAACATATTTTTGGATAAAGGAAGGATAACGCCATGGCTAAAATCATCAACGAACCCTGCCACACTTTTAATGAATATCTGCTGATCCCGGGCTACACGCCCATCACCTGCCGCTCGGAAAAGGTATCGCTGAAAACGCCGCTCGTGAAGTTCAAAAAGGGTGAGCAGTCCGCCATCACCATGAACATCCCCATGGTATCCGCCATCATGCAGTCCGTCTCCGGCGACCGCATGGCCGTGGCGCTCGCCACCGAGGGCGGCGTGAGCTTTATCTACGGCTCCCAGAGCGTGGAGGACGAGGCCGCCATGGTGCGCCGCGCCAAGAGCCACAAGGCGGGCTTTGTGGTCAGCGATTCCAATTTAAGCCCCGACCAGACCCTGAGCGACGTGCTGGCGCTCAAGGAGAAGACCGGACACTCCACCGCCGCCGTCACGGAGGACGGCACTGCCGAGGGCAAGCTTGTCGGCATCGTCACGAGCCGCGATTACCGTGTCAGCCGCATGGCGCCCGACACCCTTGTGCGGGATTTCATGACCCCCTTTGAAAAGCTGGTCTGGGCGAAGGAAGGCACCACGCTCAAAGAGGCCAACGACATCATCTGGGAACATAAGCTCAACTCCCTGCCCATCATCTCCGAGGACGGGAGACTCTGCTACTTTGTCTTCCGCAAGGACTATGACAACCACAAGCAGAACCCGAACGAACTGCTGGACGCCCACAAGCGCTACGTGGTCGGCGCGGGCATCAACACCCGTGACTACGAGCAGCGCGTTCCCGCCCTTCTTGAGGCCGGCGCGGACGTATTGTGCATCGACTCCTCCGAGGGGCACACCGACTGGCAGCGCTTCACCCTCGGCTGGATCCGCGAGCATTACGGCGACAGCGTCAAGGTCGGCGCGGGCAATGTGGTGGACGCGGCGGGCTTCCGCTTTCTGGCCGACTGCGGGGCCGACTTTGTGAAGGTCGGCATCGGCGGCGGCTCCATCTGTATCACGCGCGAGACCAAGGGCATCGGCCGCGGACAGGCCACCGCCCTTATCGAGGTCTGCGCAGAGCGCGACAAGTATTTTGAAGAGACCGGCGTCTATGTCCCCGTCTGCTCCGACGGCGGCATCGTCTTCGACCACCACATCACCCTGGCCCTCGCCATGGGCGCGGACTTCGTGATGCTGGGGCGCTACTTTGCCCGTTTTGACGAGAGCCCCACCAACAAGGTCAACATCGGCGGCACCTACTACAAGGAATACTGGGGCGAGGGTTCGGCCCGCGCCCGCAACTGGCAGCGCTACGACATGGGCGGCGACAAGAAGCTCAGCTTTGAGGAGGGCGTCGATTCCTACGTTCCCTACGCCGGTTCCCTCAAGGATAACGTTGCCCTCACGCTCAGCAAGGTGCGCCACGCCATGTGCAACTGCGGCGCCA
>Ga0310695_10006877_pt1 | contig 18480 bp, 15 predicted proteins | sample RumenRJG_04DNA_FD_203882 | JGI IMG/M metagenome (GOLD analysis project Ga0310695, IMG submission 203882) | Bovine rumen microbial communities from Lethbridge, Alberta, Canada - RJG_04 (v2) (version 2) | ecosystem: Host-associated > Mammals > Digestive system > Stomach > Rumen | place: Canada...
AATGGAGAACTCCGGCAAAAACCAGGCCCGAAATCCAAGTCTGACGCATCTCCAAAAATGGGCGAGTAGATTCCCACAGATGAGCTTGATCTTGTCATGTTAGTACCAATTTTGGGGAATTTTATGTTTACATAAACATTGGCAATCGGTATGTTTCACCTTCAGAAAAGAAAGAGAAGGGAACTCGGGGATATACCGGGCATGACAGCATCTGTATCGGGGTTGTTAAGGATCCTGAACATCCTGAGGGAAGAGAGTTTTACGCGAACAGTAACTACCTTGCCAGAATAACTTCCGCGGAATTGCCGGAGCCACCAAGATTTGCAGACAGTCTTACAGTTGGTCTAACCAGCTGGATCAGAGAGGCTTCCAATCAGTCAGGTCTTACTGAAGATCTGGCAAAGGTTTTTAATGAAGAAGACGCTCAGCTGATACTGGATCTGTCAAATTATATGCTCTCCAAGGAAAGTGCCGTTATGCAACATTTCCCGGCATGGGCTCGTGAACATGAACTGTTTTCTCCTGAAATTCGTGACGATACCTTTATTGGCAGATTTTTGAAAAACAGCATCACTATTCCCAAAATCAAACTGTTTCGTGAGTTATGGGCTGCTCGAAATATCGGAGACGGGAGAATTTTTCTATGTTATGACTCTACCAATGTAAATTGCCAGGCGGAGGGGGTGTTCATCGTGCAACGCGGACACGCAAAGGATGACCCCGATCTTTCTCAGGTTAATACAGATTATGTTGTCCGCCAGTCTGATGGTTTGCCTCTGACATACTTGCATTCACCCGGATTGGTTTCAGATATTGCTCAGGCCTCGGAAATGCTCCGTTTCATTGCGCATCTCAAAAAGATTGTCAAAAAGGACGTTAAGCTATGCATGATATGTGATCGCGGGTATATATCCGAAAAGAATCTGAAAGATATGGACGGGGGAGGTATTGAATACATTTTGATGTTACGAACATCCTTCAGCAAGTATGACACGCTTGCAGAATCTGCAATCGATACAATCAAAAGTTACAAAAATGAAATTAAGACGCCATGCAATGACGAGCGTTATGGAATTACCATTGAATGTACCATGTACAACGACGGGCCAGTATGCTATGCCCAGATTATATGGAGCGCTGACCGGTATCAGGCTAAACGGAAAGATGTCAAACTGCTGATAGAACGTCAACGGGAAAAGCTGGAGGCATTCATTTCCAAAAACCGTGACAAATCGTTTGAATCTGAAGAGCTGAAATGGGTACCCTCGTACTTCAGGTTAAAGCTTGAGCCCGGAGAACCGAAACAGCTGGTAAAGAAAAAGCGAGGCAGAGGAGGCGGAACAAAGACAGAGAATATTGAGACCGTAAAAATATCCGGATACGATGATGATGAAGCTGCTATCAATCGCCTGTATCAAAAGGCAGGCATAGCAATTCTGATCACCAGCACTAAAATGACCGTGCAGGAAACGAGTGACGCATATTCCAAAAGAGATTGTGTTGAAAAGACTTTTCAGGCATTAAAAAGTCACCTAGGAATGGATAAAATAGGAGTTACAACAGAGGAGGCTATGCACGGAAAGGGACTGGTATGGTTTACAGCCTCAATTCTGCATGCCATTCTCTTTAACAGAACAGCTCCTTTGAGAATAAGTGATCGAAAGAATTACACCGTTCCTGCTATGATTGATCAGCTGGAAGCAATTAAGGCTGATAAGAACCTGTCCACAGGCAAAAGAGAAAGACGGTATAAACTCACACGGAAGCAAAAACAGATACTGCAGTTTTGGGGTATGGATGAGCCCTATATCGATCAGCGAATAGCTTCTGTTTCTGAATAGTGTATATCACCACTTAGGATTATAGCGAGGCTATAATTTTAAAGAAGTTAGGGATAATAATCAGGATTGCAGTTTTCGCGTAATTTCAAATCAGGTGAGATTCGGCTGCGGATACAGAACTGTGAACGGAAAAAGAGAATTTTTTGCCTGGCACGGGGTGCCAAGTCGCAACGATGACTTCTTCACTACCAGTCTTATCAGTGAGAGCGAATATGACGAGATCTGCAGGGAATACCCCGAAGAGATTATAGCCGACAAAGAGACAGCAGACATTTTTCGGAAAAAATATGTGGACAGTCATCCGGTAATACTGGAGGGATGGAACAAACTGCTCTGATGTGCCATTCCTGGTGAAAACCGGCCTTCGGATTCAAAGAAAGTGCCTAACAGTTAACATGCCTTTTTGCTAATATCCACGTAAAGAGGGGGCGGGGCATGCTCATTGTATGTCCGGTATTACGATGCCGCATGCCGAAGCCTTCTTTGCGGACTCGTCCTTTCTCTGTCCGGCAGTTTTCAGGAATGCCGGCGGGTGTCTTTTGCGTTTTTACCCGCAGTCTTAAAAATGAGTAATCAGCGGTGAATTTTGATATAATTCCGCCCGTGTTTCCGGATGTTTTTATTTTTGTAACTGTATATCGTATCAAAATAATTCATAATTATTATAAACTATCACTTTGTTTCTGAAAAAGTGCCTGAACAGGGGGGCTGCCTCCTTTCGCAGTTTTGCTTTTTACAGCGGACGCGCAGCAATCAAAATAATATTAATGAAAGCTCCTTATGGCATCGGCATCCGGTTACGCGGGATTAAAAGGGATTTCAATGAACAGTAAAAATGACGATGTAAATGTCATCAGGACCGGAATATGGGAAGCCCTGGGAAGTCTGGGGCTACGCAATATTCTGACAGCCATGGCCGTGATTATTATTACAGTTGTGGCCCTGTCTTTTGGTTTTTACGCTCTTTATTCTTCTGTCAAGGAAAGCATTTCCCTGCGCAGTGAAATCAATGCCAGGCAGTTTTCCAAGGGTTTTGACGAGTATCTTCTGACCGGTCTCAATAATATCAAGATGGCCAGCTACAGTGTGGATATGCTGCTGAAGAACAGCGCTTCTTCTGACGAAATCAGAGAGTATCTCGTTCAGGAGTCCGCAAATATCAAGAGTTCCATAGACAGCGATTCCACCGGCATTTACGGTCTAGTGAACGATTATTTTCTGGACGGAAGCGGCTGGATTCCGGATGCCGACTATGATCCGAAAAACAGGCCTTGGTATCAGGAAACCATTGAAAACGGTGTTCCTATTACCTTTGTAAAACCGTATGTGGATAAACAGACCGGAAATCTCATGATGACCATTACCGGACTTCTTGGGGACGGCAGGAGCGTTATTGCCGTTGATTTAAGTCTTAAGGAGGTTCAGGATATCACCGAGCGTATCGGACAGTCTGTTCCGGGCAGTATCGGCATGGTGCTTGACAATTCAGGCGGCGTGGTGGCCCATTCCGACAGGCAGGAACTGAAACGTGAATATCTGAAGGAAAGGAATACCCTGGGCAGTCTGATTGCCAGCAGAATCTTCAGGGAGCACAGCACGCAGTTTGAGGTAGCGTTCGGAAATACCAGCTACATGGTTTATGCCGAACCTCTGGCCGGCGGGTGGGTTAGTGTTTCGGCAATAGATACTGCCGAGCTGTTCAAGCTTCCCAGGTTTATCATGCAGTTTTCCGTGGTGGTGGTGCTCCTTTCCATCGCCTTAATTTTTATCATTGTTGTCAAGATAGCCCGTCGTAATCTTCTGACCCAGAAGCTTAACATGCAGCTTGCTTCAGTAGGGGCGATCTATGTTTGCATGTATGACATCGATATTCCCGGAAATTCCTGCTCTGAAATCTGTTATCACAGTATTTTTCAGAGCGGATTGTTTTCTTCAGAAGAAAATGATTGCTCCGGAAAAGTTTTTGCCGTACGAAACGGAAATTCTTCCCTGGTCGAAGATGCTCAGGCCGCCTTTTTCAGAATGACAGAGGAAGCTGTTTCAGAAAGTTCCCGGAAGAGTATGCGACAGTTTGTTGATTTCAGTACTCTTGATGAGAGATTTAACGGTGTAAACACCTCTACCGAGGAATTCCTGGACAGCAGAAATAAATGGTGTCGGGGACGCTTCATTGTTGAGAAGCGCGACAGTGCCGGCAAAATTGTCCGGGTGCTCTGGCTGGTGGAATCCATCGATCGTGAAAAGAGGAACCGGGAAAAACTCAGGTATCTGGCCGAGACGGACATGATGACCGGTATCTGCAACCGAGGAACCGGAGAACACAAGATTTCTGCCATGCTGGCAGAAAAACAGAGCGGGATGTTCATGCTTTTGGATATTGACAAGTTTAAGAGAGTTAATGACAGTTTTGGCCATAAAACCGGGGATCAGGCAATTATCGGTGTTGCTGATGCCCTGAAGAAGACCTTCAGGAACTATGATGTTCTGATGCGGCTTGGCGGTGACGAGTTTGCCGTGTTCGCCCTGGGAGTGTGCACCTTGGACAAGGCTCGGGTGTTAGCGGCACGTTTTTTCCAGAATGTCCAGATGATCCGTATTCCCGAAATGGGAGACCGGTCGGTTAATGTCAGTGTCGGAGCGGCATTTTACAGCGGGGACACTGAGGTAACCTTTCAGGAGCTTTACGAGCAGGCCGACGGTTGTACTTATATCAGCAAAAAGACGGAGGGGAATTCCATAACATACTATGAGATCCATGATCCGGATAATGGGCCAGGTCAGTAATGGGACTGCAAGGAATGGGATCCCGGGGCCGCTTCGGGATTTTTCGGCCCGCCGGTGATTCTTGACAAAGTCCTGCATATTTGGGATCATTTAACCTGTTTTTTTGTGCCCTCCGGGTAATTAAATCAGGATTGTATTGTCAGGTGTTTACAGAAGCTTTCATGACAGCAACGGGTATTACAGGCCTCTGGGCTCTCTAGCTGTTAACTCAGGTAAACACGTAAGAGCCCGATTCGTCAGGATTCAGGGCTTTTTTAATTTCAGAGGTGTTGATGCGGGTTTTAAAGTTTGGCGGCACTTCTCTGGCGAATGCCGAGAGATTCCTTCGCGTTTCGGACATAGTTGTGAACACACACCGTAAGTCTCAGGTTGCCCTGGTGCTTTCAGCTCCGGCAAGGGTAACCAATCTTTTGGTGGAACTGGTGGAAAAGGCCTCCGGGGGCTCTGACGGCACGGATGTGATTGCACAGATCAAGTCGATATTTTCCGGGCTTATAGCCGGAATTCAGGAGCGGTATCCGGCCTACGAGGCCACGGAGCTCTACCGAAGGATGGAGGAGGAGTTTGCCCTGGTGCAGAAGAGAATTCAGGGAATCACTCTTCTCGGGCAGTGTCCCGATAATGTTCAGGCCTTTATCCTGAGCCGCGGTGAAAAGCTTTCGGTGGTTCTTATGGAGGCTCTCCTGAGAGCTCGCGGCGAGCAGGTAACCCGGCTCTGTTCCGTGGAGACACTGAAGACCGAAGGCGGCTATCTGGAATCCCGGATAAATCTGGACGTTTCGCGCCGGCTGTTTCAGGAAAGAAAAATTAACAACTATACCATTTACATAATGATGGGGTTTACCGGCGGCAACGAGAAGGGGGAACTGGTGCTTCTCGGCAGAAACGGTTCTGACTATTCCGCAGCCTGTCTGGCGGTATGTGTCAATGCCGAATCCTGCGAAATCTGGACTGATGTGGACGGAGTGTACAGCTGCGATCCCCGTATTGTTCCGGATGCTCTTCTCCTGAAGCGGCTCAGCTACAAGGAAGCCATGGAGCTGTCCTATTTCGGCGCCAAGGTGTTGCATCCGAGAACCATTGCCCCCATTGCTCAGTACCGGATTCCGTGCCATATCAAGAACAGCCTCAATCCCGAGTGCGAGGGCACTCTTATCGCCCAGATCGGGGATCCTTCCCTGCCGGTCAAGGGTATTTCCGATCTTAAGGATATCACTCTTGTCAACGTTTCCGGTCCCGGTATGAAGGGAATGGTGGGCATGGCCGGCCGCATTTTCACCTGCGTTTCCCGGGCCAGGGTTTCCATAGCTCTCATTACCCAGTCTTCATCAGAGTACAGCATCAGCTTCTGTATTCATTCCTCCGACAAGGACAGAGCTCAGAAGGCTCTGGAGGAGGAATTTCAGTTGGAACTCAAGGACGGTCTTCTTGACAGCATCGACTTTGTGGATAACAAGGCCATTATTTCGGTAATCGGGGACGGTATGCTCACCGTCCGCGGCATTGCCTCGAAGTTTTTCTCGGCACTGGCCCTGGCGAATATCAACGTCAATGCCATTGCCCAGGGCTCTTCGGAGCGTTCCATTTCGGCAGTGGTATCCCGAAACAAGGTGAGCGAGGCCATCAAGATCTGTCATCAGAACTTCTTTAGCTCCATTCAGAACATTGATGTTCTGGTTATCGGCATCGGCGGCGTGGGCGGCGCGCTTCTGGAGCAGATCCGCCGTCAGCAGCCGGTGCTTCTGAAAAATCACAACCTGATGATTCGGGTGTTCGGCATGTGCAACTCGAAGCATATGATGCTCTGTGCCGACGGCATAGATCTTGATTCCGACTACAGAACGGCACTGAATGAATCCGGGGAATCCTTCAGTCTCGCCCGTGCCAAGGAATTCATCACCGAAACCCATCTCATCAACCCGGTTATTGTGGACTGCACCTCCGATCAGAAAATTGCGGATCAGTATGCAGACTTCCTGCTGGCGGGCTTCCATGTGGTTACCCCGAACAAGAAGGCCAATACCGGAAACATGGAGTTCTATCGCAAGCTTCGTGAAGCCGCGCAGCTCCGTCGCCGGAAATTCCTGTACGAAACCAATGTCGGCGCCGGACTCCCGGTTATTGAAAATCTGCAGAACCTGATAGCCGCCGGCGATCGGCTGCAGCGGTTTAACGGCATTCTTTCAGGATCGCTTTCCTTTATTTTCGGAAAGCTGGACGAGGGAATGAGCTTTTCCGAGGCTACCCTTATTGCCAGGGACAAGGGGTTTACCGAACCCGATCCGCGTGACGATCTCAACGGTATGGATGTGGCCAGAAAGATTCTTATTCTTGCCCGTGAGTGCGGCATGGAGCTGGATCTCTCTGATGTGGAGGTGGAGATGGCCCTGCCTCCGGGGTTCGATGCCACCGGTACAAAGGAGGAATTCCTGAAACGTCTTCCCGAGGCCGATGCCTATTTCCGGGAGCAGATTGCCGACGCCAAATCCCGCGGCGAGGTGCTGCGTTACGTGGGATCCATTGAGGACGGCAGATGTCGGGTTGGCATTCGCAGGGTAAACGAGGAGGATCCGCTGTACAAGGTCAAGGACGGCGAGAATGCCCTGGCCTTCCTGTCTCTTTACTATCAGCCGATCCCGCTGGTACTCCGGGGCTACGGAGCCGGAACTCAGGTTACGGCAGCCGGGGTGTTTGCCGATATTTTACGTACTTTGAACTGGAAGAGAGAGGCTTAATATGGCGGTTAGCGCATACGCACCGGCTTCAATAGGAAATGTCAGCGTCGGTTTCGATATTCTGGGAGCGGCTCTAAAGCCGATTACCGATCAGGTGCTGGGGGACGTGGTGGAAGTTCATGACGGCAGTCAGGAATTCGAGCTTGAAAGCGATGGCTGGTTTGCCGGCAAGCTCCCGCAGGACCCCCGGAAGAACATTGTTTATGATGCCTATCTGGGATTCCGGGATTTTATGAAGGAGAAGGGGATTCCCGTAAAGCCGTTCCGGATGGTTCTCCACAAGAATCTGCCGGTGGGATCGGGACTTGGTTCCAGCGCTTCCTCGATTGTAGCCGCCGTTGCCGCTCTCAACGCCTTTCACGGCTATCCCATGAGCAAGGACGAGGCTCTCCGGCTGATGGGCAAACTGGAAGGAAAGATTTCCGGTTCCGTTCATTACGACAATGCCGCTCCCTGCTATCTTGGCGGCATTCAGCTGATGACGGAGGAACTCAATATCATCAGCCAGCGTGTTCCGGCCTTTGCCGACTGGTACTGGGTTTCCTGCTATCCGGGAATTCAGGTCAGCACCTCCGAGGCCCGTTCCATTCTTCCTAAGGAATATTCCAGGAAGGATGCCATCACCTTTGCAAGACAGCTGGCGGTATTCATTCAGGCTTCTCATACCGGAAATGACCTTCTGGCAGCCGAGGTTCTCAGGGATGTTATTGCCGAGCCCTACCGCCAGAAGCTGATTCCGGGATTCCAGGATGCCCGGAATTATGCCCGGGAACAGGGAGCTCTGGCCATGGGAATTTCCGGTTCCGGTCCTTCGATTTTCATAGTCATGAAGGATCTCGGAAAGGCCGAAGAGGTTCAGGAATGGCTGAAGCGGCATTTCATTCAGAATGAAGACGGCTTTTGCAATATCTGCCGGATCTGCGAGGAAGGCACGGTAATCACCGAGCTGTAATCCGGAAGAAACGTTCCCGGCATGGGGCTTTCGGGGATCATCCGGTCCGGAGCGCATTATCCGGACTGACTGGTTTAAGAATAGGACAATATCAGGAATAGTCATGAAACTTTACAATATCAAGGATCATTCAGAGGTCGTTTCCTTTGCTCAGGCGGTAAGACAGGGACTGGGACGCAATCAGGGGCTGTTTTTTCCGGAGGAAATTGTTCCCTTTGATGATGCTGACGCGCTTCTGGATCTTCCCTTCGTGGAAAGATCCGGCAAGATTCTCCGTCATCTTATCGGAGATGAAATTCCGAATCTGGAGGAGCTGGTGGCCAATGCCTTTGCCTTCGGGGCTCCGGTTGCCAGGGTAGATGATCGCACCTATGCACTGGAGCTTTTCCATGGCCCGACCCTGGCGTTCAAGGATTTCGGGGCCCGGTTCATGGCTCAGTGCCTGAGTGCGCTGGCCTCCGGTGGCAACGGACGGAAAATAACCATTCTGACTGCTACCAGCGGCGATACCGGAGCAGCCGTTGCTCATGCTTTCTATAATCTGCCTAACATAGATGTGGTTATTCTTTATCCGGAGGGCAAGATCTCCAATCTCCAGGAGAAGCTGTTCTGCACTTTGGGGGGCAACATCAGAACTGTGGCTGTAAAGGCGGCCTTTGATGATTGTCAGGCTCTGGTCAAGGCAGCCTTTGATGATCCTGAGGTTCGGGACGGCATCGGCCTTAACAGTGCCAACTCCATTAACATCAGCCGTCTTCTGGCTCAGGTCTGCTATTATTTTGAAGCGGTGGCACAGCTTCCCGCCGAAAAGAGAAATTCCGTGGTATTCTCCGTTCCCAGCGGAAACTTCGGGGATCTTACCGCAGGTCTTATCGCCAGGGCACTGGGTCTCAGGGTAAGAAAATTCATTACCGCCACCAACGTCAATGACACGGTGCCCCGCTTCCTGGCCACCGGCGAATGGGATCCGCATCCGACTCAGGCCACACTGTCCAATGCCATGGACGTGTCCCGTCCGAACAACTGGCCGCGGGTTCTGGAGCTCTTCAGGGTTAAGGGCTGGGATCTTAAGGAACTCGGATATGGCCGGCTCACCGATGCCGAAACCGAGGAAGCCATGAGAGAGCTTAAGGCCAAAGGCTATACCTCCGAGCCGCATGGTACCATTGCCTGGAAAGTGCTGGACAACACTCTTCAGGACGGCGATACCGGCGTGTTCCTGTGCACTGCCTCGCCTGCCAAGTTCAAGGAAAATGTGGATCGCATTCTCGGAATCGATCTGCCGTTGCCTGAAGCTCTGAGCTCCAGAGCGGATATGAAGGTGCTGTCCGTTCCCATGACTGCAGATTTCGGGGAGCTCAAGAAATTCCTTTTGAACAGACAGTAACCGGGAGCAGGATCCGAAGACAGAGGATCCCGGATGAGGAAGGTCCATTCGCTGGGCCTTTCTTTTTTGGAAAATAACAGCGGTGCGGAAGGATCATAATTTTTTTGCCAGGGCCGGAAGGGGAGTGCTGAATGACAGCCGGAGATGAACTTGAAACGGGTACCGAAGCTCTGATACCGGATTCCGGTTCCGTAAAATCTGCGGAATCTTCGGATGCCGGCCTGAACGGGGATCCGGTTCCCGGACAGGCTGAAGAGAAACCGGATTTCGATACCGGGGATAATTCCGGAAAACCTGCCGGAGAATATGCCGGTGAGATGGCAAAGCGTTATCAGGACGGGCTTGCTCCTGAAAAAAGATACAGTCTTACTGACCGGGCCCGGGCTGTGATGGAGTTTTTTGAAAAACAGGCTCAGGGGCTCCGGGTCGGAAAAGAGGATTATCCTGAAGCCTTTCAGGGACCGGACTGGGATTACGGCGGAACCGGGACCGGCCCGGCCGCATCAGACGTTCCGCCGGCAGGAAACGGCGATCGGTCCGAAGAAAATACTGAGATAATACAGGAAACAATTCCGGATGGCCCGGGATCCGACACTCCGCAGTCCCGGAGTCCGGCCCCCGGGGAAATATCCGAAACGCCGGAGCCGGAAGAACTGCCGGATACTGAGGCACTCCGGGATTATCCACAGGAGCTCCCGAAAGCTGCTTCCCCCGTATCCGGAAACCCCGCTTCCGAGGAACCGGAAGCTGTCACTCTTGATAAAACCGAGGACAATCTCGGGAACTGTCCGGAGTGCGGTTCTCCGCTGTGCCTCTATCGCACCCGCAGGGGCCAGATGGCGGGATGCTCCAGATATCCGGCCTGTCGTTATATGAAGCCGGTGGCCGGGATATACCGGGTTCGGATTGAACAGGTGATTCCGGATTCCGCGTGTCCCGTATGCGGTTCCCCCATGGCGGTGAAAAGCGGCAGATACGGACAGTTTGTCGGCTGCACCAATTATCCGGAGTGTACCTATATTTTTCGGGAAAAGCCCGAGAGGTTGCCGTGCCCGGAATGCCTTAAGGGTAACCTGATGCTCCGGAAAACCCGGTTTCAGAAGGTTTTCTGGAGCTGCGACCGCTATCCGGATTGTACCTGCCGGCTTAATAAAAAGCCGGTGCGCCGGCATTGCGCATACTGTCGGAGTCCGGTAATGCTGGAATTCCGGGGACGTCAGGGGGTATATCTCAGGTGTCCCCTTTGCGGCAAAAGGGCGTCCCGTGAGGAACGTTAGACTTTTGTGTTTCAGAATGAACTGATGGAAAGATTCGGGAGGATTGCATGAATTTTTTTAAATCCGCTGCCATGGCGGCGGCACTGATTTTTCTGGGGACTCCCCCTGCTATGGCAGACGGTCGCTGCCATGATGACGGCAGGATTTACTATGCGGTAATTGATGCCGGACATGCCGGTCGGGAATACGGAGCCACCTCCTGGAACGGCGGTCATGAGTATGACTACAATCAGCGTTTTGTAAGGGAACTCACCGAAAGGCTGGAAAAGGAGCAGATCCCTTATATTCTGTCCGGTTTTCATCCTGATAAAAACACTCTTCCGGATCGGACGGACAAAACCGGACCTCATGCTGTTTTTCTGTCGTTTCATCATGACTCGGTATCCCCGATATACTGCAATCTGAATGCCAGTCCCTGCGAAACGGATTATGCTGCAGGCTATTCCCTGTTCGTGTCCTCCAGAAATCCCTATTACGGCCCTTCATCCGGAATCGCCTCCGAAATTGCCGCAGAGCTTCGGAGAGAAGGTTTTAAAAACAGTGTGCATCACGCCGAAAACATTCCGGGAGAAGGACGGCCGATGCTGGACAGAAACGGGGTTTTTCAGTTTGACGACCTGGTGGTGCTCCGGAAATCCCGGGGGCCGGCGGTACTTATGGAAATCGGCGTCATTGTAAATCGCCGGGATGAGGCCCGGATTTCCTCGCGCAAGGTGCGGAGCCGTTATATTGATGCCGTGGTCCGGGTGCTGAAACGGCATATCAGACTGGATAATCCCGGCTCATAACCCTGAAGCCGCCTTTATGGCGAAACTGTCTCCGGACAGAGATACGGAAACCGCTGAATAAGCACCACAGAAAGGGAGATTTTTCATTGAACACATCTTCTGAACAATCCGGAATATCCGGACAGCCTCAGCTTTTCGGAAGAAAGACCGGTTTTTACGGAGGAATCCGGGATCTGTTACGGGAAGAAACCTCCGGATGGAGTGCCGGAGAGCTCTTCTGGCTGGGGTTTTCGGTAACGGCGATTTCCGCGCTTTCGCTGGTTTTCAGTATTTCCCGGGGGATCCCGCTCCTGTCAGGAGAGTTTGTCATGAGTCTTGCTGCAGCGGTGCTGGGATGTCTGGCGGCGGTATTTACCGGACAGGGCAAGCTGGGAGCATTTGTTTTCGGATTTATGAATTCGGTGCTGTATGGTCTTATTTCCTTCGGCTACGGCTACTACGGGGAGGTCATGGTCAAGTTTCTGGTGTTCATTCCCCTGAATGTCTATGGCTTTACCGTCTGGATCCGGCACATAAATCCTCTGGGAAACGAGGCTTCAAAAAGAAGCCTGTCTCTTAAGGGACGGCTCTGGCTTGTTTTTGCGGTTTCCCTGCTCACCGGAGGGTACGGGGTTCTGCTGTCATTTCTCAAAGGTTACTATCCCTTCTGGGACGGCTTTACCACCATTATGGCCACAGTCGCCCTGGTGCTCTGCATTATGAGGTATTCCGAGCACTGGATTCTCTGGATGATTATCAATGCCGTCAGTGTAGGACTCTGGGCGGCTCCTTTTCTTGACGGCAGAGGGCAGCCGGTAGCGGTGCTGCTCATGTGGTGCTTTTACCTGATAAACTCCGTGGTGATGTATATCCGCTGGCTCCGTCGTGAAAGGCTGGAACGGGAGTTTTCACAGGGTCTCAATTAATCCTGCAAAGGTGCTAAAATGCATCCCGGAACTCCGGCTGTATTCCGGAGACTTTGTGATCCGGCCCGGGGCCGGAATATTTCAGGGAGAAAACAGATGTCTGACAGGTTTGTGGCTGTTCTAATGGGATCCGATTCCGATTTGCCGGTAGTGGAAGGTGCTTTTCAGGTGCTGAAGAGTCTGGGAATCCGGGCCGAGGGGAAGGTAACCTCCGCCCACCGTACTCCTGATGCTGCCAGAGCGTATGTGGCCGATGCGGAAGCCAGGGGCTGCCAGGTGTTCATCTGTGCCGCCGGCATGGCCGCGCATCTGGCCGGTGCCGTGGCTGCCGCCACCACCCGTCCGGTAATCGGCATTCCTGTGGACTGCGGTCCTCTTAACGGGGTGGATGCGCTTTATTCCACGGTTATGATGCCGGGGGGAATTCCTGTGGCCGCCATGGGTATCGGCAAGTCCGGCGCCAAAAACGCCGCCTATCTGGCAGCGGAAATCATGGCGCTTTCCGATCCTGAGCTTGATGCGGCCGTCAAGGCGGAAAGAAAGGCCCGTGCTGAGGATGTGGCCCGCAAGGATCAGGCTCTTCAGAAGAAGCTTGAGAATGTCTGATTCTCAGATCCGGGAGGCGGCCCGTGCTATAAGGAACGGCGGGGTGGTGGCCTATCCCACGGAGGCGGTGTTCGGAATCGGATGCCTGCCGGATAATGTCCGGGCGCTCACCCGGATTATGGAAATAAAAAAAAGAGATCCCTCCAAGGGACTTATTGTTATCGGGGGCACCTTCGGAGAGATTTCCGGATACCTGGATCTTCCGGAGGTTCCCCGGGATTTTTTTGAGAGAATGCGGGATTTCTGGCCCGGCCCCGTTACAGCGGTGCTTCCGGCCCGGAGCGGTCTTCCGGCCCTGCTCACCGGGGGCAGAAGCACCCTGGCGGTGCGGGTTACGGCGTTTCAGCCGGTTATCTGCCTGTGCCGGGAGGCGGGAGGGGCTCTGGTGTCCACCAGCTGCAATATCAGCGGCAGGCAGCCGTTCAGAACTGCCCGGGAGGTGCTTGGCAGCTTTCCTTCGGGAACCTTTGACGGAGTTCTGGATCTCCCCTGCGGAGGAAATGAAAAGCCCAGCAGAATTATCGACGGCCTGAGCGGCAGAATTCTCAGGGAATAAAACGGTCCGGTCCGGAAATCGTTTTTCTCCGGAATGCGAGAGTCCGGAATATTTTTTTTGCAGCAGCTTCAGCATACGGGAATGTGGCATCATGGATAAATATGCGGTTCTGGGTAACCCGGTAAATCACAGCAGGTCACCGGCAATTCATGCGATGTTTCGCGATGAAACCGGTCAGGATATGGAATACGGAACGCTGTTCTGTCCTCTGGGCTCTTTCCGCGAAACCGCGGACAGCTTCCGGTCCGGCGGCGGCCGGGGGCTTAATATCACAGTTCCCTTCAAGGAGGATGCCTTCAGATATGCTGATACCCTGACGGAGCGGGCAAAAACCGCCGGGGCAGTGAACACTCTCCGCTTTAATGATGATGGCACGGTGCTCGGTGACAATACTGACGGTGCCGGTTTTATTGCCGATCTTAAAAGACTGAAATGGCCGGTTTCCGGAAAACGCGTGCTGGTCATGGGGGCCGGAGGAGCGGCCCGGGGTATTCTGATGCCGCTTCAGGAAGAGCGGCCTTTGATGCTGTTTCTGGCAAACAGGACCGTGTCCCGGGCGGAAGCCCTGGCGCGGGAGTTCCCGAAAATTGTCGCGGGTTCCTATGAGGATCTTGCTTCCCGGGGATCCTTTGACCTGGTCATCAATGCGACATCAGGAAGTCTTTCCGGTACGGTGCCGCCGCTTCCTGATGACATCTTTGCTCCCGGTGCCCGGGCCTATGATCTTATGTATACACCCTCAGGGATGACGGTTTTCCTGGAATGGGCTCTCAGTCATGGCTGCTGCCAGGTTTCCGACGGCCTCGGCATGCTGGTGGGTCAGGCCAGAGAAAGCTTCCGGCTCTGGCGCGGCGTTTCTCCCGATTCCGAAAGGGTTCTTAAGGCGCTTCGCGAGATGCTGAGAGCCGAGGCCTGAGTTCGTGCCGCTTTTCGAAATCCTGATACCGCATTTTTCTGAAGAATGGAGTTTTAATGCCGTTTCCTCTCAGTATCGAAGCCCCGGACGGAGTGCTGGCCGGGCTTTACAGCCGGGAGCTTTCCGAGCTTTCGGGAATTGAGACATCTTCCCCGCTTACCCTGATTCTGGCATCCGGAGTTGTATCCCTGGCGGGGGGCTCCGTCCGGGAGAATCCGGTATTTGTGGATTTTGTCGGAGGAACTCTGGGTTTTCGCAGAGTGTACGGCGGAGGCCGGCATTCCGAGGGGGTGGCCCGGGCCTGCTTCGGAAGAATGAAGGCCCCGGTAATATTTGACGGCACGGCCGGGCTGGGGCGTGATGCCTTTATTCTGGCAGCACTGGGAGCCCGGGTGCACCTTTTTGAAAGAAATCCCGTGGTCAGACTGCTGCTCCGGGACGGACTCAGAAGAGGCCGGGATTCCGATATTCCCGAGGTGCGGGAAATCACTTCTGCCGGAATGCGGCTTGAGGAGGCACCGTCGGTGACCGCCTATAACGGGGATGTGATTCCGGATACGGTTTATCTGGATCCCATGTATCCGGAAAGGAAGAAATCAGCGCTGGTGAAGAAGGAGATGCGGATCTTTCATGAACTGGTGGGGCAGGATCAGGATCGGGAGGAGTATCTTAAGGCGGTTCTGGATGCCGATTACCGGAAGACCGTCATGAAGCTTCCGAAATGGGCAGACATAATGCATCCGGAAAGAGTAAACACCGTGGTGGCCACCAAAAATCACCGTTTTGTTGTTTATGCTTCCCGGAGTCAGGGAAAATCAGAAACCGGAGAATAGCCGAAAGCAGCCCGCATTCTCCGGAAAACCGGGGCTCCCGGACGGGATGCTTCAGGCCCCCGGACTTTTTTCAGGCGATCTGTCAGAATTTGCGGTATTTTTTCACGAGATCGTAGGCTTCATTGATTTCCTTGGTCTTGTTTTCATATACTGTGACCATGCTTTCGGGAAGCCCCTTGCCCTTGGCCAGGTCCGGATGATATTTGCGGATAAGCTTCCGGTAGGCTTTGGTAATATCATCGGGAGCGGTGCTTTCGGAGACTCCGAGGATGCGCAGGGCGGTCTGATAATCATCTCCCTGAGATGCCGTTCCGTTGTTTCGGTATCCTTGTTCCTGTCTTCTGCCGTAGCCGCCCATTTCGCGGATAATCTCTTCCGCCTCGCTGTAGGACACGTTCAGGGCACTGGCCACGACCCCGATGCGTCTTCGTTCTTCGGGGCTGATGCTGCCGTTTGCCACGGCTATGTATACCAGAAGGGCGATAATGGTCAGACACTTGTCATGATCCCTGCCGTGAATGGCGCGAATAAGTCCGAGATCCTCATCCGGAGAATAGTCATGGCTCTTCCCGGTCTGAAAGGCCTTGATGAAGAGCTGCCGGTGTTCCGCTCCCAGTCTGGCAATGATGTTTTCCGCTGAGTTTATTTCATCACGGGTGATTACCTTGTTGCCGCGGGCCACATACCCGACCAGCCGCATGATGGCGCAGGTTACAGTGGTGTCATCCGTGTTTTCGGAAAAACCGCTGCCGCCGTTCCGGGAATCAAAGCCGTCGGAGGCGGTGCTGCCGGACTCCCTTTTGTTCTGTCTTACGGCAATACCGATTACCGTGATGACCGCGAGGGCAATCAGCATTATCGGAAGCAGTGTCGGAAATATCGCGAAGATTATAATTATCAGTACCAGGCAGCCGCACCCGCATCCGACGTCTTCGTTGCTGTTATTGTCCATGGTTATCTCCGGTCGCTGAAAGCCTTTGGTGGTTCGTACACAGCAGGTGATTGTAGCAGATGACAGGCGTAAAAAACGTATGCCGCTCCCTATTATTTGAAAATTATGCGCGGTTACCTTAAGAGAAGACAAGCATTCAGGGGGACGGAGGGCAAATGAGCATTTGCGGGGAAAACGGCAATAACCGGTATCATTACGAAATGCGGAAAGTCATCTGCGGGGAGAATGCAGGGCGGCAAGTGGCAAAATACGGTTTTTTTTCCGGTCACCCTTGAAAAACAGTGATATAAACCGTATTTACAGTGAGGAATTTTAAGTGGAGATTTCTTAAATGTCAGACAACGGCAATAACAGCAACAGCGGAAATAACGGGAATAACGGAAATGACGGGGACATGAGCAGGGACAGCAATAATACTGCTGCGGACAACGCTCAGGAAGAAAAAGCCGGACGCCCGAAAAAAGAGCTTTCCGTTCCGGAAAAGGAGCGGCCTCCGGTATTATGCGTTCTGCCGGTGTTTGGCCGGCCGTTTATGCCGAGTCAGGTTATTCCTGTACAGCTGGCTCCGAGATGGGAAAAGGCTCTCAGAAAGACTTTGGACAGTCCGTCAAAGATGGTGCTTCTGGTTGCCGTTCCCGAAGGGCGTCTGGAAAGCGATCTCCGGGAAGCCGATTTCATGAAAATGGGATGCCTGGTGCGGGTTATTCAGGCCAGGGTAGGAGAGGAGCTTCAGTTTATTGCCCAGGGCGTGGCCCGGGGCCGGGTTGTCAGGCTTCGCACGGTAGACGGCTGTATAGAAGGTGATATTGAGTATCCGGAATGTCAGGTTCCGGTAACCATGTCTCCTGAGGGAATCGAGATCAAGGCCTATGCCATGTCCATCCTTTCCACCCTCAAGGAGCTGATGCCGCTTAACCCGCTCTATTTTGAAGAGCTTAAGCAGTATCTGACGCGCTTCAATCCCAACGATCCTTCCATGCTGGCTGACTGTGCCGCGTCCATTACAACCTCCGAGGCGGAACAGCTCCAGAATGTTCTGGAGACCGTGGATCTGCTGCCGCGGATGAAGCTTTCGCTGGGCCTTCTCAAAAACGAGGTGGAAATCGCAAAGCTTCAGAAGAGCATAAAGGATACCGTGGCGCAGAAGCTTTCCGACAGACAGAAGGAATTTTTCCTGAAGGAGCAGCTCCGGGAAATTCAGAAGGAGCTGGGGATCACCGTCGATGACAAGACGGCTGACGTAAACCGCTTCCGCGAAAAAATGGAAAAGCTGAATCCTCCGGAACAGGTACAGAAAAAGTTTGCCGACGAACTGAATCGGCTGTCGGTTCTGGAGCCTGCCAGTGCGGAATATGCGGTCTCAAGAGACTATCTGACATGGCTCACCAGCATACCCTGGGGGGTCTATGCCGATCAGAACTTTGATTACGCCAGGGCAAAGAAGATCCTGGAGGAGGATCATGAGGGACTCAAGGACGTCAAGGATCGTATTTTGGAGTACCTGGCCGTAGGGGCCTTTAAGCTTCGCAATCAGGAAGAGGAAGCAAAAAAAGCCGAGGCGGAGAAAGCAAAGACCTCAGATGCCGGTGCTGCTTCCGAAGGGAATCCGGAGACTGCCGCTTCTGATGAGAGTACGGGTTCCGCAGCTGAAAACAGCGACAGTTCTTCCGGTGCCGAACAGCCAGCCGCCGCCCCGGATTCCGGTACTGACGATGATAACGGGAAGTCCCGGCTGTCCGGAGATGAATCCAACGGTGCCATTCTTCTCTTTGTGGGCCCTCCGGGAGTCGGCAAGACATCCATCGGCAAGTCCATTGCCCGGGCTCTTAACAGACCGTTTTTCCGGCTCAGTCTTGGCGGCATGAGAGACGAGGCGGAAATCAAGGGGCATCGCCGCACCTACGTGGGCGCTCTGCCAGGTCGGATGGTACAGGCGCTGAAGGAAGCC
>Ga0310695_10006878_pt1 | contig 18479 bp, 15 predicted proteins | sample RumenRJG_04DNA_FD_203882 | JGI IMG/M metagenome (GOLD analysis project Ga0310695, IMG submission 203882) | Bovine rumen microbial communities from Lethbridge, Alberta, Canada - RJG_04 (v2) (version 2) | ecosystem: Host-associated > Mammals > Digestive system > Stomach > Rumen | place: Canada...
ATGATATGGCACAATGGCGACGAGCAGTACTACCCTGGTGGTGTAACCGACCCGAACTACTGCGTTCTGAAGTTCACCGCCACCGATGGTCGATTCTATAGCGATTTCTATCCACGTAGTTTTGTAATTGAGTAATCTTAGGGGGAGCGACTCTTGTACATTCCGAATAACAAGACATGAAAGTTATTGAATTAAATTTTGGCTCTACGCCGGCGTTGCTCATTGGCGAAAAGAGTGACAAGGTGTTTCTTTTTGTACATGGGTTGCATGGACGAAAGGAAGAGGCATTGGCCTTTGCAGAGGTGGCCTTGCCAAAAGGGTATCAAGTTATGGGTATCGACCTGCCTGTAGAACGCAAGCCTTGGGAGGTGCTGCCTTTGCTGAATGAGATACGTGATTATCTATACAAGAATTGGCAATCGGTTTCCGTTCGTGCCAACAGCATAGGCTCGTGGTTTTCGTTGTTGGCATTCCAGAGCAAGAAAGTGGAACAGGCATTACTTGTCTCTCCGATTCTCGATATGAAGAAGTTTATAGAACTGATGCCACAGCGCGAGGATGACTATTACGAGTGGGTTGTTAATAACACGATTACTTGCTGGGATACACCCACGTATATCCTTCGCCCAGAGACTGACTTGGTTGTCAGTGAGGAAGTAGGCCGCGACTTCATCAGCCAGCATCAGTGCCAGATTACCATCATGCCTGATGGAGAACATTGGTTTCATACACCAGAACAGCTTGCTTTCCTGAAAGCATGGGAAGAGAAAACGATAGTATCAATAGAATGACAAATGTCAAAGTATTAAATCCGTGTTAAAATCTTCATTTCTCTTGACTTTGGGTTGCAAGTGTCCACCACCAGACACCTGATGGCGAGCATCGTGAGATCGTCATTAGGTGCTGCACCGTTGCGGTGCGACTCAACCGACTGACTGAAGGCGTCGATAACCTGCTTGGCAGTATCTGGATTGTTACGTCTGCTATTGATAGAGTCGCGCATCTCCCAATATCTCTGTTGTGTGAAGTAGGCATTTCTGTAATCACCCTTGCGTTTGTGTATAAGGCTGAGCAAGTCATTCCTGAAGAGTGGCGATCTCAATTTATTGCAGAGAGCGATGGCTTCGTCGTACTGATGATCATTGATTTTTCGCCATACTGCGATTACGGCGCCGCTGGAGTCATCGTGTCCGTATGCTTTCTTGGCTTTCTTGAAGTTCTGTATACCCTCCTGATAGTCGCTCATCATGCTCTGTATGGTGCCCATCACATGTGTACCTGTATAGATGCCGTACTTATGGTCGTGGTTCAGGGCATACTGCTGCATATCCTTGGCGATGAGCTGTCCCTTGTTGCGCTGCTGATGGTTGGCAAAGTAGAGAGCTTGATTTGCCCAAGCCTTGTAGAAGGTGCGTTCGTCGTTAGCCTTCTGTGCCGCCTCCTTCAGCTTGTTGGTAATATCAACAAAAGCCGTCTCGTCGTTTTTATTGTAGAGCTGGTACATCTCTTTCTGCAGTTGAGCGATGTCATCGGCAGCTGCTGATTGTGCCCACGTCGGCATCATACCAGACATAAGTATCATAACGAGAAGGATAAGCTTTTTCATAAGCTGATGTTTTAGATTATTCTGCGGCAAATATACAGACAATTTCTTAAAAATCAAAACAATAAACACAAAATCACAAAACAATTTGTATCTTTGCAGCGTCAAAACGATAAAAAATGTACAAGACCCGCAATTTACCCAACACGCGAATTGATGTGGCCGATGCCTTGAGAGGTATCGCTGTGGCCGGCATCATACTTTATCACTCAGTAGAGCACTTCAACATCTTCAGCGGACGACTTACACAGTTGCTCTGTCTGTTTATTCTTGGCATGCAGTTGGGCCGCCAGCGAATGTTCTACAACGAGGGCCGTCATCTGAAGATATGGCATAGCCTACTCGTCACTTCTGGCCTCGCCGTTATTACGATGACCAACCCAGATTTCGGCGAGTTGGATTCATGGCTGCACCCCATCTACAACCTCATCATCCTATTGATGATTGTATCGGCTGTTGTCTCTGCCTGGTATGCCTTTGAGGGCGTGCGCCGAGTGCTACGCCGTGATGGTTGGATGCGGTATGGTGATTGTCCAGTATCTCTTTGCCCGCTATTGGTTTAGTAGCCACCCTCGCGGACCGCTAGAAGGATTGTGGAGGAAACTTACATGGATTTGATCAGAATCTAAATGAAATACGCGTTTCTACTCATAGCGCTATTGATTGCAGGAGTCACTCCTAATCAGGCGCAGACGCAGATGAACAACAGCACCATCGACGATGTGGCGCAGCATCTGCCAATGGCTTCTGTTTTTGTTCTGAAAGCCTGTGGTATGGGTAGCAACGAAGCATGGGCAACTACGCTGACTACTTGTGCAGCAACCTATCTGATTGGTACAGGCGCAACGTGGGCTCTTAAGCAAACCACCAACGAACTACGTCCTGATGGCAGCGATCGTCACTCATTGCCATCAGGACATGCTATGTATGCCTTTGCCGGAGCCACGGCATTACGTCATGAATGCGGTAAGAAATATCCATGGATAGCAGTTGCAGGATACAGCGTAGCCACACTAGTTGCTGCAGATCGCGTACGTCTGCGCCGCCATTACACTCACGATGTTCTCTGTGGTGCTGCCATAGGCGCACTCTCTGGCGAACTCACCTACTACATCAAGCGTCGCTTATTACGATCAAAAAACGTTGACATTGCTTTTACAGGACAAGCACTAAATGTGCGTTGTACCATCCCATAAATAGCATTGACAGACAAAAATTCTGAAGTATAACTTCTGAATGGCAAAAGCGTAACTTCTGGGCATCAGAAGTTACGCTTCTATATACTAAAAGTCTTTACTAAATCGACAGCGTCGCCGTGGGCAGATTGCTCTTTATTGTAACCTTCGCTTTGCCTTTCTTGGCTGTACTGCGGACTACCAGCAGGGCGCGACCTTTCCATGTGGTGACACGAGGTGAAGTCTTTGGTTCGCGGTCTTGGAAATCGGCGGTGGCAAAAGCCATCATGCGGCCTTGCCCCTGAACAATAGCCTCGCAGGGGATGGCAGCATCGGGACATACACGGCCCTGGGCATCAACCACCTCGACAGTTATGTAAACAAGGTCCTGACCATCAGCTTTAAGCGCAGGTTTGTCGGCGGTGAGACGCAGCCGAGCAGGCTCTCCGGCCGTGCTCAGCGTGACGCTCTGCCCTCCTGCCTCAGCACGAAGTGTTCCGGCCTCATAAGGCACACTGAACACTGCCTTGAACTCTGTGCTGATGTCAACACTCTTTTTACCTATTTGTTTGTCGTTCAGATACAGTGTCACCTCGGGCGCCTTGGTGTAAACCTCCACCTCTACGGGCTTGCCTTCCCATCCCTGCCAGTTCCAGCTCTCCCAAGTGGGCCATACGCTCCATGATGTAGTGTTAATCTTGCCACGATAGCCATCGGGCTCCTTCACAGCCATGTACAAATCCTTAGAATCCTTCCACAACATCTCTCGATAATGACTGATGGGCTTGCGCCAGCCAGTAATGTCTACATCGCCGCAATAGGCACCATGCCACTCGGGCACACCACCTTCGCGCCAGCTTTCGCCTGGTGTCTCGCCATCGTAGTAGTTGCGACCAATACCCGACTCACCAAGGTAGTCGAGACCTGTCCATACCATGTCGCCAATAACGTATGGATAATCACTTACAACCTTCCAGTTTCTGAAAGCATCGCGCGGATAGCTCTCGGTCTGCCACATCACGCGTTTTGGATTGCGCTGATGATCGCTGGCGTGTTTGAATATCATATAGTTATATCCACCGATATCGAGTACATCAAAGTGAGGATCGTAGATTTCCCAATCTCTGTCCCAAGCACAAAGAGCCTCAGTGACAGGGCGAGTGGTATCGTATTTAAGTATTTCATTCTTCAACATCTTCGCGGTATGTACCACGCGGATGTCCTTGCGCTCGATGACCTCGTTGCCTATGCTCCAGCTGATGATGCTGGGGTGGTTGCGGTCGCGAACTACCATAGCACGTATATCCTCCTGATAGCAAGAATCAATCAGCGTAGAATAGTCGTAGGGCTTCTTAGCTGTACGCCATCCGTCGAAGGCTTCGCCGATGACCAGCATACCAATAGAGTCGCAGGCATCGAGGAAGGCGCGTGTGGTGGGATTGTGCGAGGTGCGGATGAGATTGAAGCCAGCATCCTTCATCTGGCGCACTTTTCGGATCTCAGCAGCGTCGAATGCCATAGCACCCAGCACGCCATCGTCGTGATGCACGCAGGCACCATTGATGAGCAGAGGCTTGCCATTGAGCAAGAAGCCCTTCTCGGCAGAATACTCAATGGTACGGATGCCATATGTAACGGGCAGTACATCACCCTCAGCCTCGATGGTAGTATGGTAGAGGTAGGGATCATCTGGCGACCACAGGTGAGGGTTCTCCACATGCAGCGTCTTCGTAATAGGTTTGCGCGAAACATCATTCATGACCACCTCGGCATTGATGTTTACCGTGTGGATATCTGGAGTAGTAACATACAGGCTCTCTTCGTCGATATACTGCTTGCCCTTTGACACCAGCCACACATGGCGGTAGATGCCTGAGCCGGTATACCAACGGCAGTTGGGCAGCTCTGAGTTATCAACCTTTACAAGCACCTCATTCAGTCGCTTGTCTCTATATAAATAAGGTGTAACGTCGACTGTGAATGGCGTGTAGCCATAGGCATGCTGACCAGCCTTTTGTCCGTTGATGAACACCTCGGCCTTCTGATATACACCCTCAAAGTGCAGTTTTACCACCTCGCCCTTGGGTGTGGCAAACATCTTGCGATACTCGCCCTTGCCACCAGGATACCAACCACCATCTGTACCGTTGGTTGCTTCGGCTGTGGGATCAGAAGCATACGAAATAGCCCAATCGTGGGGCAAATCTACACTGATGGTCTTACCCTCGTGGGTAAACTTCCATCCATTGTCGAACAGCGTTCTCTGCGCCTGCATCTGCAGTGCCAGCAGCGAAACAAAAATTGTAATACACTTTTTCATACGTATAGTTGATTATTTCTGAATTCTCAGTACTGGAGCGATTTTGTTGCACGGTTGGGGCAGTGATACTACTAGACCCTCGGCTGTTTGTGTAGCTTTAAGTTTGCCATAGCCCAGCAGATAAACGCTGCTTATCGACTTCTTGAAGTCAGGATTACCCTTGGCTAGCGACTTGATAATCAGTCTGCCATCCATTGGCCAACCCATAGCAGTGGCGTACAGGTACTTCTTGGTCTGATTGAAACGAACGTCGCGATAGTCCATACCATTGTACTGTCCCTCGTTGAATCCCTGTGCATTTATCTCAATAACCTTTTCGGCTACAGGTCCCTCGCCAAACTTCACCCAAGGACGTGTGCCAAAGATGCTCTCGCCATTTGGAGTCATCCATGCTTCGAGTTCATCAAGGAACTGTGCTTCCTTCTCATCGTAAGTTCCATCGGCCTTCAAGGGGATATTTAGCAGCAGGTTGCCGTTCTTTGATACGATGTCGACCAACTGCTTAACGATATTCTCGGATGTACGATAGCCATGCTTGTAGACGTTGGTATTATAGTGCCAATCGCCTATGCAGTTGCAAGTCTGCCAAGGCTCAGAGATAATCTGATTAGGAGCACCGCGCTCCACATCCCATGTGAGTGCCTTCTTCTGATCTTCGCTCAGAATCTTGCCAAACACCACGCCACGAGGGTTCTTATTATAAAGATGTGTAGCAATCCTCAGTCCGCAGTCGCTAACGGGATAGAACGGCAATACAGTTACATCGAAGTAGATAAGGTCGGGATTGTAACGATTGATAGCATCGAGCGTACGATCGTAGAAGTTGGTTACAAACTCCTCTGATGGAGGACAGGCACCATTGCCCCACCCCCACTGGGCGTGTATCTGCCCGTTGTTCCACGAGCGGTCGCTCATAGGGTGATTCTGAGCATAGAGCTTCTGCGGGTCGAGTCCTTCCCACCACTTGCCCTTACCGTCGGCCTTGGTAAGTTTTCCATCGTAGTAGACACCTGCCTTAGAACCATTCTGGTCGTAACGCTGCGATGGCTCATACCATGTCCAAGCGTGGTCGGCATGGAACGAGATGCCAAGTGGCAGTCCAGCCTTCTTGGCAGCCTTAGCCCAACCGTCGAGGATATCCTTCTTTGGTCCGATGTTCTTCGAATTCCACTCCTGATACTGCGAATCCCACAGGTCGAAGTTGTCGTGGTGATTACCCAGCACAAAGAAGTACTGCGCACCACAACGCTTATAGCGCTCAACCAGTTTCTCAGGATCCCACTTCTCAGCCTTGAAGAGTGGCAGGATGTCCTTAAATCCGAATTCTGACTGATGACCATAATGCTTCTTATGATACTTGTACTGGTCGCTGCCCTCGATATACATGCCGCGAGCCATCCAGTCGCCTGAACCTTCTACGCACTGAGGTCCCCAGTGAGCCCAGATACCGAACTTGGCATTGCGGAACCACTCTGGTGTCTGATGAGTCTCAAGCGACTGCCAAGTGGGCTGGAACTTACCCGTAAGCATCTTCTCGTGCTTCTCGGATACGGGTACATCATACGTTTGAGCCATAGCTGCGGTTGTACCGCAGCATATGGCCATTGCTAAAATGCTTCTTATCATATTAGTTAGTAAAAGTTTATTCATACAGGTAAAACATTCGTTCCATCATTTGCCACTTCTCATCAGACGTGCTGCCAGGCTTGCACTGCTGAAACATAGCTACATAGTCTTCCCACTCAGCCTGTCGCGGCAGTGTGGCCAGTTTTGCCATAGCACTGTCCCAATCAAAGTCGACAGGTGTTTCCACTATCATAAACAGGTGGTTGTCGAGTATGTATATCTCCATCTCGAGTATGCCTACAGACTTTATGCCCTCACGTATCTCGGGCCACGAGTGGTATCTGTCGTGAGCCTCCTTGTATTTGGCTATCAATTCCGGATCATTCTTCAAGTCCATCGTCTGGCAGTACCGCTTCACAGGCATACCATACTCCTTGCATCTGTAACCAGAGGTCTTATTGTTCGTATTCATCTCTTTATCTGATTGTCGCTGCAAAGATAAGCGTATTTTTCCAATCCTTCGCTAATTATTGTCGACATTTAATAGCACAATATCGACATAACACTAAAAAAAACGATAAAAAGTTGCTAATCTCGAAAAATATTTGTTCTTTTGCAAACTGAGAACTCTAGAAACCTCGTATTATGAACTACCCGATAGACAAACTCCGTCTGCTGACGCTCAATGTCGGATTGGCCAATCACTACGGTGATTGGAACTGGAAAAATGTGCGCAGTCCATTTGCCCGTCTGTACTACGTTACCGAGGGGACTGCGCAGGTTGAGATGTCATCGTGTGTGTATACACTTAAGCCTAACCACCTGTACTTCATTCCGGCTTACACCACTCACAGTTACATCTGTGACTCCAAGTTTTCACATTATTATATACACATATACGAAGACCAGCAGAGCGAGACTAGCATGTTTGACGAATGGGATTTTCCCGTCGAGGTAAGTGCAAACGATACCGATCTGGGACTGGTAATACGTCTATCTGAGATAAATCCTTTCCTGAAGTTGCCACAGTCGAATCCTGATGCTTACGACAATCATCAGACACTGATAAGCAATCTTGAGCTCAACCGCCGTCGTCCATTCTGCGACAAGGTTGAATCGCGCGGAATCCTGTTCATCCTAATGTCGCGCTTTCTGAAATATGCAACTCCAAAGACTGATGTTCGCGATGACCGCATACAGATGTCGCTCACCTATATCCGGAAGAACATAGGCAGCCGACTAAACATAGAACTGCTTGCCGACAAGGCCTGTATGTCGAAAGATCACTATATACGTGTATTCAAACACGAAACAGGCGAAACACCGAATGCATACATCACCAAGCGAAAGATGGAGAAGGCCGAACTGACCCTGCTGACCACCGACCTGCCCGTAAAGAGCATTGCCGACCTGCTTGGCTACGATGATTACTCATACTTTAACCGCATATTCAGAAAGAATTCCGGAATGACACCACTGCAATACCGTGCGAGTCATTTTAAACTATAAACCATATTAAGATGAAACAGATTGTCCTATTTTTAGCATCAGTATTGTCATTACAAGCTATGGCTCAGGTTCGCGACTGGGAAAACCAGACCGTGCTGGGTATAAACAAGTTGCCTTACCACGCCACACTGCAGTTGCCTTCTAAGCAAAAGGAGTGCAATGAAATTATCAGTCTCGACGGTCAATGGCTGTTCCATTGGAGTCGCAATCCGCAGGAACGACCTGTGGATTTCTATCGCGAAGACTTCGACAACAGTAGCTGGGGTAGAATAAACGTGCCGGGCAACTGGCAGACGCAGGGTTATGGTACACCTATTTATATTAACATCAACTATCCATTCGTAAAGAATCGCCCAAGCGTAACCAGCGAACCGCCCAAAGACTGGACAGCTTATGAAAACCGCAACCCAGTGGGACAGTACGTAACCTACGTGGATGCTACCAAGGATATGCTGTCAAAAAACCTGATACTGCACTTTGGCGGTGTGCATTCAGCTTTCTACTTGTGGATTAATGGCATAAAAGTAGGATACAGCCAAAATTCAATGTCACCAGCCGAGTTCGATGTGACAAAGTATATGCGCGAAGGCAAGAATAAGATTGCCGTAGAAGTATATCGCTGGAGCGACGGCAGCTATCTGGAGGATCAGGACATGTGGCGACTATCGGGCATATTCCGCCCAGTGGAGCTATGGGTACGTCCGTTGGCGCATATCAGTAACTATCAAGTAACCGCCGAACCTAGTGCCGACTACACTAAAGCTGAGATAAAAGCAGCTATCAGCCTTTGCAACACTGGCAAGAAGACTGTAAAGAATCTGCAGGCAGCACTGTTATTTAATGGTCGCGAGGTTAAGGGCGAACTAAAGCAGTTAGTCGCTGGCGATACCACAACACTCAGTCTGGGATACACATTGAATCAGCCCAGGCTGTGGTCGGCCGAGAAGCCTAACCTATACCCCTTCAGTGTTGAGCTTCGCGATACCAAGGGTAACGTTATCGAACATTTTGACTATCACCTTGGTGTGAAGAAAGTAGAAGTAATAGGCGAAGTGTTCAAGATTAACGGCAAAAACGTGAAGCTGCGCGGCGTGAACCGCCACGACCACCATCCCAAGACGGGTAGATACGTTGACGATGCCACCTACGAGGAGGACATCCGACTGATGAAGCAAGCCAACATCAATTTTCTGCGAACCAGTCACTACCCCGACCGCGAATACATCTACGAACTGTGCGACCGCTGGGGCATCTACGTGATGGACGAGGCCAACCACGAGACTCACGGCTACGGATATGCCAACGAGGAGATGGGCCGCGACCTGACGTGGCAGGCTGCACACGTGGACCGTGCCGAATCGCTGGTAAAGCGCGACTTCAACCATCCATGCGTCATCCTGTGGAGTCTGGGCAACGAGGGTGCCGTAGGAGCAAACATCGAGGCAATGTATAATAAGGTGAAGGAACTGGACACCACCCGTCCGCCATTCTACGATAGCGACCGCCGATACAGTTGCATCTGGGACGACAGCTACCTATACCCCGACGATCTGAAGAAGAATGCAGAGGCTGTGACCGACAAGCCATTCATGATGCGCGAATATGCTCACGCTATGGGCAACTCGTGCGGTAACTTGCAGGAGTATTGGGACGTGATATATAATGACTCCAGCATCTGCGGCGGCGCCATCTGGGACTGGGTAGACCAAGGATTGGAAAAGGACGGCTACTACGCTTACGGTGGTGACTTTGGCGATAAGCCTAACGACGGCCCATTCTGTATCAACGGTGTTATCGGTCCCGACCGCAAGCCTCATCCACACTATTACGAGGTGCAGTACGTATATCAGCCACTGAAGTTTGAACTGAACAATGGCAGACTGAATATCATTAATCGAGACCAGTTTACCAGTCCCCAGGAATATGCCATCGTGCGCGACACCGTAACCATCGATAATGAGCGACTGCTTAACGTATATGCCCAACTGAAAGAGGATAAACCTTGGGCTAAGAAGGGATTCACCATTGCCCGCGAGCAGTTTGTGCTTAATTCATACAACTGGTCTACCACCCTACAGGGCAAACCGGCCAAAGTACAGAAAACTGCCAGTGGTCTGCGTGTACACACCAAGCGCGGAGCTGTAACCATCGACAAGACTGGCGCCTTGACATCGTGGATAGTAGACGGACACGAGATGCTGAATGCGCCACTGGAGCCCTACTTCTGGAAGCCCGAGAACGACAACCAGAGTGCAGCTCACTTTGCCCAAACATCGGCCATCTGGCAACAGGCAGCCGCCAAACGCACACTGAAATCATTGAGCAGCAAGAAAGACAAGAACTGCGTTAAGGTGATAGCCGAGATGACACTCCCAGTGGGTGCCGACCTTACCATCACATACTCAATCAATAACGATGGTAAAATAAAGGTTTACATGGATTACAATCCAACGACTACCGAACTGCCGCTGATGCCTAAGTTCGGTATGCGCATGCGACTGCCAGCCGACAACACGCAGATAAAATACTATGGTCGAGGCCCATGGGAGAACTATCCCGACCGCAAGCGCTCAGCCTTCCTAGGTATCTACGAATCATCGGTTAAAGATTTCGAGACAGACTACATTCACCCGCAAGACAACGGCAACCGCACCGACGTGCGTTGGATGGAGATAGGCGATATAAGAATTGACGGCTGTGAGCCGCTCTGCATACGTGCATGGGACTATAGCGAGGAAGACCTTCTGGGTAAAAGACATCCAAACGAAATCACTCGCGGACGTTTCATCAATCTGAATATCGACCAGCACGTACACGGCGTAGGCGGTGCCGACACCTGGGGCAAACACACGCTACCACAGTATACCATCGACGGAAATAAACCACATCACTACACTTTTTTCCTTTCAACTATCAATAATTAGAAAAAAATACTACCTTTGCAGAGGAAACTTAAAACATTTATATGAACAAACTAATCATTATCCTGGGACTACTGCTCGGAGCTATGACTGCAAAGGCACAATTTGCATTTAACGGACAGCATAGTTACGATGGCGAGCACAAGAACGAATTGTCCGGCTATGTGATGGGTGGAACAAATGTCGTTTGCGGCGGATTTGGCGGACTGGAAGTATCATATCGCCGTCATTTCGACGATCATTGGCATGCCGGCGTAGAAGCGCAAGCACAGTTTGGCAAGCAGTTGTATTCTGCTGATGTGCAGGGTGGATACCATATGAAGTTTGGTTGGAGTGATTTCTTTCTTGATGGCAAGTTTGTATATAACAAATATCACCAATGGAATGCGAAGGAAACCATAGGCAACTTGTCACTCATGTGGGAGATGCCATACTTCTATCTGCGCGTAGGCGAATCACTTATACACTACAAGGTTAACTCGCTAGGGTATACCGAACCACTAACATTTACCTTCGGATTCGGAGTCAACATCCGTCCACGCTGGTACCACTGGAACCTTGGACTCTTCTTCCGCAATCATGACGACTTCTACTATGAGAACTGGAACATCAACTGGGGATTACATTTCTACACACCAGCACCATTCATTAAGAATGCTAAACTGTTTGGCGAGTTCAACATTCGTCCCGCGGGCAGTATGAGCCAGTTGGCCTCGAAATATGAGACATCAGGAAAGTTAGGACTTAAATACGTATGGTAATTATGAAACAGTTTACACATTATATAATATTAGCTGCAGCAGCACTATTGTATTCTGCCTGCGATAAGGTCAGTCCCATCGGAGTTCTAGTTAGTGGCACAGGTGTCGAGGATCGCGTAAAGATGTCGTACCAGTACTATATGGAGCATAAGGGCGAGTTTAAGATTCAAGACGCCTCTGACATGGACGAGTATACTTTCCTGGTCGGAGCCGACAGTCATCTTACTACCGATGATGGACGTATGCGCGAGATGCTGCAGATCGGAATGGACAACAATGATCTGTTGTATGCTCACCTGGGAGATATCGCCGATACTAAGGCCGAGTATTATATTACACTCGAAGAACTGATAGACGAGTATCGCTGGAAATATGCCAAAAAACATTACCAGGATTTTTTTGGGGGCGACCCCGAGATTCCGTTTCAGGTAGATGATCCTAGCAGATACACATATATAGACACTTTGAATAACTTAATCTATAATGTCAACGATATTCCTTATCCATTCTATCCTGTGGTGGGCAATCACGACATCACCCACAATGGGTGGGCGCTATGGTCAAACATATTCCACTCGTCGTTCTACGATGTATATGTGCTGGTAGAGGATGATCCGTTGTCGTTCGATCACTTTATCTTCCTAGATTCGGCCAGCGGCACACTTGGACGCGAACAGGTGAAGTTAATAGAAGAAGGAGTGCTCGATGGACATGACTACGAAAAGAATGGCTACCTTGTCCGTCACACCTTTGTGTTCAGCCACACCAACATTTTCCGTCCACGTGCCGTGGAGTTTGCTTCAACATTTCCACGCGAGGAGATGTTCTTCCTGCTGAATCAGTTTGAGAAGTGGGATACCAGAATGGTATTCCTAGGACATGTTCACAAGTGGGACTATCAGCAGGAAGGTGTTACTGAATATCTAACACTCGACTCGATGTGCGAGGCTAATAACCCAGAGCCTGGCGACTATCTGGTGCGTGTACACGTAAAGAAGGACGGTACTGTTACTTGGGAGCACGTAAGAATGAATTATACTCCAAAGAAATAACTAGTCCTTTATAATACGATGTTTTGCGGTTGTCCGCTTGCAAAGGCCTTGACATTATCAATTGCCACCTGTATCAGGCGTGCGCGTGCCTCGACTGTGGCCCAGGCAATGTGAGGTGTAGTGTAAGCATTGGGCAGCCCCAATAGCGGGTTGTCCGCCTTTGGCGGTTCTTCGGTCAGTACATCGGCACAGAATGCATAGAGGCGCTTGGCCTTTAGTGCATCAGCTACAGCCTGATCGTCAATAAGCGGTCCGCGACCAGTGTTGATAAGTATGGCTGTGGGCTTCATCTGCTTCAGTGTGTCGGCATTAATCAGATGGTGCGTATCGGGGGTTAGCGGACAATGCAGCGACAAAACATCTGACTGTGCAAGCAATTCGGGTAGCGAAGCCTTCTTTATGCCCTCGGGCAGAGTAGTCTTGCTGGTCAATGCTATCACATTCATGCCAAAGGCCTGTGCTATCTGGGCCACACGCTTACCAATGTTACCAAGACCTACGATACCGAAACTCTTGCCAGCAAGTTCTGTGAGCAGAGTATCGGAATAGCTAAAGTCGGCACTATTTGTCCATCGTTCGGCACGATTCTGCACAGCGTAGTGCTCCACTCGGTTGGTTATGGTGAGCAAGTGTGCAAACACCATCTGTGCCACGCTTTCGGTGCTATAGGCAGGCACGTTGGTTACTATGATGCCTCGATGGTGTGCAGCCTCTATGTCGACCACATTATACCCTGTGGCCAGTACGCCTACGTACTTGAGTCGAGGCAGTTGTGCCATTACCTCCTTGGTTATCAGCACCTTGTTAGTAAGCACAACATCTGCATCAGCTGCTCTTGCCACTGTCTCGTCGGCACTGGTACGCTCGTAAACCACCAGCTCGCCAAGTGTCTCAAGTTCTTTCCACGACAAATCGCCGGGGTTGGCTGTGTAGCCATCAAGTATAACTATCTTCATAAATCTAATTGTTTTGGCGCAAAGATAGTAATTACTTGTGAATCCTCAAAACAAAAACTCTAAAATATTCGTAAGGTTATCCCAAATTGCAGTTTTTTTTATCATTGTAGGAATAATATTTGGTTATATCGGTGGAAATGTGTTCCTTTGCACCCATGAACAAGACGATACTGACAATAACAGGTAGCGACGGAACCGGTGGTTCGGGTGTGCAGGCCGACATCAGGCTGATAAGCAAGCTTGGTGGAACAGCTGCATCGGCCATCACATCGATAACAGTGCAGAACACACTGGGTATCCAGGAGTTCCACGACCTGCCAGCATCGGTGGTACGTCAACAGGTGGAAGCAATCATCAACGACTTGCAGCCACAGATAATAAAAATTGGTCTACTGCGACGCATAGACGTGGTGGAGATGCTTGCCGAGGTGCTACAACGCTACAAGCCACAACACATAATCTATGCACCCCTACTGACATCAACAAAAGGCGAACAACTGGTAGAGCCGAAGGTGTATGAGGCAATTGAACGACTGCTGATACCTATGTGCACAGTGGTATTGGCACCCAACGACCTACCCGTAGGTCCTCGTCGGCACGGTGCTGCCAACCAACTGGCTTCTGCATTGGCATACTACCTAAGTCTAGACGAGAAAGTGAGCGATGCCACACTACACGCTCAGGCATATCTGAAGCAGTTGCCTGCCGATTATGCCGAAGGCAACACGCGCAGTGAGGAACTGTACAACCAATTTCTGGGTGCAGTGGAGCACTACTACAACCGCTATGCCGATGTGGCCTTCTACGCAGAGCAGTTGAATGTAAGTGCACGCTATCTGGGCCAGGTAACAAGACAGATTGCCAACCGATCGCCCAAAGCTATAATAGATGAACGAATAACCAACGAAATAGCCAAACTTATAACCACCACAAACAAACCGCTGAAAGACGTGGCCCAACTGCTGGGATTCTCGTCGCAAGCACACTTGTCGCGCTTCTTCAAGAAACGAAAAGGCGTGTCGCCTACCGAATATCAACATAAACAATAAATAACAAAAATGACAAACGAAAGACGTGATTTAAACCGCCAGTTGGCTCAGATGCTGAAGGGTGGTGTGATAATGGACGTGACTACTCCAGAGCAGGCAAAGATAGCCGAAGAGGCCGGAGCCTGCGCAGTAATGGCCCTGGAACGCATACCTGCCGATATACGTGCAGCAGGTGGTGTAAGCCGTATGAGCGACCCGAAAATGATCCGCGGAATACAGGAGGCAGTAAGCATACCAGTAATGGCAAAATGCCGTATCGGGCACATAGCCGAGGCACAGATTCTGCAGGCTATCGAGATAGACTATATCGACGAGAGCGAAGTGCTGAGTCCGGCCGACAATATCTATCACATAGACAAGACTAAGTTTGACGTGCCATTTGTTTGCGGTGCAAAGAACCTGGGCGAAGCACTGCGCCGTATAGCCGAGGGTGCCACAATGATACGTACCAAAGGTGAGCCAGGAACAGGTGATGTGGTGCAGGCAGTTAGTCACATGCGACTGATGCAGAGCGAGATTCGCCGACTGGTAAGCATGAGCGAGGACGAACTGTATGAAGCAGCAAAGCAACTGCAGGCACCATACGAGTTGGTGAAGTTTGTACACGACAACGGCAAACTGCCAGTAGTGAACTTTGCCGCAGGAGGTGTGGCTACACCAGCCGATGCTGCACTTATGATGCAATTGGGTGCAGAGGGCGTGTTTGTGGGCAGCGGTATCTTTAAGAGTGGCAACCCATGCAAGCGTGCCGCAGCTATAGTACAGGCAGTGACCAACTATAAGGATGCAAAGATGCTGGCCGAACTGAGCGAAGACCTTGGCGAGGCGATGGTAGGAATCAACGAGCAGGAGATAGAACTGCTGATGGCAGAAAGAGGAAAATGAGAATAGCAGTATTGGCCCTGCAAGGGGCATTTATAGAGCACGAGCAGATGCTGCAGAAGCTTGGCGTTGAGACGTTTGAAGTGCGACAGTTACACGACTGGGAACAGCCCAAAGACGCACTGGTATTGCCTGGCGGTGAGAGCACTGTGCAGATGCGGCTGCTAAAGGAATTGGGACTGTTTGAGCCTATACGTAAGGCTATAGCCGACGGACTGCTGGTATTGGGTACCTGCGCGGGAATGATACTGCTGTCGGAAGGATATCTAGGCACGATGCACATACGTGTGCGACGTAACGCATATGGCCGACAGCTAGGCAGTTTTCATACCACAGACCACGTGGAGGGAATTGGCGAGGACGTGCCCATGACATTTATACGTGCTCCGTATATAGAAGAGATAACTGCTGATGACTGCACCCCAATAGCAAAGGTGGACGGCCATATAGTGGCCGCCCGCCAGGGTAATCAGATAGCTACAGCTTTTCATCCAGAGCTAGACAACGATACCAGACTGCACAAGCTGCTGGTATCGCTGACTAGCTAAATGGTTATCGACGTCCCCAACCGCCATTTCCACCACGGTTGTCGCGTCCACCCCACTTTTTATCGTAGCGGTTTTCGGTATCAATCTTTCCACCGAACATGTTCAGACGATAACGCACGTGGAGCATGGCATACGAGTTAACGCTATTATAACGGGTATCGCTACGGCCCGTGGCGTTAACCCAGCGTTCATAGTTGCTCTGCTGACCTAGCAAATCGTAGAAGTTAAGAGCCACCACAAGGGCCTTTGACTTAAGGAAAGCCTTAGAAACCTGGCCGTTCCAGATAAGTTCGTTGGTATTCATCGATGAGTCGTTGTACCCACGACGACTGCGCTCATGAAGATTGCTGCTTATCTCGAACCCCGAAGGCAGGCGAACAAGGAACTGACCACCATAATTAAACTGCCATGTGTCCAGATTGGCATCGGGCTGCAACTCGTTGCGCGAGTGCTGGTAGTTGACCTGACCATCGAGAGTAACCTCGAGCCAGTCATTGCGATAACCCAGCGAAAGGCGCTCGTTCCAGTTGGTAGTCTTGGTGGTATTCTTTTCTGCATCGGCTTGCTGCTGTGCCACATAACTTACAAAGTTGTTGTATCGCAGGCGGGTATCGGTGCCAACGTTCCAATGGGCGGTAGAATCGAGAGCTGTATTGAAGGTAAAGCCTGCATTTACGTTCCAGTTGCCATTGATATTCTCGGGACGAGTAATGCTTCCACCTGTCTCAGGGTTATAACGAACCAAGTTAGAAATGGAGTTGCTGATGTGACGATAGTTGGCATAAACCACAATGCTACGCTTATAGCGGACTATGTAATTATTGTAGTATCCGTTGAGCGAACTTGTAAACTGTGGCTTAAGTCCAGGATTACCCTGAGTGATGTAAAGAGGGTTAGAGTCGTCGGTGATGTCGAGTAACTGAGTCATCTCTGGCTGACGGGTATCACCACGGTAGTGCAACCACAGATTGCTCTGGTCGCTGAACTTATAGTGGAAGTCGAATGTTGGCGTTAGATTGGTGACATTACGCACTGTATCCACATAAATACCACGATAATCCTGTATGAAATTTGAGTGCTGCGGCTGGAACAGGAATCCGATGTTGTAATCGTACTTCTCTACACGATGACGCAGATTGACACGCGCATTGTGAGTATAATTCTTATACTCGGAATAGCGACTAAGGTCGCGGTCGAGAAAATCATCAAGATGATCATTGACAGTATGAAGCCATGGATCCCACATACGGTATTCAGGAGTGATACCAGCAAAAATATTATCAGACAGATTGCTAAAATCGTAAGTAAGACGATCGCTCTTGTTCTGACTATATCGCAACTCGTAGGTAAACTGCAGGTGGGCCCCCTTCCACAGCGGCTCGCTATAGGCTGCACGCAACACATAACCACTGTTGTCGGTCGGTGTAGCGTTGTAGCGGGCAGTGAAGTAGGTTGAATCCTGACCATACTGATCCTGCTTACGGAACAAATGAACCTCGTTGTCGATTACATTCTGACTCTCACTATCTCCAACACTACCCTCAACACGCAGAATAATGTTTCGGCCACGAGGGTTAAGTCGGCGATACAACTGGAGCATTGCCCAAGCATTCTTGTTCTCGCTATAATTGAGGCTGGCATTAACATTGTGGTTGATGACGTAAGGAGTGAGAGATGGCAAGTCGTTGAGCGGATCGGCCGAATATAGATATGGATCGGCATCGAAGGTAGCTGCGGTAGACTCATTGGTGGCGTCGCTGGTGCCATAGCTGCCATTGGCGCGAACCAACACATTGGTAAGACTATCTATCTGCCACTCAAAACGCATGTTGCCCCACCAGTTATTACTGCGAGTAAAGTTGGCAGTAATAGTATTAGAAAATGTGCTACCTGCGCTATAGAAATCTTCCTTGGCATTCTCAGTCTGATTATCGCCACCACGATGATTCCAGCGGATACTGGCATCAACCTTGACCTTGTCGTTATCGAAATTGAAGTTGCTACCCAACATCTTTCGAGAGTTTAGTCCACGACGGTTCCACCAGCCGGCATTCTCCTCCTTGTTGTTGAAGTTGCCCATCAACACGAATCTCGTTTTGTCGGTAAACATACTACCCATACCGCGCGAAGCATAGCG
>Ga0310695_10006881_pt1 | contig 18475 bp, 18 predicted proteins | sample RumenRJG_04DNA_FD_203882 | JGI IMG/M metagenome (GOLD analysis project Ga0310695, IMG submission 203882) | Bovine rumen microbial communities from Lethbridge, Alberta, Canada - RJG_04 (v2) (version 2) | ecosystem: Host-associated > Mammals > Digestive system > Stomach > Rumen | place: Canada...
GTGAAGGTAATGTAAGAGTACTACGTATGTACTGGAAATCTCGTAGAAAGATTAAAAAGGTCACTTCCTTTGACCCGATAACAGGAGAAGAGGTATCTACATTCTATGGAGAAGATTATCATGCAGACGAAACTAAAGGAGAAACAGAAGAAACATTCTGGATAAATCAAGCGTGGGAAGGAACTAAAATTGGTAAAGAAGTTTATATCAACATAAGACCGTGTCCTGTACAGTATAACAGAATAACCAATCCTTCAAGATGTCATTTTGGAATTGTTGGTTCTGTATATACCTTAAATGAAGGCAGACCATTCTCTCTTGTAGATATGATGAAACCTTACGCTTATCTATATGACATTATACATAATCGTATGGAGAAGTTTATTTCTAGAGACTGGGGATTCTTGGTTAATATAGATTTTGCTAAGATGCCTAGAGGATGGACATTTGATAAATATATGTATTATGCCAAAAATTTAGGCGTACTGGTACAAGATAGTTTCAATGAAGGAAATATAGGTGCTGCTACTGGAAAGCTCGCAGGAGCCTTAAATAACAATACTAACGGAGGATTTAACGCATCTTCTTATGAAGCTGTCAAAGGATATATGGAATATCTCGAATATATATCTAATAAGTTAGGAGAGATAGTCGGAATATCAAAACAGAGGGAAGGACAGATAAGCAATAGAGAGACAGTAGGTGGTGTAGAAAGGTCTACATTACAATCATCTTATATTACTGAGTATCTGTTTACTATACATGATGATGTTAAGAAGAGAGCATTAGAATGTTTCTTAGAGACTGCTAAGATAGCAATGAAAGGTAAATCTAAGAAGTTTCAGTACATCACCGATGATTTTGCTAGTAAGCTAGTTGAAATAGATGGAGATGAATTTGCTGAATCAGATTATGGTCTTGTAGTAGATAGTTCAGAGACAAGTCAGAAACTTGCACAGAACTTAGAGATGTTAGCTCAGGCTGCATTACAAAACCAAGTTCTTTCATTCTCTACTATTATGAAGTTGTACGGTTCTTCATCTCTTGCTGAGAAACAACGTATGGTTGAAAGAGACGAACAAGAGAAACTTGCTCAAGCACAGCAAGCACAGCAAGAACAAGTACAAGCACAACAAGAAGCAACACAAGCTCAAATGCAAATAGCTCAACAACAATTACAACAGCAGGATATAATAAATCAACGTGATAATGACACGAAGATTCAAGTTGCTCAAATCCAAGCACAATCTAAGATACAAGCTACTGCAATGCAGATAGATGGCTCTGATGATGGTGGAGAAGAGATGCAATTAAGACTTGCTGAACTAGATGAACAGAAACGTCAGTTTGATATTAAGGCAAGACAGACTGACCAGAAATTATCTGATGCTAAATTGAGCAATGAGCAAAATCTTCGATTTAACGAACGAAAACTGAACCAAGATAGAGTTCTTAAGGAAAAACAAATTGGAGTTCAGAGAATGGCTAAAAAGACTAATAAATAAGAATTATGGGAAGATATGGATATATGGTGAATGGTAAGTATGTATATAAGGCTTGCAAAAAAAACAAGCCTTATTGTACTTACTCATATACTTGCATTAATACTCAAAGTGTTGTAGAAGCTGGAATAGCTACTAGGTCAGAGTCATCAACTACATATACATCTACTACATGGGAAAGTAGAATGAGTACTTATATGAGAGCTACTACAGAAAAGTACTATGATGAAAGACCCTATAGATTTGAGACCAGTAAATTACAGACACAAACAAAAGGAGTAACTGCAACTAACTATTGTGAATGTGATTGTTGTAATGATAATTGTTGTAATGAAACTATAATTGCAGCTGAAAAAGAACACATTAACACTAAGACCAAAGAATATAAAAGATACATAGATGAAGAAGAGGAAGAATACACTACTACCACATCTAGTAAATATACTGAAACATTGACAAGTACTTGGAGTGTAACTGAAACATATAGCTATGATAATGCAGAAGATTATAAAGTAATGTCAATAACTTACATTAGTCCAGAAGGTAAGAAAAGAATCAGTAGTACTAAAATGTCTTATACTGTTAGTACATCAGGCACAAGATATGTAACTGATTATAAGTCACAATATACTGATGCATATACAATGAAAACTTATATTACATATGCATCTGATAAGGGTACATATACAGAAAAGAGTATGTTGACTACTGATAGTTCTTATAGAACAGTAAGTTTTAAAAGAACAGTATATGATTATAATAACGAACCTGTATCTGAACTTAATATAACAGAATCAGCTACACATACAATATCTGGTACAAGAGGAGAAGATGTAACATATTATAGTGTAATTGACGGAGAAAGAGTATCAAAACAATTTGAAATATCAATATTGACATCATCTTCTGAATATGAAGTTACATCTAAATCTATATATAATACTACATTGACAAAAACAAATAGCTGGTATTCTTCTATATCTAGATATATACCGTATGTATCTACAAGTATTAATACTATAGATAAGATACAAGTATGTGAATGTAATGAAAATAATGATTGTTGTTGTAATCACTAATAAATAACAATATGGAATATTTAAACGAACAGACAAAACTAGAACATCCAGAATGCAGATGTGATACACCGAATAATATAGGAGCAAGTAATATTAGGCCTAATACACCAGACCCTAATATTGCTTGTCCTACTCCGATATGTCCTAACCCTATGAGATTATGGGTTATTAAATATGCTATTACAGGAACAGCTAAGTTTATTGGACAAGCAGTAGTACAAGCTCCTACAATAGAACAAGCACAATGTATATTTGGTAAAGACAGTAGATTTAATGGATATGTAGATAGATTAAAGATAACTTGTTGTCATGAAGTGTTTCCTCATCCAGAACCAATATTACTACAAGAAGACTGTGTAGCAATAATAGATAGAAGAAACCTTAAGACATATCCATTCGTACTTAAATCTGATTTTGATAGAACCATGTCTGACTTGTATGCTGATATAGCAAAAGCAATCAGAGATAGTTGGGAGAAATACAGAAGAGAATTTAAAGTAGAAGTATATAATGGTCTACAAGGAGATAATTACATAAACATAGAAGTAACTGAAGATTATGAGCAATGTTATATAACACATGCAGATAGTGGTGTAACAGCTGGAGAATATGGAGATGTATTAGAAGAACAACAAGAATCTAAAACTCCAGACTTTGGTGAATCAGTAAAGATAATGTCTCTTACAGTAGATAGTCAAGGACATATAACTGAAATAGAAGACCATCTTGTTACTATCCCAGACACAGAAGCTACTCAGTCACTTCACGGTTTAATGTCTGCATCAGATAAACAGAAGTTAGATGAGATTGGAATTAACACTACAAATACTACAGCATTAACACCAGCTAATGAATTATTTAATAATGTAATACAATTACATAAAATAGCCAAGACTGGAACATTCTCTGATTTACTTAGTATACCTGATGGGATATTGACTATTAATTATCCAAAAGGTGATGGTACTACTGAAACTAAAACATTTACAGATAATGCTGATACTAATGAAACAGTAACAATTCCATCAGAGATTGATGACACATTAGCACAAGATTATAAAACATATTCATCTAACAAGATAGAAGATTTAGTTGATGAGTCTATTGGTAAAGGAGAATTGATTATTCAAAAGAATGGTACTAACTTACCAGTTAATTATGGCAACAATCTAACAAAACAAGCCTTTGGAGCTAATGATTTTGATTATTGCATAGTTAATATCCCTGTTCCAACACAAACGTCTGAATTGACAAATAATGGGGAAGGAGTTACAGGTTATCCATTTATTACCAAAGCAGTGAATAACTTAGAGAATTATTATACTGAAGCAGAAGTTGATAATCTCTTATCTCAGTTAGAAACCAATATTGATTGGAAGGAAGCAGTAAATACATATAATGATATTGCTATAACATATCCTAACCCTCAAGATGGATGGACAGTTAATGTTAAGGATACTGATTACACTTATAGATATAATGGAACTGAATGGGTAGCAATAAGTGCTAATGCAATACCATTAGCTACACAAAGTGTAAATGGTTTGATGTCAGCAACTGATAAAACTAAACTTGATGGTATTGAAGCTGGTGCTGAAGTAAATGTACAATCAGATTGGAATCAGAGTAATACAAATGCTGATGATTATATTAAAAATAAACCTGTTATACCAACAATTACTTTTAGACAATGGCGCACAGAGTAGTATATAGTAAGGCTTATGATAGCGAGATTGAATATCTGGAGAGTTCAGGTACTCAGTGGATTAATACGCTGTGTCCAATAACATTAAACACAGTATTTAAGGTTAAATTCATTTCATTACCAAATAATGCTGATAATACAATAGTTGCTGCTTATGCTTCCACTGATTCTGATTATAGTAATTATTCACTTATAATGCGAATACAGCGTTATTTACGAAGAGATATATCCTATAACTCTTTCGGAAATAGTGGAAACATAACTCCAAGCACAGACCCAGTAGAGATAACTCTCGCAAGTAGTTATTATCAACTTAATAACGAAACACCACAGACCTTTACACCTACAATTCAGACATTACCATCATTTCAAGTTGGAACTTCACTATTTGCAATTCACTCAACACCATCTCGTGTCACAAATTATGCGAAAATAAAACTTTACTATTTTCAACAATACAACGATAACACTCTCATCCGTGATTTTATCCCAGTTCGAGTAGGTCAGGTAGGCTATATGTACGATAAAGTCAGCGGAAAATTATTTGGAAATAAAGGAACAGGTAATTTCATTTTAGGTCCAGATATATCCAATCCAGTTCCTAACATTCGCAGAGTATTTAAATTTGGGAACAAAAGATATATAACAGTTAGTAACGATTAAAAATATAAAACAATGGCTACAACATATCAAGATACAAACGTAAATCAGCTTGTAATAAATAAGTTGACCAAGCAAGAATTTGATAATTTATCACAAATTTCTGAAAATGAACTATGGTTAGTTGAAGAATCATTAGACAGTACAGTAACACAAGGAAGTACTAACCCAGTACAAAGTGGGGCAGTGTATGAAGCATTACAAGATATTGGAAGTGCTATAAATGATGGTACTACTTTGTTTGTTAAAAACAATCGCACAGTAGGTACTACAAGTGCTAATCAAGCACTTGATAAAACTATTACAATACCTAATGATATAATAATGTGTAAAATGTCAGATGGTATTGTTTATGATAGTTATATTACTTATACTAAGATAAAACAATATCTTCCTGATTATCCCTATTATTCAGATGATTTAAATTGGGAAATTGGCGGCAATCCTCCAATGAGAGCAAGTATTATAGAAGGTAATTATTATCTTGATGTAGATACTAACCATATATTTGTAGCAGACGAAATTCTTGAACTTCTTGATATTACATCTTCGGTTGTAATACATGGAGACCCTAATAAGTTATACTGTGATGTAGATACTAATATATTATATAGATATGAAGGAACTAACTTTGTTGCATTAACAAGTGAAGGCAAGACTTATGCATTATCATCTAATAATGAAAATATTAGATTAACTGATAGTGATGGACAAACACAAGATTTAAGTCTTAATACATTAATAAATGGTTTAAGTACAGGAAACTCAGACCCACAGGATGATGATTATATAGTTGCACAATATGCAGGAGGTGGTACTACTACGACAACATATCATCGTAGACCATTATCTAAGTTTTGGAATTGGATAAAATCTAAATTAGGTGCTGAAACTCTTACTGTCCCTGTATTAAAAATCAGCGGTGGACGTGTACAAGGTAGCGGAGATGATGAAGGTATCGTTATTGCTCCTTGTAACAACAATTTTGCTGCATTAACATTAGCAGCTGAAGGGGACCCTCAAACAGCATCAGGTAAATATCATTCTACTTTTTATTTGCAAGCATCAGGAACTTATAATATGTTTTGGCGTGCAAGCGTAAATGGCACAATCTATGATATTCAGCACCCTAAGAAGAGTGGAACAATAGCATTGATATCTGATATTCCTACGGTTTGGACAGGAACACTGGCTCAATACAATGCTATTTCACCTAAAAATGCATCAACTATATATCTAATATCTGACTAATTATGAGTAGAGTTAAATACGGTAACGGTGAATATCACCGTATAGGATATAATAATAGCACGTTTAGAAAAGTGGCATATGGTGCTGGACCTATTTATACATTAATCTCTTATACAGCTACAAGAGTTTCAGATATGGGTAGTGGGTCATTTACTCATAATACATCTAGTGCTGGATACACTAACGCTAACTCTACAGTTAAAGTTAGTAATTCATTAAAATCGTCATATTATCCATATTCAATGAGTTCTACTAGTTCAACCCATGCTGATACTTGGACTGGAAAAATTACTGGAATCACTAGTAATCAATCAAAAACAACTACTAATACCATTACATCCCATGAATCTCGTAATAATCATTCATATCCAGCACCAGGAGTTACTTTTATATTAAACGTATCATCTCTTACCAGAAGAACTGGAGGTTACTATTCTTCATACTCTTACACTGGAACTACAGGTGCATTAAATAATAATAGTGGTTATACTGCCAATGTATCTTCTTATACTAGAAAATGTGGAGCTCAAGTAGCTACATACAATATATCACGTTCTTCGTCTAGAAGTAGTCAGTACACTTATTAAAACTATTTATTATATAATATACTTAACTTAAATTAATTTAAAAAGATAAATAAAATTTATTATATTTATTTGAATATTGAAATTAACAATTATATTTGCAACCAATAAAAATAAAACATTATGACAGCAGACGTATTTAAAAAAATTATAGATGCAGAATTGTCAAGAATTAACAGATTGACTACTGTATCTAATATAGTATTAACAGTGGAATTTCCCAATAAAGAGTACCACATTAAATTAACCCAAAACAATTCTTGGTGGAAAGCACCTGAAATACTCCAAGTAAAAGATTCAGAAGGTACTAATGTACCGTCAGGTATTGTTAAAATATCTGGTGCTGAGAATAGCGTAAGTTCAACTACTATCCCAACCAGTGGTGGTTTTACAACACGTACTACTTGGAACAGGACAATATTTTACATTAACCCAGAAGAGGTGCAATCAATGTACTTTACATTCGATAATTCACAAGATTCACAAGTTGTTGAACTTGAAGAAAGCGGTGAATGAAAAGAGCATTAAATAAGTATCTCTATAAGATAGAGTTGTATGTATTAAGGATTATTCCAATCTTATTGGCAATATGCAGCTTTTTACATACAACTCTTTTTCACCTTGGATTTGATACAACCTTTCTAGTATCATTAGGGAAAGTGTCATTTCTTACATTGGGATTCTTATATATCTCTTCTTATGCTTTTCATTTCTGTTCATTCCATAGAGCATTTCTACATTATATCCTAACAGTAAATATAATTAGTTATGTAGAGAATCAGTTTAGATTACCTGTATCTAATAGCTTAATGTTAGGGATATATTTAGAAGTGGCAATAATATTTACTTTTATTATATTAACCAAGTACAAAGATGGATGTGATAAAAAGAACTGTATCCAAGTTACTTCGCCAGATTGCAGACAAGATTGATGGTGGTACTTGTGAATTAGATGAAGAACAAGCTATGAATATTATGGCTACTATAGGACACGAGCCACTAAGTAAAGATTCTGCTTGCTCTTATTTAAATATAAGTAGAAGTAAATTTGATTCTTTAGTAGCAGATGGTAAGTTACCTAAAGAAAAAAAACGTAGAGGATTTAAGGAATTGGTATGGTTTAAGGATGAATTAATGCTAAGTAATTAAATTTTATTTTCATATTTTTTGTTTTAAAGGTTACTCTCAGTAATGAGTTCAGACCCTGACTAGTTGATAGTCAGGGTTTTGTTTTTATTTATGGTATCGTTCTTAAAACATTTGTTGGTGCTCTACTTTTGCAATACACAAGACGTCAAGTGTAATAGTATTAACAAATTAAATTGAATTAAAATGGACGATAGTAAAGTTTTTATGTTCCCCGAAAACAGAAACAATGGCATTGACCCTACTACGGCACTGTTGCTTGGTGGTAATGGTGGCTTCGGTGGAATGAATAATCCTTTATGGATGATGTTTATGTATCCTTTTATCCTACCATTCTTCAATATGTTTAATGGTGGATTTGGTGGATTTAATGGCTTTGGAGGCAATAATAATGGAGTAGGCTTCTTAGCTAACCAACTTAACAATGATGCTGGCAGAGACCTTATTTTACAGGCTATTAACGGTCGTGCTGATGCTCTTAGCCAACTTGCTCAAATTACTCACACAAGTGTAGATAGTGTTAGAGATAACATTTCTATAGTAAATAATAAGCTTGGTGAGATTGGCGCACAAGTAGGAATGAATGGTTTGCAGGTAACACGTACAATCACATATATGCCTATATTATGATGTTCCAGAAGATGGAGAAGATGCTGCATATTTAATAGGTTATATAGTTCAAAAGATGTACGAATGTTTTAAAGCTTATATATAAAATATATAATATCGCTTTTATATCGCAAAATATTTTTGATGCATAATGAAATACTTTTGTGCAGAATTTAATTTGTAAAGTTATGGGATTTGTAAGAAGACTAAATAGCAAAGAACTTGTAGGAGACCCATGTAGTGGTGCTGAGGTTTATCCTATCACAGCTACTAATGCAGTATATAGAGAAGGTGGAGAAAATCTTGAAGATATATTAAGTAGATTAGGAAATCAAGCAGATAGAAAAGTTGTACAAGATATTTCGTATATATCTAACACTAATAAGCTGCATAAAGAATTTACTGATAATACCACAGAAGATATTACATTACAAAACTTTGTTAAAGATGTAAAGATAAAAAATACAAATACAGAATCTTCTATAGTTATTAATGATATTGCTAAAATACCAGACTATCCAGTTGCTTTAGAAATAGTTCAATCAGATTTATTTGATGGCGAATCTGAGGGTATGACACATAGAATAAAAGGCACTACAGCATTAGGAAATCATGTTTTCTATGATGGTCATGTATTCCCTCCTAGACTTGTTGAGCAAGGCAACGGTAATGCAATAACTAGAATAGGCTACTCAAGAGATGAGGATACTACTAAGTTAAATAGACTTAATTTGAATATCTCTAAAGGTAATTTTATAACAGATGTACAAATAAGAGGAACATCTGTTACAAACAACAATATAGCCAATATGGATATTGTTAAAAACAATAATAGTATACATGCAATACAATATGTTTCAAGTGAATCTGCTTATGAATCAATGACAAAGGACCCAAATACTTTATATTTTATACCAGTAGAATAATGATAGCATTAGGAAATAATATATATAGAACCTTAGATGATAAGTTTTATCTCGGTACACAACAAATAGGTAAAGTGTATCTTGGGGAAACTCTTATATATCCCGAAGAAAAAATTATTATTGGTGGTATTACTATTGATACTAAATACAGGGATATTAAAGGTAATATGTTTGATTTGGGTATAACTGCAAATAGATATACAGATTTTGAATTATGTATGTATATGCCTCCAGTAAGCGAATATGACCCATCTAGAGTACCAGAAGGTATATGGCATATATTTGGAGTGTATCCTAGAACAAGTGGTACAGGCGATAATAATGATTGTAGAGCAATAACAACAAATAATGAAGTTAATATAAGAGGAGTAGAATCTAGTTTTACCGGTTCTGGATTATCAGCTACACAAAATTTTTATTTGTTAAATGGTACTGGTAATTATAGATTTGGATATGCAGGCACAGATGGTAATGCAAATTCACACGATTTAAGTAGAGCTGCACTTTCACCATCTAGTGATAGAAGATATTTTATTTCATTAGAAGGTAGCAGTTTAAAATTAGGTCATAAGTTTGGAAAATTTTATTGGGAACAAGAACTTGCTAAAGCGATAGCTGAACATAATAATGCAAGAAAAGCTGTATGTGAAGATGAAATTAATAAAATAAATACTTCACCTGCATCTAGTACTGTTACGAGAAGTAATTTAAATGGAGATACAGGACATTTATGGTATAACTGTGTTAATATGTTTACTAACACTCCAAATGCTGATAGAACACAGGTGTCTGGATATGATGATAGTACATACAATTACTTTGGATACACCAACTCATCAACATTGATTTATTTATTAATTATACAAAAGAATTCAAACAATGAAATTGTAGATAAATATTTATATACTCAAAGTAGTGAAGGTGAACAAACTGTTAATAGAATTTACACACAAGGAAATACAGAGCAAGAATATTATTGTAAAAATATTCCAGTATTAAAAAAATACACCTGGGACTCTACGTTAAATAACGGTGCTGGAGGTTTTAATGAACAACAAGCGGTTACGATTTATCCATTTAAGTATTGTAAACCATATAGAGGATAAAATATGAATGATTTGATTATAAACGGTGTAGTAGGTATAGTGAGTTCTGCTGTTGCTTGGTTTCTTACAAAAAGGAAATACAATGTAGAAGTAGACAAATCTGTTATAGACAATATGCAAAAAGCATTAGACTTCTATACTAAGCTAAGTGATGATAATAAAAATCGTTTAGACGAAAACCAAAAGCAGTTGAATGAAGTACTAAACGAAAATATATGTCTTAAAGGTGAATTAGAACAACTTAAGGCTCAAATTAAATTTCTTATGCAGTATAACTGCATGAGATTTGGATGTTCGAAGAGGATTACGAACAATCCTTCTGTAGAAGAATGTGAGAGCGATATGAATTAAACTAGGAGAATAATATATAATATATACAGAAATAATAGGAGATTTAAAAATGGAAGATTTAAGCACACATTTTCTGTCAGCTGATGAAATATCCGAGTTATTCGGAGATGAGGCCGCAGAACAAGCAAAAGAGGTCATAGAGGAGAATAATGACCAAGAACAAGAAGAAATTAAAAACAAGCAAGATGAAAACAATAACACTACCGATGAGGAACAACCTCAAGAGAGCGGAGGTAGGAAGTCTAATCAGGAAGATACCGACAGTGCTGGTTCTCCTAACAACTTCTTCACTTCCATTGCCAAAGCACTCAAAGAGGAAGGTATCTTCCCTGATTTAGACAAAATAGACGATATTAAAGACGCTGCGTCGCTTAAGAAGATGTTTGAAGAACAAGTTGATTCAAGATTAAGCCAACAGCAGAAAAGAGTCGTAGAAGCCTTAAATTACGGCATAGAGGAGCCAGAGATTCAGAAATTTGAAAGAACTATCCATTATCTTGATAGTATCAAAGAATCTGACATAATGGCAGAAAATTCAGATGGAGAGAATCTGAGAAAGAATCTTATATTCAGAGATTATATAAATAGAGGATTCTCTGAAGACAGAGCTAAAAAAGAGGTTGAGAAATCTTTAAATGCAGGAACTGATATAAATGATGCCAAAGAAGCATTAGCTTCTAATAAAGAATATTTTGACAAACAATATAAGTTCTTACTTGACAAAGCTAAACAAGAGAACGATGCTGAAATAGCTGCAAAGAATAAGCGCATTGAAGATATGAAGAAGGCTATTGATGAGCAAGAAGCAGCATTTGGCTCTATAACAATTGATAAAGCTACAAGAAATAAGATATTTGAAAACCTGACTAAGCCTGTAGAAAAAGATAGTAATGGTGAACTTTTGACACCAATGCAAAAATACGAGAGAGAGAATGGCAAAAAATTCCTCGTAGAAGTAGCAACGCTGTTTACTCTTACGGATGGATTCACTGATTACTCAAAGTTGTTTAAAACCGTAGAAAACAAGGCTGTGAAGAAAGGATTGTCTAATTTGGAAGATGTATTAAAAGGTTCAGTTAATACTGAAAGCGGTAGTCTTAGTGTTATGGGAGGTAGTTCAGATAACTATTTCTCACAAGATTTTGAAATTGACTTATAAGGACTCAGTTAATACATAATAACTTCTATTATAATTAGGCGTTTATATTTGCAACAAAAAATATAATTTATATAACAACAAGATAAAAATAATTTTATTTTATATTATGGCTAATAACGTTCAATTATGGAAAATGAGTCCGTACAACGGTATGTCGCTGAAAGACCATCCTGCTATCGGACTCTTGTTCAGAAAGAATCCGCAAAAAGCTGCGGACATGATGATACAGATTCTTTCGGTTAACCGTGGTAAGTCTCTTGAGGCTTTCCTTTCTCAGTTCCCAACCAAAGAGTTTGATGACGACACTGAGTTCTATTGGGAAATCATAGGTAGCTCACGTAGAAACATTCCTCTCGCATTTGCAGTTAACGAATTTGGTCAGACTGTAACTTCAGCTACTACTACTAACACTGGTATTGCTGGTGCTCCTTTCTACCTCTACTTCGAGGAAGACTACTTCTTCGATGGAGAAGTAATCACTGGTAATGTTGACCTTTATCAATTCAGAATCCTTGGCGATGCTATAAAAGAGGGTGTATACTTCAAGTATAAAGTAGAGATGTTTGGTGGCAATATTGACGGTGTGCCTGCCGAAAGATTGCTTACTGGTGAGAGATTCTCTTATATCGCTGCTTTCGTTGAGAATGACCTCTCTAGAAAAGTAGGTGATATCAACCATGCTTCTCATACCGCTATGAAGAACGAGTTCTCTACCGTTCGTATTCAGCACAAATGTGGTGGTCGTCTTATTAAAGACAATATGGAATGTGCTATTCCTGTTGTTGGTAAAGATGGCAAGAAACAAGTTATCTCTGCTTGGATGAAGAAAGTAGACTGGGAGATAGAACAGAAATTTGGTGAGTACAAGAACAACGCTCTTGCTTACGGTCGTTCTAACAAAACCAAAAATGATGAGTATCTCAACTATGGTAAATCTGGTCTTGTTATTAAGACTGGTGATGGCTTGTTCGCACAGATGGAAGTAGCTAACACTCGTTACTATAACACCTTCTCACTTAAGATGCTCGAAGATGCTCTCTATGAACTCTCGGCTTCTAAACTTGATTTGAATGACAGAACATTCATCATCAAGACTGGTGAACGTGGTGCAGCTCAATTCCACAAAGCTATCCTTAATACCGTATCTGGTTGGCAGACATTCCTTACAGATGGTCAGCCACTTGGTATCCAAAAGACTAACTCGCCATTGCATACCAATGCACTCTCGGCTGGTTTCCAATTTGTAGAGTACCTCGCTCCTAACGGTGTACGTATCAAAGTTGACCTCGACCCATCGTATGATGATACTGTAAGACATAAGATTATCCATCCTAATGGTGGTCCTGCTTATTCTTACCGTTACGACATCTTCGATATCGGTACTGCAGAACAACAGAACATCTTCAAATGTGCTGTTAAGGGAATGCCAGAGTTCCGTGGCTATCAGTCTGGTCCGTTTGCTAATCCGTTCACTGGTGAGACAAACAACAACCACGCAAGCTACGATGAGGATTCGGCAGTAATCCACAAGAAAGCAACTCTTGGTATCTGCGTACTCGACCCAACTCGTACTATGAGCATAATTCCTGCAATACTTTCGTATTAATGGATTAAACACATCATCAACTAAGGGGTGATTCCCCAAATTACCCCTTAGTTTTATTTTTATTATTGATTATTATTATTGATTATTAATTATTTTAGATTATTGTTTTTCATATTGTTTTTATAAGATATTAATTAGGAGATTTAAATAATGGAAGTAGAAATTGACACAGAAGCCTTAGAAGAGGCTAAAAGACCGAAGAGGGGTAATCCTAACTTTGGTAACAAGAAAGTGGCTGAAACCGAAGAAAAACAGCCAAATATGCAAATTGAAAAGACTAATAAAGAAAAAGAACTTGTATGTTGCCTTAGAAATGAACGAGTAATTGCACGATACATTATAAGACCTTCTTCTAATATTACTAATACAAGACACGTATTGTATGGAGGAATGGCAGATGGTGCAGTTAGAACATTCGTAGTTCCGAAAAGAACAGATGGTCTTTATGTAAATGTACTTACAGATTCAGAAAAAGACTATCTTGAGAATGTAATGGGTCTTGAACCTAATGCAATGTCTGTTTACAAGAAAGTAGATAATTTCTGGGATGACAGTAATCCTAATGGAATTAACACAGTAAGACTTACAAAGCAGGACAACTACTTTAATCTAGCAAGTCCAGAAGATTATATCAAATATAAGATTCTATTGGCTAACAACCAATTTATCTGTAAATCATTAAAGGAATTGCAAGATAGACCAAAAGCAACATATCAGTTCGTAATGGTATCAGAGGAAGGTCAGACAGAGATGGACCAGATGAATATGACAGATATGATGAGAGCATACAGAGAATTTGGAAAGATAGATACAAATGCAGATGTTCTCTCACTTATCATAGAGCAAATGACTGGAAAACCATTTGTATCAGGTCACGCAAAGATTGTTCATCTACAGACAAAGGTAAACGAGTTGATACAAGGAAACAAGAAAATGTTCTTACAACTTGTTACGGACCCTCATCTTATGACCAACGTATTAATAAAGAAAGCTATAGACGCAGGAGTTATTTCAAAGAAAAACGACTTGCTATATTATAGAAAAGAAAATCTGCCATTGTGTGAACATGGTCAAGAAGCAACTAAATCAATAGCTGCAATATTCTTGGATAATCCTAAGAATCAAGACTTGAGGTTTACTATAGAAGCAGAAGTAAAAGAGAAAGAATTGGTAAATTAAGGTTATCATTAATTTAAATACATAAAAATAGGTAATTATGACTAGTTTAGAGTTTTCAAATAGTTTTGATATTAGATATAATAACATAATGTCTAATCAGTCACCAGGATTGGATGAATATGAGAAATCTGTAGTTCTTACTGCGGCTGAACTCGAACTAGTCAAAAATACCTTTAATCCTAAAGGTAACAAATACCAAGAAGGATATGATGATTCAGCTAAGAGACAATATGATTTCTCTACTATAACTGAAATTAAGCGTTATACCAAAGGTTTTAGTCATTATGATATACTTGGTAACGAAACACAAGAAGAAGACCTTAATGAGATTAATTTCAGGGAAATATTGCAATATGCTGGAGATTTACAAGATTACATAGGAATGGACCAAACATCTGTATTTCCTATGAGAACAAGAGATATTAACGTACATAGATACAAATACACATTACCTAAAGACTTTATGTACTTTATATCAGAGGAAGCAGAACTGGAAAGACTTATCAATGGTAGAAAGGTATATAGAAATGCGATAGTAACTCCAATAGATTACAATCAACTTACAATGTTAAGGGGTTCTACATATAAATTCCCTGTACAGAATGAGTGTTGGAGAGTACTAAATAAAAGAGAGATAACAACAGATGCAGAAATTCTAACACCATATGCAAGCGAGATAGTTAACTATGCTATGCGTTATGTTAGAAAACCAAAACCAATCATATTAATAAACATAGGAAATGTCTATGGTACCACAATAGATGGTGAATGGGGAGAAGGATTACCAGATGATGTATCTGATGCACAGGTTTGTGAATTACCTGAGGCAATGCATGATGAAATAGTGCAACGTGCGGTAGAAATTGCTAAAGCTACATATAGAACTGGTGAAACTGAAGCATTAATTAATATAGGACAAAGAACCGAATAAAGATTAGAGATATGACTACGATAGAATTTTCAGATTATATGGATGTTGCCTTAAAACCGAAAGGTTTAGTATTAGATGATTATGAGAAATCATTATTACTTACTCTTTCAAGTGAGCAACTTGTAGAAGATTTATATTCTAATGAAGCTGTATCTTTTGAAGAGACAGAAAAAAGAAGAAGATATCTATCTAATCTTGTTTATTCGTTCAAGGCTTACAGAAATAAGGCTGATAGACCAAAATTTACCAAGCCTTACGCTGATGAGACATTAGTTGAGTATGATACTGCTACAGCTGTAAACAACGACAGAATCGAAAATTACAGCCTTATAGAAGGGAATGGCAATCAATCTGGAGTTAGAGAAAATGCAGATATTGATGTTAATGAAGAAGATATTAGAAGCGGAGTGCCAATCTTAGAAGATATTCCTCTGACTAAGAAAACTAAGGGATTTCAGAAGATACAATCCGACTCATCTATTGTTACATTACCAGAAAACATACTTTATATCGTATATGAGCAAGTAACTTTCTCAGACCTTAATCTTGAATGTCTTGATGGAAATACTGCAGTAGTAACCCCAATAACACATGATGAGTACTACAGAGCAATGCAGAATCCATTTAGAAGACCTAACGAAAGAAGGGTGTTCAGATTAGATGTAGCTCATCCTAATAATGAGTTTGAAGCAGAAGGCAGATTACTCTACTTATATGACAGGTATCACAATATAAGACAAGAAGATATAGAGGTATCTAAAGGATATAATGAAGTAAACGGATACACAGATAGGTTTAACCTTAGAGATGATGACAGACCTCAAATGATTGAGTTAATCTCTAAATACAAAATAGATACATACTTTTGTAGATATCTTAAAAGGCCTAATCCGATAGTAGTGAATGAACTTCCAGAATATCTTACGGTCTATGGATTTAATCATAGAACAGAATCTGAAGTAAATCCTGCACTACATAAAATAATAGCTGAAAATGCCATTAAAATGGCTTTAGCACGAAGATAATGAATTATTAATGTGTTTTATATAATTAACTTTATTTTTTAACTAGTTTCTTTTGAGAAGATTTTATTAACAAAATTGTTTAACTAAACACTTTTAAACAAATGAATCCAAATTTACAACAAATGCTACATATGGTTGTAGCGAAAAACTGGGTAGGTGTTATAGATGCAGCATCTGACTATACCAATGGTGATGTTAAACAGACTCTTACTACTGCAGGTGATGTTGCTTTTGTAGTAAACAGCAACAAAGAAGGTAGATTCGTATTCAAAGACAATGATGGCATTAAAATGTCTAATCTCTTGTCTAAGAGCGACCTCTTCAGTATGATTGACGCATATCGTACTGACCCAAAAAATGCAGCTGGTACTGCAGCTCTGACTAAATTTCATCAAAAAGTAACAGCCATCAAGCTTGTATCGCCCTATAATACATCAAGCGGTGTTGAGTCAAATGATGTTGCTTCGGTAACTGTTCATTTGCGTCACTACCTTGTACTTGGTGAAGACAACGTATACCTCAAACAAGGTTTCTGCCAAGTTAGAGAAGGTATGACAGCAGACAAGATTCTTGTCACCATTGCTAAATCTCTTGCAGATAATATGAAGAGAGATGCCAACCTTGGCTTTGAAGTTTGTGTAGGTCCTTCGTCGGCTGCTACCCCACTTCCCACTGTAGCTAATCAAAAGATTACATTTGCACAACTTAAGAGCATGAAGCTTAGTGACCTCTTGCAGATTACTACTGCTCTTACTGATGCGCTTATAATCTATGAGACATACAATGATTGGGAACTTGGTAGATACAACTTCTCTCGTCCTGAGTTTGATGTAACATACTCTACTCTCCAAGTAGGTGGTGGTTCAAGTGGTTCTCTTGTTACTGAGGTAGACAACTGGGCTGAACTCGTAAACTACCAAGTAGAAAATGGTGGAATGGTTAATGGTTATGCATTTGCTGACCTTGAATATTTCTGCCAAGCTAACAGAGGAAATATGAACCGTAAAATGTTCTTCCCCTACTCGAACTTCACTCAACCTCTTATCGACCCGACCCTCGAATACGAATCGCTCGTTATCGATTCGCACTACGAAGGCGATGCAGAGGATATTCAGAAATCTCCAGTACAACTCTACGTTGTTGCTAAGAAATCTGGTGCTACTGGTGCAGGTTGGACAGCAACCATCGCTGGTATCGTTTCTGCTATCGAGTCTGCTCTTGAGCTTGTTGCTCCAGCAAGCGGCGGTGAAGGCGGAAATGGCTAATAACCATCCTTAAAATCTATAAAAGGGTAAGTATTTTAGTGCTTACCCTTTTTTTTATACTTGGTTGACACTTTATATGTCTGAATATATATTTGCGCTGTAAAACAAAATAAATAGCCATTAAAGGCAAAATAAAAGATAACTAATAAAATTAACAGATATGGCAGGATTTGTAGATATAAATGAATTATATATCACTCCAGATGGTAAATCTATGATAATAGATGTATCAGTAAAAGAGAAATCATATTACAAAGATATCTATCTTGATGAAATAGTAATAGACACTCAAGATACTTTCGTAGAGACTGGTATATCTCCAGAATGGATTCTTAAAAGGAAGATATATGGAGAAGACTATATTGCTAAGGTAGCTTGGGAAACTGGTAAG
>Ga0310695_10006882_pt1 | contig 18473 bp, 18 predicted proteins | sample RumenRJG_04DNA_FD_203882 | JGI IMG/M metagenome (GOLD analysis project Ga0310695, IMG submission 203882) | Bovine rumen microbial communities from Lethbridge, Alberta, Canada - RJG_04 (v2) (version 2) | ecosystem: Host-associated > Mammals > Digestive system > Stomach > Rumen | place: Canada...
GTAGTGTGAAGCGATTGGAGCCCAGCCGTCTGCAAGAGAGTTGCCGCATTTGCCGTCCAAAACCTGCTGAGGATTGTTGAATCCGTTGTAAAGACCGATGAATGTGTCGCGGTCTGTGTCGTAGCCGTCAATCTTGTCGTTTACTGAGTAGAATGCAAAGTGATTGCGGCGGTCGCGGTATTCTGTTTTGTGGTAGATTGTTGAGTCTTTGATTTCAACGCGGCCTGTTGAGAAGTTGCGCTGGAAGTTTGTGCAGTCGTCCTGAGCGTCCCAGAGACACCATTCTGCGAAAGACCAGAACTTAAATGTCTTATCTGATTTGCCCTCGTTTGTGAGGACAACCTGCTGAACTTCGCCGTCGTAGTCCTGTGGAACGAAGAATGTAACTTCTGCCTTGAGGTCGTTCTTTTTACCGGTGATGACTGTGTAGCCCATACCGTGACGACATTCGTAAGCGTCAAGTTCTGTTTTTACTGGAGACCAGCCCGGATTCCAGATTGTGCCATTGTCGTTAATGTAGAAATAGCGGCCGCCCATGTCGATAGGTACGTTGTTGTAGCGGTAACGTGTAATGCGTCGGAGGCGAGCATCTTTATAGAAAGAATATCCTCCCGCTGTGTTGGAAATTAACGAGAAAAATCCCTGTGTTCCGAGGTAGTTAATCCAAGGATACGGTGTGCGAGGTGTTTCGATAACATACTCGCGGCGTGAATCATCAAAGTGACCGAACTTCATTTAATTCTCCTTACGAAATCGTTGTAGTTAGATTATATTGTAGTATCGGAGATTATGCAAATGAAAAATAAAGAAAATATGAAAATTATTTTAATTTTGCGACAGTTCCGCCCTTTAAAACACGACCGTCGATAAATTCTTTCTTTGGCGTGAATTGCGCTCCATTTTCAATCTGCTCAAAGAGGGCGTCTGCCATTGCCTTTCCAATCAGCTTGCCGTTCTGCTCGTAAGTTGTAATCGGAGGAATCATCATCGACGTGAGGTTGATTCCGTCGTAGCCGACAATGCTAATGTCCTTGCCCGGCCTGAGGTGAAGCCTTGAAAGGGCACGCATTCCGCCGAGGGAAGCATAGTCGTCAGGATAGAAAATACAGGTCGGAGGCTCAGGAAGTGAAAGAAGCTTTTTTGTAGCCTCTGCACATCCGTCTGCATCATGATAGAGGACTTCGAGGAAGTATTCTTCCGGTATGTTGATTCCGTGCTCTGCGCATGTTTTTTTGAATGCACCGACACGCTGCTCCGTTACCCATGTATCTTCACCATGAACAAAGGCAATCTTTGTATGGCCCATGGAAATTACGTATTCGGTAAGCTCCTTTACGCCTGCCGCAGAATCACTGAGGACGGCTGAGTGCTCTGAAGTAGAAGAATAATCCAGCGTTACGACCGGAATCTTGCTGTTTAACAAATCTGTGATTCCCTGAGATGTAAAATCGCATGAAAGGATTGCAACACCGTCATAGCTTCGGGCAAGTGCATGCGAGTAATAGTCGTAGTTTTGAAGCGAGTTTCCGCCGACAAAGGTGATGTCATATCCTTTTTGAAAGGCAACTTTCTGAATCCCAGAGATAACGCTGGCAAAATATTCGTGCTGAAGGCCGACACCAGTTTTTTCCTCGAAGATGAGTCCGATGTCATAGGTTCTATTGGTTCTAAGAGTTCTTGCGGCAAGATTCGGATGATAGCCAAGTTCCTGCGCCTTTTTCTGAACGAATTCTGTCGTCTCATGACTGATTTCCGGGCTGCCCTTGAGGGCTTTGCTTACAGTTGAGAAAGAGACATTACATTCCCGCGCGATGTCTTTTAAAGTTACCAAATTTTAACTCCACGTGATGGGTTTTAAAAATAGTTTTAAGTTACAACGTTTTCGTAAAATTATAACACGCTTTATATTCAAAATAAACAAAAATCGATATAATTTTTTTGAAAAAAATCGCCTTCTTCTGAGCTTGCCTCAGAATCTTTTGGAGAAATAAATGGATAACGAAGAAATCAAACAGAAACTTTTGCAGATTGAAAATACAGACTTGGAATTCACAGTTACAATGACAGGCAAGGAAAGCACGCGCGTAAACGGTCTTTACAAGCCAGAAACTCATGAAATCCTTCTTCACAACAAAAATTTCAAGAGCGACATGCAGCTCATTTATACTGCAATCCACGAATATACACATCACCTTCTGACCGAAGAATTTTTGGCTGAGACCGGCGGAAAACTCCCGATGAAAGGAAGCAAAGTCCACACGGCAGCCTTCTGGGCAAAGTTCCACACTCTTTTGGAAAAAGCAGAGGAACTTGGAATCTACAAAATCGACCTTGAGGAATCTCCTGAGCTTAAGGAACTTACCGAAAAAATTCGCAAGGAATATATGGAAGTAAACGGCAAGCTCATGCAGGAATTCGGCAAGCTTCTTTCTCAGGCACATGCCCTCTGCGAAAAGGCAAACATCCGCTACGAAGACTATCTCGACCGAATCCTCTGCCTGCCGCGCAATTCAGCAAAGGACATCACAAAACTTGGTACGGTTGAAGTTGATCCGGCACTGGGCTTTGACAACATGAAAAAGGTCGCAATGCTCAAAAAACCGGAAGACCGAGCGGCCGCAACCCAGTCAATTTTGGGCGGAAAAGCGCCTGATACAGTCACCGAGCTCATGAAAAAATGCTCTTCAAACAACGACCCGCGTGCGAAGCTCGAAAAAGAAAAGAACCGTCTCACAAAGACGATTGAAGCCCTTCAGCAGAGGTTGCAGTATGTCGAAGAAAGCCTTGAACAGTTGTAAAAAGATTCTCATTTCAGCAATGATTTTCTGTACATCAGCGCTTAGTTTGCCTGCACAGAAAAAAGCCGATGAAAAGCCGAATTCAGTCACCATGCCGTCTATGCCAAAAGGTCCATCTCTTTCAATGCCGAGCGTTGGAAGCGGCTTTTATTCTCCGGGACGAAGTGACTTTTACCGCGGGGCAAAACCTGTTGCACCAAAAACGCCAAAGGCACCTTCTTCTCAGGCAGAAAATACGACTCAGAGCCACACGGTGACATCAACAAATAATCAGAATCAGAGTCAGGATGCAGGCAATAAAAAAGCTCAGACCGAGGCAAAAAAACTCAATACGCTTGCAAAGTCGGCTTCTTCTTCACTCAACATGCTTTCTGCCGACGATATTTCTTCATTGAGCAATCTGGGGGCATTCAGTCAGCTTTCCGGGCTTCTGGGTCGTGGAAATGCCAATCTTGAATCAAAGCTTCTTGAGGCTCAGAATACAGTCACGGCTTCAACCGTGGATTCAGCAACCCTCAAGCAGATTCTTTCGGAGCTTACGGAGCTTAAAAGCCACATGGCCTCTGAAACAGGAGAAAGCGTTACAAAGACAAGCGAGCGCAAGGACAATGCAGAAGTCTTTACAAATGTGACTAAAAAAGAACCGAAAATCCTACGCTTTGTGGTAAACGGTTACGACCTGCTTGCAACCTGCAAAAAGATTTATTTTTCCGATTTGGAGACAGACGGAACCTTTCTTATGACAGGCGACCGAAAGTACATGAGCGAAAATAAAGTGCGCACGGAAACATTCTATTTTTACTTCCGTGCCAAAGCAAACGACAACGGAATCATAAAATACGCCGTAACGCCAGCCGTAAGCCAGGACTATGAAAACGAATATTCATACCTCTACCAGCTCACCAAAAAGACCGACCTTTCTGCCGACCGCACGGGAAATTTGGTCACGGTGCGTGTATCCGAAGGCAGCTGGAACATGGATTTGCTGATTTCTCTGGATAAATAGCGTTTTTATATGCATTTCATCGGCAAAAAACTGCATCTTGCCGGAAGCAAATGCATCTTGTCTGTAATACATGCATCTCATCTGAAAAATCCCCACATGTCCTCTTTTGGTTTGTATAATATGTTCAAATCTTTTAGGAGGATCTTATGAAAAAGATTTCAAAATTCTTACTTCTTGCTTTGACAGGAATTTCTTTCGCATTTGGTTTTGCTTCATGCAGCTCTGAGACTAGTGACAGCAATGAAACCCCGGCACAGTACAACCTTGTTCACAACAACAAGTCTGTAATCAATCTTGATGAGACACAGTTTGACAGGGTTAAGAGTGTCCTCAAAGAAGGTGAAGACTACACAATCGACAACAAGACAGTTACACTTTCTGATTCCGGTTACTACAAGGTAGAAGTTTTGAAATAAACTAAGTCAAGGCAGGGGAACAATCCTCTGCCTTTTTTATCGGCTTTATGCTACAATCATGTCATGAACATACTTCACGAAGGACTTTTACGGCTCGGTTTTGATAAGGGCGTGTTTTCTGGAATTCAGATTCTCCCGATTGATGAACTTGAAGCCAAAATGGAAAAATACATTGCCATTTTGCAGGAATACAACGCAAAATTTGACTTAATTAACGCTGACGAGCATGATGAAATCGCCATAAAGCACATTCTGGACAGTCTTTCAGGGCTTCCAAAGATTTGCGAGATTCTTTCGCAGGCTGGCGGGGCTGATTCCCTTTCACTTGCAGATATAGGCAGCGGGGCTGGCTTACCTGGCATTCCACTTTCGGCAGCCCTCCCCCAGTTCAAGTTTACCCTGATTGAGCGCATGACAAAGAGGTGTTCCTTCTTAAATCATTGTGCGGCAGAGCTTGGCCTTAAAAACGTAAGCGTCGAAGAAAACCAGGCTGAGCGATTGGAACAAAAGAGATTTGATTTGTGCGCCTTCCGTGCTTTCCGTCCGCTTGAAAAAAAGATGACGAAAGTTTTGCTGCGCATTTTGAAGGATGGCGGAAAACTTGCCGCATACAAGGCAAAAAAAGCCAATATTATCGAAGAAATGGAAGCCCTTCCACAAAAGCCGAAATATGAGATTTTCCCACTGGTCGTGCCTTTTTTGACGGAAAATACCGGAGAGGAAGAAGAGCGCGAGCGTAATTTGGTTGTAATTGAAAAATAGCCCGCGCTTTTAGAGGATTATCTTCGCAAATCTTCGTGCTGTGCGTAGAATTCTTCTTTGTTTCTGTACATGGCTTTGTCAGCTCGCTCAAAGACACCTTTGTAATCCTGATCGGTTTCTGGAACGTATGAAGCTGCGCCAAATGAAACAGAAAGCGTAAAATCAAGCTCATTTTCCTGATTAAATTCTGCGACGGCTTTTTTGAATGCAGCCAGATTTGCTTCAACATCTTGCTTTTCATCTTCAATGACCACGACAAACTCGTCTCCGCCTATACGGAAAATCGATTTTTCCTCGAAGGTCATTTTTAGTGCGGAAGTTGCGCCTTTGAGAAGTTCGTCTCCCATTTCATGGCCCTGCGTATCATTCAGGCGTTTAAGTCCGTTCACATCAAAAACATAGACCGTGAAATTTGCCAGCCCCTCATCAATTTTCTTTTCGATTGCCGACTGAAAACTCAAGTATGCGGCTTTGTTCCGGCATCCGGTCATAAAATCTTTGTATGCCATGTCGCGGATATGACCAATGTATTCGCTCAATTCCACTTCGATTTTTCGTATTGATGACGCAAGCATTCCCAGCTCGTCTTTTGTGTAAACTGGAATTTTAGTGTTCAGTTCACCGTGAGCTATGTAGTGAGCCGCCTGATTGATTATTTCAATCGGCCTCACAATCTTGTTCGTAACAATTCCAATAATGGCAATTGCCAGTATCAATGACGCGAAAAACAAAATCGCCAGCTGCAAAATCATCTGATTCTGCAAGACAACAAGCTGCTCTTTTGGAACCGAAAGCGCGAGCAACATTTTGCCATGGAGCTTGCCTAAAATAAGGAACTGCGCTTCATCCTTCCATTTGTATTCATAGATAGTTTCTGAATCCGCGTAGTCGGCAGAAAGGAAGTTAATTAATGGAGAAAGATATTTGTACATCCAGAAATCATTTGAAGACAGTCCGGTAGGAAAAGTCTTGTGATAAATGAAATCACCTTTATCGTTCACAAGGATGCCGAAAGAATTTCCGTAGTCAAGATTGTCTATTTCAGTGCGCAATAAAAGAATTGTAACTTCGGCTCCAACAACACCGCAGAATTTTCCGTCAGAAAAAACAGGCGACAAATATGAAATCATCGGAGTAAAATCTTCGGTATTTAGGCTCGTATATGCCCCCATCCACTTCGATTCTCTGCTTTCTTTTGCCTCATAAAGCCATGGAATGTATTCCCGGGTTCCCTTTTGGTTTTTTGTCATATCAAATGACAGGTTGATGTAATAACCGGATTCGTCGTTTTCCAGATAATTCAAACCATTCAGAAGATACATACATTTTGAAGAACCGCTTTCTTCTGGACTGGGACAGAAATAAATTGACTTTACGAATTTTTGGTCATTGAAAGCCAGACGAGACAATTCTTCAAGTTCTGTATAAAATTCTTCGTCATATTGCTTTCTTTTAGAAATGAATTCATTCAGCATTTCAACATTTTTCTCGATTCCAGAAAAAGCACTATTAAGAGTGCTGATTTTTTCTTGAAGGAGAAAGTGCATTGAAGCGGCAGAGTGCTGTAAAATTGCCGTACGGACATAAAAAATCGCAATTGCACTGACAATCAGCCAAAGTCCAAGCGTCATAATAATGTAAGGCGATGCAATACGCGCGCGGATTGATTTCATCAGTCTTTTTTAACTCCGTTTCCACCAAGCTCTTTTACCATGTAACAATAACGAGCTGCACGATGATAGTTTGTTTTTATTGTATCAGAAAGATTTACGGCCGTAACTCCGATTGACACAGTTATCAGACCTTCGCCAGCGATTGTCTTGCAGAATTCACGGCAAAGTTTGTAAGCATTTTCCAATGGAAGCTCGAACAGCACGACGAATTCATCCCCGCCCCAGCGCAACATAACTCCGTGATTGTCCAGAAAGGCTCCCATCTTGTTTACTACTGAAAGCAATGCCTGATCGCCGTTCATGTTGTCGTTTGCCTCTTTGAAATAATCGATGTCGAACACAGCGAGGCTCTTGTAAATTGTCGTGTTGAAAAGTCCCCTCTCGCCGAACTGGTCTTTGAAGTAATTGCGGTTCGGAAGCCCCGTAAGATAATCAAGCTGCTGTTTTGAGAAGATTGAAACAGCTTTTTTACCACGGAAGATTTTATTTATCGCAAAAAGAACCAGCAGGTCAATTCCAAAAAGCAAAACCGCAATCAGATAGAAGAGCCCGAATTTGGTGTTGCTTTCTGTTTTGCCCGTGCTCCTTATAATGAAATACCAGTCGAAATCAGGAAGATAGCGGACTGAACAGAAGCCCGAAAGCCCGATTTTCTTGAAGTGGTTTTCCCTTTTGCTGCCAGTTATCTGAGACAGATTTGCCGTCATGATTTCGGAAAAATTCGTGTCAAAATTAACGATTCCATGAGAATTCGTTGTATTGATTTTGACCTTGTATTTCTTTTCAAGCCATCCCAAGACCCCAATGATATCTTTGACAGAAAGAGAAGGACTTGCAACCCCCAAAAAATTACCATTTCTGTCCTGAATCCTATAGTTTACGTACACCGTGGAAGCATCGATTCCATCCTTGTGACGGTAAACATTAACAGAAAAGTTTTTGCCGCCCTTTTTAAACTGGCTGAACCAGATATCGTGAGCATCCCCAATCGGATTTATGATTTTGTGCATCGCATCATCACGATAGTAACGGTAAGTTTTGGCAGATATGACAGTTGCCTGAGCATAACCGAAATCATTTTTTATTCCTGCCAGATAGGACTTCATCGTCTTTTCATCTGAATCCAAATCGCCTTCATTGCGTAAAAAATCCTGAAGGAAACCATCGCTGGCCATCATTCTGGCAACAGTAATCGGCTCGTTAAGCTTCTTCATTGCCGTATCAAAAATATGCTCGCAAAGAATTTTGTCAACTTGTTGAACCCTCTTTTCGCCACTTCTAGTAATAAGGAAAAATGAGCCGCAAAGAATAAGGATGGAGAGCAAAATAACGCATGCGACAATATATGTCAATTTTTTCATAAAAACCTTTAGCTGTCGAGCCAGCCCCTGAGAACATTCGCAACATCTTCAGGAGTTTTAGGAATTTCTCGTTTGAGGGCTTCAATTTTATCGTCAACCATGAGAAAACCGCTGTCCTGTGGAGCGACTTCACGATAAATTCCACGCAATTCACCAAACTTGCGGACCTCTTCAAGCACGGCAGTTTCGCGCTGCACATGGAAAAGATTGCGGGGATTGTAGGCACCGAGGGAAAGAATATGCTTGCTGATTTTGTTCATTTCGGCTGGTGAAAGCTTGAGAATTTGCAGGATTTTTTCGCTTGTCTCAGAGCCAAGTTCTGTAAGAAGAACAGCTATTTTTTCATATCCAGTCATTTTTTATCCCCCGTTTTTGAGAATTTCATGATACAATAGAGAAAAATAAAATTCTATATATTTTTTTTCGTCAAAAAGGAGGCTAATCATGAAAAAATATATCACAATCAGCAGGGAATACGGCTCCGGAGGCCGCTTGATTGGCAAAATCGTCGCAGAGCAGCTTGGCTACGCATTTTATGACAAAGAAATCATTGATATGGCAGCCGAAGAAAGCGGTCTTTCAGCCGATTTCATTAAAAAAACCGAGCAGAACCTTTCTTCCGGCTGGCTTTACAACCTTCTTTTGGGAACAAGCTATGCCGGAACAAGCGCAGGCGGCGTAAGTCAGCCAGTCGGACAAGCAATCGTTCCGCTCGCAGACCAGATTTTCAATGCCGAGCGCAAAATAATCCTTGGACTTACAAAAGAGCCATGCGTTATCGTTGGTCGATGCGCAGACTACATTCTTTCAACCTCTGATCAAATCGACAACAAAGACTTGCTCAACGTTTTCATCTACGCGGACATCGAAGCAAAGCTCAAGCGAATCGAAGAAATCTACAAAGAGACGGAAGCCTGTGCCAAAAAAACAATCATCCAGATTGACAAGCGGCGTGCAAATCACTACAACACCTTCACCGAAAACATCTGGGGCGACCGCAAAAACTACGACATGATGATTAACAGTACCTCCGCCGGAATCGAAGCCACCGCCAAGTGGATTGTCGAACTGGCAAAGGCCTAAGCCAAAAGATTCATCTTCCTTTTTAGCCAGATTTTCGTTATCTTTATAAAAGAAAACACAAGGAGTAAATTATGACAAAAGAACAGGAAGCTACCGTAAAGGAAGCACTTGATATGTTCCGCCCGCAGCTTCAGGCAGACGGCGGCGACATGGAATTCGTTTCAATCGACGACCAGAACCGCGTTCACTTGCGTTTGACAGGCGCATGCGGCTCTTGCCCTATGGCTCTCATGACACTCAAAATGGGCGTAGAGCGATACCTCAAAGACGCATGCCCGGAAGTCAGCGAAGTCGTTCAGGAACTGTAAAGCATCTACTTAATTCATTAAGGAAGCCGCGTGTCTTTATACATGCGGCTTTTTTCATCGCTGATTGAAAACACACCAGAGCAAGCCTGAAAGGCTAATCATTTTTTTTGACTTGTGGTATAATTCGACTAAAGGAGGACATGAAAATGATGTATCCATATCTTACTTTTTCAGACGAAACTGCCGTTGTTCATTCAGAACTCCGTGAACGAAACGGTGATAAATATATGGAAGTTCATTTTGAGCGACCTTGCGAAACAGGTGGTTTTAAATCTGCTCGTGCGGAGCTTCCTTCATATAAATGGCTTTACAACGAAGGTTTTTCAGATGAAGAAATCAACTTCTTCAATGAATTTCTGCAACATAATGCACATACCCTCTTCAAATATGCACAGGAAGGAGGCATAAAAATTGCCTAATGTCCTTAAGGTCGGAAGCTATTACATTTACTTTTGGACTGATGAAAGTGATGAACCTGTTCATGTTCACATAAGCAAGGAAAAGCCTTCAAGTGAGTCAACGAAAATTTGGTTGTGCAAAAGTGGTGGTGCAATCGTTTCTCATAATAAAAGCAGAATTCCTCAGCACGAATTAAATAAGCTGCTTGAGATTATAGAAGACCAGCAGTTTTTTATCTGTCGAAAGTGGCAGGAAATGTTCGGTCAGGAAACACTTAAATTTTATTGTTAATAAACAAACTTCATTTCCCTTTTGGAGAAAATATCTTTGAATCCATTCCTTCCAGTTACACAGCAGGACCTTCTCGATCGCGGCATAAGCGAAGTTGATTTTGTTTTTGTGTCAGGTGACGCTTATGTTGACCATGCTTCTTTTGCCTCGGCCCTTCTGGGGCGGCTTCTCGAAGCGAACGGCTACAGCGTGGCGATTCTGCCTCAGCCGGACTGGAAGAATGTCGAAGAATTCCGCAAATTCGGCAGGCCGAAGCTCGGTTTTTTGGTCAGCGCGGGGGCCATGGACAGCATGGTTTCAAATTACACCGCAAACAACAAGCCCCGGAGCGAAGACGTTTATGCTCACGGCGGAGTCGCAGGCCACAGGCCTGACAAGGCTTTAATCACTTACATTTCAAAAATCCGTGAAGCCTACAAGGGCGTCAACATCCTCATCGGCGGAATTGAGGCAAGCCTGCGCCGCACGAGCCACTACGATTACTGGTCAAACACCGTGCGCCGTTCGATTCTCCTTGATTCAAAGGCTGATTTGCTCATGTACGGCATGGGCGAGCACTCAATCCTTGAAATCGCGGCAAAGCTCAAAGAAGGAATCCCAGCAAAAGCCATTCGCGGCGTGCGCGGGACAGTCTGGTACACGAGCAAGGCCGAAGAACTGCCGGAACACGTGAGCTGGAACGAGCGCAATCTCAAAAACGCCGCAATCATGCTCCCTTCTTACGCCGAAATCTCAAAAAACACGCCGGAATGCAAGAGGCTCTTTGCCGAAAGCTATCTCGTTCAGGAACAGAACACCGATGCGATTAACGGCCATCTTCTGATTGAGCCGGTTGATGCCCGCTTTATTGTGCAGGAGCCGGCAGCCCTCCCCCTCACCACTCAGGAATTCGATGCGATTTACGAGCTTCCTTTTACACGAAGATGGCATCCCATGTACGACTCTCCTGCCGAAAACGGAAAGACAGGCATTCCTGCGCTCTCCGAAGTTCAGTTCAGCCTCGTAAGCTCACGCGGATGTTTTGGAGCCTGCTCATTCTGTGCGATTACATTTCATCAGGGCAGGCGCATTCAGGCACGGAGCCACGAAAGCCTCATAAAAGAAGCCAAAGTAATTACCGAAAACCCGGATTTCAAGGGCTATATCCACGATGTTGGAGGCCCTACCGCAAATTTCCGCCACGATGCATGTAAATTCCAGAAAGAACGCGGTGCCTGCCCCAACAAAGACTGCATGGGAACAAACCCGTGCAAGAACGTGAACGTCGATCACACGGAATATGTGGAGCTTCTGCGAAAACTGCGCGCGCTTCCGAAAGTCAAAAAAGTCTTTATCCGCTCAGGAATCCGATTCGACTACCTGATGATGGACAAGGACAAAACATTCTTCAAGGAACTGGTGGAGCATCACATTTCAGGCCAGCTCAAAGTCGCCCCGGAACACGTAAGTAACAAGCTCCTCCGCCTCATGCGAAAGAGCAGCCACGAGCTTTACGAAGAATTTGCCGAAGAATACGCAGAATGGAACCGAAAGCTGGGAAAAAAGCAGTATCTCGTGCCCTATTATATCTGCTCTCATCCGGGGGCAGGCCTTGCCGAAGCGATTGAAGTCGCACTTTACCTCAAAAAGACAGGATTCGTCCCAGACCAGGTGCAGGATTTCTACCCTACTCCGGGAAGCCTTTCAACCTGCATGTACTGGACAGGCTTAAATCCGCGTAACCGTCTCGAAAACGGTGAATTTGAGGAAGTTTATGTCGCCCGCGGAGCACACGAACGCCGTCTCCAGCGAGCACTTCTGCAATTCAACCGCCGTGAAAACTGGCCGCTTGTAAAGGAAGCACTCGAAAAAGCCGGACGAAGAGATTTGATTAAGGTCCTTTTGAAGTAGAAAACATAAAATTTTCTTTAAAAATTAGAAGACCACAGTTATAATTACATTATATTAAACCTGCGGAGATTGTCTTTTATGAAGAACCTTGAGATAAAGATAGCGTATCTTGATAAAGACTTGAAAATCATTGACCGGAACAAAGATTTTTACGCCTATTTTGAAAAAGTCGGTTTTTACTACACGAATTTTGAAGACCTTGTAATCCCAGAGCAGAGGGAAGCATTTTCAGAATTCGTCAGGACAACACGCAATCAGAATGATTTCCGCTCATTTACCTTCAAAAAAGAAAACGGAGAAAGTCAGGACAACATCGTCACGGTCGGCGACGGAAGCCTCAACGACAAAAAATATCTTACCCTCAGAATCTTTGAAATCTCAAAGGTCTTTGATTCCTTTCACGAAGTAGAACTTGCCGAGCACCAGCTTAATTGCGTCCTCGGCATTACAAGCGAGTATCTTTTCCTTTATCAAAAATCAACGAACATGTTAAAAATCAGCAGCTTCCTGCATAAGAGCAATATACTACTCTATGACCAGGATATTGATTCCTGGAAAAAGAGCATTATCGAAGACGATTTAATCGATAAAAAAGACATTCTTGAATTCGAAAGCAAAATCGATGAATTAAAGGCCTGCGAAGAATCTTTTTCAATGACGATTACCACTTCCCTGCGTTTCAGCCATTCAATGTTCGAAAAGCTCACTTTTAAAGGCGTAAGGCTTGAAGACAATGGCGAAGTCTTTATGGTTGGCAGGATTTTGCCGGAATTCTATCTTGAGCATGTTGAAAAATCCAGTGAAATCCTTCAGGAGTTGAAAATCGACTCGCTGACAGGAGTTTACAACAAAAAGACGGTAACTGATTTTGCCCACAAGCGTTTTGTTCCGGGCACAAAAGAAAACGCCATGCTCGTTATCGTTGACCTTGACCATTTTAAGCTTGTAAATGATGCATACGGTCATCTTGCAGGCGACAAGGTTCTGAAAAAGGCCGGCGAAATACTCAAAAGAATTGTCGGTAACGGAGGTATCATAGGCCGCTACGGTGGAGACGAATTCCTTCTGATTCTCGAAGACATGAATGATGAAAACACTTTCCGCGGAATTTTCCATGCCTTCATAAGTGAAATCCGTGCAGCCTTTAAAGACGATTTTACTGACATAAAGCTCACCGCTTCCGTCGGTGCGGCAATGTACCCCAAAAACGGAAAGACTTTCGATGAATTGTTCAAAAAGGCTGATTTCTGCCTTTACCGTGCAAAAGACAAGGGACGTGACCGATATGTCTTCTACCGCGATGACCTTCATGCCGAGCTTTATAAAAAGGCAAGCGAGGCAAAAACCGAGGGAATCAAATACGATGTCCGTGAAGTCCGGGAGCTAAAAAGCATGGCGGATTTCCTCTTGAACCTGAGAAGCCAGCCTAAAAATGCGGTCAAAACTGTCCTCGAGCACATGCTGAAAACTTACAATCTCGGCGCAATCAATATTTATTACGGCGAGGCTATGAAGAGGATTTTCTGTATGGGCGAAGAATCCCCTGCCCTTTCCGATGCCTGCTATGTCTATTCACAGGAATTTGCGGAAGCCCTCGAAGGAAAGGCTTTTATCAGGGTTGATTTCACCATCGAAATGACGAAAAATGCCCAGGCTTTCGGCTCGATTCTTGAAAAGCGCGGCATAAAGTCATCGATTCAATGTATCTTGGGAACTCTTGAAAAGCCGATTGGTCTTGTCACATTTGACCGTCTTCAGGAAGGAGCCTTGTGGGCTGAATACGAAATGAATTGCTGCATCATGTTTGCCGCCGCCCTTAATCTTCTTCCAGACGGCGAAATCAAAGAAATTTTCGAGTAGATTTTATCTCGTCACGTTTCTAAGCCACTTGCCCGACTTAACCCGCCAGATTCCGCACAGAGTCTTTAAAATCTGCTCGGTCTCAAAACAAAGCATAATCTGCCAGGCAGGGCAGTTCCACCAGAAAGTCGCCGCACAGGCAAGAGGAATTGCAAGAAGCCACATCCAGCCGTTGTCAATCAGGAAAGAAAATACCGTGTCTCCGCCCGAACGGCAGATTCCCACGATAATAAGCATGTTGAAGGCGCGACTTGGATACATGCACATGAGTACGAGCATCATTGACTGGGAAATGCTTATAATATGAGGACTTACGTTAAAGAGAAATGGTAAAAGCCTTGAAAGCGGGAACAAAAGAATTCCGATTGCAGCGCCCATGACCGGCATGAACCAGCAGAATCTGTGTGCAAAAGCCCTCGCCCCTTCTTCTTCCCCCGCGCCGATTTTCTTTCCGAGAATGATGCCCGACGCGTTTCCCATTCCGATAAAAAATACCCAGGTGAGCTGGTTTACCGTGTTCATGATGCTGAAAGCGGCAAAAGAATCAGTTCCGGCGTGAGAAAAAATCGAATTCTGGGTAGTGATTCCAAGTCCCCACAGGCTTTCTGAAATCAAAACAGGACTCGCAATTTTTATCAGCTTTATGATGAAGGCCCTGTCAAAAGAAAGAAGCTCACGGACTTTTCCCATGACTTCAAATTTCCGTGCAAGGGCAACAGAAACCGTGATGACAGTCTCAATCAGTCGCGAAATCACTGTTGCAAGGGCGGCACCGGCAACTCCCATCCGTGGAATTCCCAGCGGCTCAAAGCCGAAAATTAAGGCCGCATTGAGCAGGACGTTTGTCACAAAAGAAACGGCAGTCGTAACAACAGGAAGGACAACGTGCTCCGTGCTTCTGAAGGACATCTGGCAGGAAGAAGCGATTGCAAAAAGCGGATAAGAGAAAGCGACAATCCGAAGATATATGCTTCCCTCGCTGATTACCGCCTGGTCGCTGGTGTAAAGCCGGAGAAGCTTTTCTGGAATCAGTACAGAGCCTGCGAAAAAGACGAGCGAAACGGCAAAACAGACTGAAAGCATGATTCCAAACGTCTTTCGGATGCCGGGAATGTCGCCCGCTCCCCAGAACTGCGAGATAAAAATCGTAGCGCCGGAAGAAACGCCGAAGCTGACCATAATCAGCATGAAGAAAATCTGATTTCCCAGACCGACGCTCGCAATCGCCACCGAACCAAGCCGCCCGACCATGACCGTATCAATCATGTTCACGAAAGTCTGAAGCAGATTCTGCAAAATTATAGGAATCGCAATTGAGAAAAGAGTCTTGTAAAAACCAGTGAGAAGGGGATTTTTGGGCATAAACTGTTAAATTTGCTCTGTTTCTTAATGTTGCTAGAAAGGACTTTGTTTCGTATCCAGGAATCAGAACGCTGCGTGTAAGGAAACAAAACACTGTCTAGCTAGAAGTAAAGACGCTGTCTAGATAGAACTCAAGCTGTTGCCTAGCCAGACAGCAGAACGTTTCCTGTCAAGAAACAAAAAACTTCCTGGCTAGGAATCAAAACGTTTCTAGTGTAGAAACATCTTGATTTCATGCGTTTTTAGTTACGGAAACTGTGGATTGGAGCAGGAATTCTGCCACCGCGGTTGATGAAGTCTGCGCAGCTGAATTTGCTTACAGGCATTACAGGGCAGCCGCCGAGCAAGCCACCGAATTCAATCCAGTCGCCTGCTTTTTTGCCAGGAGCCGGAATCAGGCGGACTGCGGTTGTCTTGTTGTTGACCATACCGATTGCAAATTCGTCAGCCATGATGCCGGAAATTGTAGTTGCCGGAGTGTCTCCAGGAATTGCAATCATGTCCAAGCCGACTGAACATACTGTTGTCATAGCCTCAAGCTTTTCGAGGCAGATTGAGCCCTGTTTGACTGCGTTGATCATGCCCTCGTCTTCTGAGACTGGGATGAATGCGCCTGAAAGACCGCCTACGCTTGTTGAAGCCATTACGCCGCCTTTTTTAACCATATCTGTGAGCATGGCGAGGGCTGCTGTTGTACCAGGACATCCTGCACCCTCAAGACCGATTTCTTCGAGGATTCGGGCAACTGAATCACCTACAGCCGGAGTTGGGGCAAGTGAAAGGTCGAGGATACCGAAGTTGACGCCCAGGCGGTTTGCGGCCTCTGTTCCAACCAGCTGACCGAGACGGGTGATTTTGAAAGCCATCTTTTTGATGCCTTCTGCAAGCTCGTTAATCGGGCGACCTTTGTATTCGCGGGCAGCGGCAAGGATTACGCCAGGGCCGGAAACGCCCACGTTGATTACGCTGTCAGCCTCTCCAGGTCCGTGGAATGCGCCTGCCATGAAAGGATTGTCTTCCGGTGCGTTACAGAACACGACAAGCTTTGAGCAGCCGTTTACTGCACAGTGTGCGCTTGCTTCGGAAGTCTTTTTGATTGTCTCGCCCATGAGTTTTACTGCGTCCATGTTGATTCCGGATTTTGTAGAACCGACATTTACGCTTGAGCAGACAAATTCAGTTGTAGCGAGGGACTCCGGGATTGAATCAATCAAAATGCGGTCAGCAGGAGTGATTCCTTTCTGAACCAGAGCCGAGAAGCCGCCGATGAAGTTGATTCCAAGCTCGTGAGCGCATTTGTCCAGAGTTTTGCAATATTCGACATAAGATTTTGCTTCGCTAGCACCAGCTACAAGTGCGATTGGCGTGACGGAAATTCGTTTGTTGATGATAGGAACGCCAAGCTCTTTTTCAATATCCTGACCGACTTTGACAAGGTTGCCGGCCTTTTTCATGATTTTGTCGTAAATCCGCTGATTCGCTTTCTTTGAGTCCGAATCGGCACAATCCAAAAGGGAAATTCCCATCGTAATACAACGCACATCAAGTTTGTGACGCAAGAACATATTTACGGTTTCTTGAATTTCTACAGGGGTAAAGAGCATGTTTCCTCCAACCTGCCGGATTGCTTTTTAAGCTTGCCCGGCAGAGCTATTCTTTTTTATCCGTCCATAATAGTACAAATCAGCGTAATGTTCAAATGTTGGTCGTTTTTTTCTATTGTGAACGGAATAATCTGCACTTATTATGATATCGTAGATTTTAATTTGAGAGGTATCTTTATGACTTCAAATACACTTCCATCAAAAGCAACATCCCGCTTTGACTCGCTCCCAATCGCGGTGCAGATGATTATCGGAATCGCAATTCTTTTGCTTATCGCTGCCGCAGGATTCGCCGTATTCTTTGCAATCGACATCCTTCTTCTTGACTTTGACCCAATCGGCAAGCTCGCAAGCGCAATCTTCGGGAAATAATCTTACGCTTTCTTACACTCACAATCTGAATCTTTGAGCCGTATCTTCGTGCAGGATACGGCTTTTTTTGTCTTTACATAGAATTATTCACGCTTTTCCTGAAAAAAATTCAAAAAATTCTTAAATTTTTTTGCAAATTTCGCTTAAGTAAATTTTTCAAAGTCCGAAATTATAACTGTAGGGCACAAACTCCAATGGGTGGGCGCCAAACAAAATGGCAACAGGTTTCTGAACGAAGACCTGTCGTTAAAAACCAGATAGTTAATTATAAGGAGATAAAACTATGGTTATTAATCACAACATGAGTGCAATGTTTGCACAGCGTTCAACAGGTCTTACAGAGTTGAACAATCAGAAGAACATGGAGAAACTTTCTTCTGGTATGAAGATCAACCGTGCAGGCGATGACGCTTCTGGTCTCGCAGTTTCTGAGAAAATGCGTGCACAGATTCGTGGTATGAACAAAGCTTCTGAGAACGCTCAGAACGCAATTTCATTCATCCAGACAACTGAAGGATACCTTCAGGAGACAACTGACATCGTTCAGCGCATTCGTGAGCTTGCTGTTCAGTCTTCAAACGGTATCTACACAGACGAAGACCGCATGCAGATTCAGGTTGAAGTTTCAGCTCTTATCGCTGAAGTTGACCGCATCGCTTCACAGGCTCAGTTCAACGGCATGAACCTCTTGACAGGACGCTTCGCTCGCTCAACAGGTGAGAACTCAGTTACAGCTTCTATGTGGTTCCACGTTGGTGCTAACATGGATCAGCGCATCCAGGCTTACATCGGCACAATGACAGCTGGTGCTCTCGGACTCCGCAATGTTGGAAACGAAGAGATTTTGACTCTCGGTACTCCAGAGGATGCTAACCGCGCAATCGGTACTTTGGACGAGGCTCTCAAAAAGATTAACAAACAGCGCGCTGACCTCGGTGCTTACCAGAACCGCCTTGAGAAAGCAGTTGTCGGTCTCGACATCGGTGCTGAAAACCTCCAGGCTTCTGAGTCACGCATCCGCGATACAGATATGGCACAGGAAATGGTTGATTTCACAAAGAACCAGGTCCTCCAGCAGGCAGGAACAGCTATGATTGCTCAGGCAAACCAGCAGTCACAGTCTGTATTGAGCTTGCTCCGCTAAGCCAAACAAATATTATCGGGCTAGACCCGATAATAAAAGGGGCTGTCCTTAAAGTTGAAATATTTTCAATAAAGGGCAGCCTTTTTTATGTTTAAATGAATTTTGTAGATTTTCGTTTATTGTTTTTTTTCTTAGGCGTTCATT
>Ga0310695_10006885_pt1 | contig 18468 bp, 19 predicted proteins | sample RumenRJG_04DNA_FD_203882 | JGI IMG/M metagenome (GOLD analysis project Ga0310695, IMG submission 203882) | Bovine rumen microbial communities from Lethbridge, Alberta, Canada - RJG_04 (v2) (version 2) | ecosystem: Host-associated > Mammals > Digestive system > Stomach > Rumen | place: Canada...
TCGATACCAAGAAGGCGGAACGGTATTTCAAGGAGCGCCGTATCAAATATCAGTTTGTGGACATCTTGAAATACGGGATGAGCCGAGGAGAACTGAATGCGGTCAGAAACGCTGTCGGCTTGGATGCCATGGTCGATACGACGGATGAGGATTATCCGCTGTTTCAGTATCTGGCGACTGCCGATGCGAAGATGGAAAAGCTGTATGAAGTGCCGTATCTCATCAAAACACCCATCGTCCGCAACGGGAAACAGGCGACTGTCGGCTATTGCCCGGAAGTCTGGAAAAAATGGGAATAAAAAAGGAGATCCATCCGAAAAGGATGGATCTCCTTTTTGCGTATCCGAATTTCAGATCAGGTTCAGGATCAGGGTCAGCAGGACAAAAGCCAATGCGAACCACTTGGTAGCCTTTGCCAGCTTTGCATCCAGAGTCTTGGCCTTACCCTTGGACATGAAGGTCTCGGCACCACCGGAAATAGCACCGGAGAGGCCGGCGCTCTTGCCGCTTTGCATCAGAACGATCACGGTCACGGCCAAGCCGGAGAGAAGCTGAAGAACGGTGAAGACGATTTGCAGTGCAGACATTTATTTCAATCCTTTCGATGATATACAAGTTGATAGCTATATGAATATAACACAAGGTTTCTGTGAATTCAAGTATTTTTTTGTTCTTTTTAAGCTGTTTTTCCTGTTATGGGTCCGGGAAGATCTCGAAATAGATGTTGCAGTGTTCCTTGCCGCAGGTATACCAGAAGGAACGGCTGAGATGATCGTCCTTGAGATAGAGCTTGAATACGTTGAGCTCATCGCCGGTCAGTTGAAGATCGAAGTACCAGGCGTCCTCCTGATCGCTCACCGGTTCGATGTGGTCATCGAAAACATTGACCCACATGGAGAGAACGGGAAGATCTTCGATGGTATAGAATTCCTTATCGTAGAGCTCGAAATAATAATCGCCGCTGCTGTTTTCCTTTATAATGCCCCAGACAGGCCGCTCGCCGTTGGCCAGCGATCCTTTCCCTGAGTGTTTTGAGATTTTCAAAGTACCGAACCAGGTGGAATTTGCAAGCTGGAAGCCGTGCGCATCCTCTTCTTCCGGGTTTGGCTCGCCATGGGCAAAGATCATGACGGCGCTGCCGTACAGTGTGAGCGTATCTTCGGTGATCTGATAAGGATAAACGCTTCCGTCTTCCAGACAGATCTGCCTGCCGTCATCCTGAAAGCCGCAGGGCTTTTGATCCATGATGCAGGCGTACCCGGAGCCGTCGCCGTTAAAAAGCAGATACCAGGAACCGCGTCCTTCTTTTTCCAAAGCATCAGCCTCGTGCGTCTCTCCGTTGAGGGAGTAGGCGCGCAGCGTGTAATAACCGGAGAGCGACGCCAGATCAGACTGTACCGCTGCGGCTTCGGAATGCTGCGCTGTATGAATGCCTGCCCTTTGCCGGGCGCCTATGCGGCTGATCAGGAAAAAGGCGGCAAGGATGAAGACAAGCAAAACGGCAAAGATGATCGCACGCCTGACAATAGTCCCGCTATCCGTTTTTTGATTGTTCATCTGATGCGCCATGTGAACACTCCTGTGATTACCGGATAAAGAGATTATAAAAGAGATACAGCAATATTGCAAGTCTTGACAGAAAGCAATTTTTTGTATGATTTTTTTCAATTTAATCTTTTCACATTCTTCTTTTCGTGTTATAATCATAACAACCCCAAACTCAAAGGAGGAGAACACGATGGCTTCCTCTACCAAAGAAGCACTGGCGAATGCGCTGCGCCAAATGATGGCCATTAAACCGATCTCCAAGATCACGGTAAAGGATCTTGTGGAGATATGCGGCGTCAACCGGCAGACATTTTATTATCATTTTGATGATGTATACGATCTTCTGGAATGGGTCTTTGAAGAGGATGCCAACCGCGTGCTCCCGCGAGAGGTGGTCTATGATCACTGGATGCAGGACGTTATGCTTTTCATGGATTACCTGCAGGAGAACAGCTCCTTCACACTGAATGTATACAATTCCGACAGCCGTCTCTATATGCTTCAGTATCTGGAAGGAAAGATGGAAAACTGTATCCGCAGCTTTGCCGTCATTGTCTCCGAAGGCCGCAACATCGCCCGTCAGGACTTTGAGTTCGTCGTGAAGTTTTATGCCAAGCTCGCCATTGGCTTTATCTCCCAGTGGCTGGATATGGGCATGCAGCTTCCCAAGGAAATCACAAAGGAGCGGATCCTCCACAGCATGGAGGACAGTGTAGAAAACCTGATGGAGCGCTTCCGTCTGGACCGGCTCTGAACCAATTCAATACCAGATATGCCGGCGCAGCGAAAAGCTGCGCCGGCTATGATTTTGCTTGTTGAAACCGGCAGGGAAGTGGAGTATAATAAATAAGTTAATATCAACATTCAGGAGAAGCTGCTATGGCCGAACAGAAAACGAACGTGATGCGCGTTCTGGAGCAGAAAAAGATCCCATATAAAGCGCACAGCTATCCCCACGGCGATGAAGCGGTGGACGGCGTGACAGTGGCCGCGCTGACCGGAATGGATCCCGCCGGGGTCTTCAAGACTCTTGTGGCGCAGGGAGCAAGCAAGAAGATCTGCGTGTTTGTGATCCCAGTGGCCATGGAGCTTGATCTGAAAAAGGCGGCCAAGGCTTCCGGGGAGAAATCGGTACTCATGGTGCACGTGAAAGAGATCACGGCGCTCACCGGATATGTTCGCGGCGGCTGCTCGCCCATAGGCATGAAAAAACAATATGCGACCTTCTATCACAACACAGCCGCCGACTTGGAATCCATCACAGTCAGCGCAGGTAAGATCGGGTATCAGGTGGAGCTTAACCCGGAGGCGCTGATCAAGCTGACCAATGGCCGCCTGGCCGATATCGCAACTGAGGGGTGAACATGCAGGACAGCATCTATATCAAAGGCGCAAGAGAGAATAACCTGAAGAATATCGATCTGGAGATCCCACGGGATAAGCTGGTGGTCGTGACAGGCCTTTCAGGCAGCGGGAAATCCAGCCTTGCCTTCGACACCATCTATGCGGAAGGGCAGCGGCGCTATGTGGAAAGCCTGAGCTCCTATGCGCGGATGTTCCTCGGGCAGATGGATAAGCCTGACGTGGATTATATCGACGGTCTTTCCCCGGCCATCTCCATCGATCAGAAGACTACCTCCCGCAACCCCCGTTCCACAGTCGGTACCGTTACCGAGATCTACGACTATCTGCGTCTGCTTTGGGCGCGTATCGGCGTCCCCCATTGCCCAAAATGCGGCAAGGAGATCCATCAGCAGAGCATCGACCAGATCGTAGACCGTATCCTGGAGCTGCCGGAGGGGACCCGGATCCAGATCCTGGCTCCCGTAGTGCGCGCCAGAAAGGGCGAACACGCCAAGGTCTTCGAGGACGCCAAAAAGTCCGGCTACGTGCGTGCCCGTGTCGACGGGATCGCCTACGATCTCTCGGAAGAGATCAAGCTGGAAAAAAATAAAAAGCATAACATCGAGATCGTGGTGGACCGTCTTATCATCAAGCCGGATATCACACGGCGCTTGACGGATTCGGCTGAAACGGCCCTGGCCCTTTCGGGTGGGATTCTGTTTGTGGATCTGGTCAAGGAGAAGCAGCAGATCGCTTTTTCCCAGAACTATGCCTGTGAGGACTGCGGGATCTCCGTGGAAGAACTGACGCCGCGGCTGTTTTCTTTCAACAATCCCTATGGCGCCTGCCCTACGTGTACAGGCCTCGGCATGCAGATGCTGGTGGACCCGGAGCTGATCATGCCCAACCCGAATCTGAGCATCATGGACGGCGGCATCACAGCCAGCGGCTGGGGCAACGTGCGGGGAGATACCATCTCCAAGATGTACTTTGAGGCCCTGGGACGGAAGTATCATTTCAAGCTTACAGAGCCGCTGAAGGATCTCTCCAAGGAAGCCATCGACGCGATCATGTACGGAACCAAGGGTGAGCCGCTGCTGCTGCGTTATGAGAAAAGCGAGGGCTACGGCGTCATCAAGCGGGAATTCGAGGGGATCGTCAACAATCTGGAGCGTCGCTATAAGGAGACGCAGAGCCCGGCCATGCGGGCGGATATCGAGGAGTGCATGTCTGAGATCCCGTGCCCGGAATGCGAAGGCAGGCGGCTGAAGAAATCCGCGCTGGCGGTAACGGTCGGCGGCATCAGCATTGCGGAATTTGCGGACCTCTCTGTGATGAACGCCCTTCAATTCATCGACAGCTTGCAGCTGAATGAAAAAGAGACCACCATTGCGGAGCGCATCATAAAAGAGATCAGGGCGCGCCTGGGCTTTTTGCAGAGCGTGGGGCTGGGTTATCTCTCCCTGTCCCGCACGGCGGCGACGCTTTCCGGCGGCGAGAGCCAGCGGATCCGGCTGGCGACCCAGATCGGCTCCAGCCTGATGGGTGTCCTGTATATTCTGGATGAGCCCAGCATCGGTCTGCACCAGAGGGATAATGAAAAATTACTGCGGACCCTCAAACAACTGCGTGATCTTGGCAACACCCTGATCGTGGTGGAACACGACGAGGAGACCATGCGCGCTGCCGACCATATCATCGATATCGGGCCCGGCGCGGGAATCAACGGCGGCAAGGTAGTCTGTGCCGGCACCATTGAGGATATCTGCGCCTGTAAGGAATCCGTGACCGGCCAGTATCTGAGCCGGGTGAAAATGATTCCGGTGCCCGAAAAGAGACGGCCGGGCAACGGGCATAGTCTGGTCATCCGCGGCGCCAGGGAGAACAATCTGAAGGGGATCGATGTGGAGATCCCCCTGGGCAAGCTGATCTGTGTGACCGGCGTCTCCGGCAGCGGTAAATCTTCTCTGATCAACGAGATCCTGTACAAGAGGCTGGCGGTGGAAAAGAACCGGGTAAAGGTACGCCCCGGCAGATGTGACGGGATCGAGGGGCTGCAGTATGTGGATAAGGTCATCGCTTTGGACCAGAGCCCTATCGGCCGGACGCCGAGGTCCAACCCCGCCACCTATACCGGCGTATTCAACGATATCCGGGATCTGTTCGCGTCTACACAGGATGCAAAGCTCCGGGGTTATGGGCAGGGACGATTTTCCTTTAACGTAAAAGGCGGACGCTGTGAGGCTTGCTCCGGCGACGGCCTGCTGAAGATCGAGATGCACTTCCTTCCGGATTTGTATGTGCCATGCGACGTATGCGGCGGCAAACGCTATAATCGTGAGACTCTGGAAGTCCGTTACAAAGGGAAGAACATCGCGGAAGTCCTGGATATGACCGTGGAGGAGGCCTGCTCCTTCTTCGCCAATCAGCAGAAGATCCTGAACAAGATCCAGACTCTGTACGATGTGGGTCTTGGCTATGTGAAGCTGGGGCAATCCAGTACGACCCTGTCCGGCGGTGAAGCCCAGCGTGTCAAGCTTGCCACAGAGTTGTCTAAAAGGAGCACCGGCAACACGGTATATGTGCTGGATGAGCCTACCACCGGCCTGCATATAGCGGATGTTCACAAGCTCATCAATATCCTGGATCGCTTTGTGGAAACGGGCAATACAGTCGTTGTCATTGAACACAATCTGGATGTGATCAAGGTGGCGGACCATATCATCGATCTTGGCCCCGAAGGCGGTGACGAGGGCGGGGAGCTGGTCTTCACCGGTACCCCGGAAGACTGCGCCTCGTGCAGTGAGAGTTTCACCGGGCAGTTCCTGAAGCCCATGCTCGCGGAGCAGAAAGCCTGACAGAGAGGAATCGAATGGATCAGGATAATGAGTTATTGGAGATCTCCGGTACCGTCGACACGGTGATCTATAAAAATGAAGAGAACGGGTACACGGTCCTGCGGCTGCTGGATGAAAACGGCGAGCGGGTCACGGTCGTAGGGACATTCCCATACGCGGCGCCGGGCGAGACCATGATCATCAGCGGCGGATGGATGAATCACAGCGTCCACGGCAGGCAGTTCAAAGCGGAATTTGCCCAACGGCTGATGCCGCAGAGCGCCCATGCCATCTACGAGTATCTGGCCAGCGGCACTGTGCGCGGTATCGGCCCGGCAACAGCGTCCCTGCTGATCGACCGTTTTGGCGAGAAGGCACTGGATGTTTTGGAGAACGAGCCAGAAAAGTTGGCGGCGATCAAGGGTATCAGCTTGCAGAAGGCCAAGCAGATGTCTTCCAGTTTCCGCAGGCAGACCGGTGTACGGCGTCTGATGGAGTTTATCTGTTCTTTCGGCCTGCGTCCGATCCTGGCGATGCAGTTGTATAAGTATTATGGCGATGAGGCCCTGGAGCTGCTGCGGGAAAACCCGTATATGCTGGCTGCGTCCCATATCGGCGGCAGCTTTGCGGAGTCGGATCATCTCGCCATGGAGATGGGGATGGACGGCAACAGCCGCAACCGGATCAACGCCGCTGTCCTGTTTGAGCTCCGGCACAATACGGGAAATGGACATTGCTTCATTCCCAGGGAAAAACTGGCCGCCGCCACAGCGGAGCTGATCGGCGTGGAAGCGGAAGAAGCGGACCAAAGCATCGAAGAGCTGATCGAGGCAGGCGCGTTGTGTTTTGAAGAGGTCGCGGGCTGCAGGGCCTGTTATCTGCCGGAACTCTATGAGGCGGAGACCGACGCGGCCCGACGCCTTGCCCGTATGTGCCGCGGTCGGTATCAGGAACGGGTCAACACGGATCAGTTGATCGCGGATCTGGAACGGCAGCAGGGGATCCGGTACGCAGAGCTGCAAAAACGAACCCTGCGCCTTGCTCTGGAAAATCAGATCATCGTGATCACTGGGGGGCCCGGAACCGGGAAGACTACCTCGATCCGGGCCATCTTGGCCATGTTCGACCGCCTTGGGATGAAGACGCTGCTGACCGCCCCGACCGGGAGAGCGGCCAAGCGTATGACGGAACTAAGCGGGCAGGAAGCACAGACGGTACACCGGCTGCTCGGCGCGAAATTCGCCGAGGACGGGCAAAAAGTCGTGTTTACGAAGGACGAAAGTGATCCTCTGGACTGTGATGCGGTGATCCTGGACGAGTGTTCCATGGTGGACATCCAGCTGATGGACGCGCTGCTACGTGCCATGTCCGAGGATGCGCGTCTTGTGATGGTGGGTGATGCGGATCAGTTACCATCCGTTGGGGCCGGCAATGTGTTCTCCGCCGTGATTCGAAGCGGAGTGATCCCCACCGTGCGCCTGACGGAGATCTTCCGGCAAAATGAGGGCAGCCGCATCGTGCGCAATGCGCATATGATCAACCGCGGGGAGTATCCAAACTTTTCTGAGAACGCGGGTGACTTTTTCCGGCTCCGCCGCCTGCAGGCCGGCGGCACCGTGGAGACCATTACGGAGCTCTGTGCCGTGCGCCTTCCGGGAAAAATGAACATACAGCCTCAGGAGATCCAGGTGCTTTCGCCGACCCGAAAAGGGGAATTGGGCACCGGAAATCTGAACAAGCATCTGCAGGAGGCCTTGAATCCCCGCTCCAGGGAAAAGAAAGAAAAGGCCTTTGGCGATGTGATCTTCCGGGAAGGAGATCGCGTCATGCAGATCCGAAACAACTATGACCTCCTTTGGCGGAACGCGGACGGCAGTATCCGTGGAATGGGGATCTACAATGGGGACATCGGTCAGATCCTGCAGATCGATCCGGACAGCGAGAGCATGCTGATCGATTTCGATGGACGGCTTGTCAACTACGGTTTTGATTCGCTGCTGGAACTGGAGCACGCCTGGGCCATGACGGTACATAAAGCGCAGGGCAGTGAATATCGGGCAGTGATCCTGGCGCTTAACAACAGCGCTTCCATGCTGATGACGCGGGACGTGCTGTATACGGCTGTGACCCGCGCCCGGGAATTGCTGATCCTGGTGGGAGATGATTCCATCGCCTACAGGATGATCGACAATACCCGGCAGTCAAAACGATATGCGGCGCTGCGTGTGCGGCTTCGCAGGCTTTGTGGTGCAGAATGAGAATATGGGATAGACTCTTGGATCTGCTGTTTCCGAGACGCTGTGTCTTTTGCCACAAGCTGATCGAGACGGAAGATCCGATGTGCCGTGACTGCCGCAGAATAATAAGCCTTATGGCGGCTGAGCGGCACAAAAAGAAGATTTCCGCGTCGGTTGACTGTTATGCGCCGCTCTTATATGAGGGAGATGTGCGCGCTTCTTTGCTTCGCTATAAGTTCCAGGGACAGAGCGTATATGCGGAGGTTTATGGGGAATTTCTGTCAAAATGTATTGACGAAAATGAGATTTCCTGCGATAGTATCACATGGGTGCCTCTGAGCCGGAGGCGGCTCCACCGGCGCGGATACGATCAGGCGAGGCTTCTCGCGGAGCAGATCGCCAGCCGGTACGGATATCCCTGCGTCCCGATGCTGAAAAAGCTGCGGGACAATCCGGCACAATCGCGCACAGGGGATGCGGCGAAGAGAAAGGCCAATGTGGCCGGCGTATACGCCGCGATCAACGAGGAGCAGATAAAGGGAAAACGAATCCTGCTGGTTGACGATATCGTGACCACGGGCGCAACTTTGTCTGAAGCGGTGAAAATGCTGAAAGCGGCAGGTGCTGTCGAAATTATTTGTATCGCGTTGGCGCAAAAGCGAGATTAATCGGAAAGCTATACGATGAGGTGAATGGAATGCTCATTTTTGAAAGAGATATCGCAGTTGACATGGGGACATCCTCTACACTGCTTTTTGAGCAGGGGAAGGGCGTCGTGTCCAGAGAACCGACAGTCGTGGCAGTTGACAAGTTAAGCGGTAAGATCCTGAAGGTCGGACAAGATGCCCAGAAAATGCTTGGCCGTACCCCGGCCAACATCGTTGCGATTCATCCGATCAGCAGCGGCGTGATCTCGGACTATGAAATGGCTGCCCAGATGCTGCGGGAGCTTGTCAGTCGGATCACCTCTTTCAGCCTGTTCAAGCCCTGTGTGCTGGCCTGTGTGCCCAGCAGCATCTCCGGTGTGGAGGAGCGCGCCATGATCGACGCCGCCATCGAGGCCGGAGCACGGAAAGTCTATTTGCTGGAAACGGCCGTGGCGACAGCCTTGGGCGCCGGAGTGGATATCTCCAAAGCTGATGGACATATGATCATCGATATCGGCGGCGGTACCACGGAGATCGCGATCATCTCCGCCGGCGGTGTGGTGGAATGTGAATCCATCAAAGTGGCCGGTACCAGCTTTGATGAAGCCATCGTCAAATATATCCGCCGCAAGCATAACATGCTGATCGGTCTTACAGCGGCTGAGGAACTCAAACGCAGCATCGGCTGCGTGCTTCAGCGGCCGGATATGGGTGTTGAGGAGATCAAGGGCCGCAATTTGGCCAACGGTCTTCCCAAGACGGTCAATGTGAGCTCCAACGAGCTGATCGAGGCTTTTGTAGAACCGATGAATCATATCCTGGACGCGATCCATACCGTTCTGGAGCGGACGCCGCCGCAGCTTGTTGGCGATCTTGATAAGAACGGCATCATCATGTCCGGCGGCGGCAGTCTGATCTATGGCATGGACCGGCTGATCGAGCGCAGCACCGGGATCCGGACCATCGTCGTGGACGACGCCATTTCCTGCGCAGCCTACGGCGCCGGAAAAATGCTCAAGCATCTGGACGATATGCAGGATGGCATGATGAACTTTTACCGTATGCGTCAGCTGAAGGGCTGATGGGAGAATACTTGCGGGGAAGAACGATATGAACCTGAAAAAACTGCTCTGCAAAAAAGAAGAAACGCCCAGCTGCTCGGCGGTCATTGTTGCCGCCGGCAGTTCGCAGCGCATGGGGACGGATAAAATCATGGGCGCTTTGGGCGGACTGCCTGTGCTGGTGCGCGCTATCCTTCCATTCCAGCATTGCGATCTGGTGAAGGAGATCGTTGTCGTGACCCGGATGGAGAAGCTGGAGCATGTGGCGGGTCTGCGCCAGAAATATGGTCTCAGTAAAGTCAGCAAGATCATATGCGGCGGGGAGACCCGTATGGAATCCGCGCTGGCCGGCGTCTCTGAGACGGATCCTAAGGTCAATTTGATCGCCATCCATGACGGCGCGCGCCCCCTGGTCACAGAGGCGCTGATAAGGCGCGTGATTTATGCTGCTCATGAAAAGCTCGCAGCTGTCCCGGTTTTGAAAAGTGTCGACACTTTGAAGACTGTGGATGCGGATGGGATCGTTATCGGCAGCGTGGATCGTACCGCCACTGTTCGCATTCAGACGCCGCAGGTCTTTGAGGCGGACCTGATCAAAGGCGCGCTGACCAATGCCGTCAAGAACAATCTGACCTTGACGGACGACGGTTCTGCGGTAGAACGAATGGGCGTCAAGATCTATACGGTTGAAGGAGAAGATGAAAACCTGAAGCTGACCGTTCCCCACGACAGGATCTTGGCGGAAGCGATTTTACGTGACAGGGGGGACGCATATGCGGATCGGCCATGGCTATGACGTACACCGTCTGGTTGAAGGACGGGCGCTCATTCTCGGCGGTGTCCACATCCCCTATGAGAAGGGGCTGCTGGGCCATTCGGACGCAGACGTGTTGACGCATGCGCTGATGGACGCGCTTCTCGGTGCCGCCGCCTTGGGAGATATCGGCCGCCTGTTTCCGGATAATGATGATCGGTTTGCCGGAGCGGACAGCGTTGCATTGCTCCGGGAAGTGATCAGGATCATCCATGATCAGGGCTATACTGTGGGAAACGTGGACTGCACCGTTCTTGCGCAGCGCCCGAAACTGGCTCCCTATATCCCTCAAATGCGGGAGCGTTTGTGTGAGGCCATGGGAGTAAGCGTTGAGCAGGTGAGCGTCAAGGCCACCACGGAAGAGGGCCTTGGTTTCACCGGCGAGGGAAAGGGCATCGCTGCTCACGCGGTCGCGCTGCTGGAGAAAATGGAATAACAAAAAGAGCATCTGCGCATAAGATGGAGTATCTGTGCGCAGAGAATGAGAGAGACCCGCTGGGCACATTGTCCGGTGAGTCTCTTTGTTTCATCTGCCCTTATTTTGAAGTATGAAACAATTGCTGCAACAGTAATTGATGGGAGATAGCTATGACACAGTATTTGATCATGTGCCGTTCACTGACACATGCACAGAGATCTGCCAGATTATTGGAGCGCCAGGGGATCAGCGCTGCGGCGACCAAGGCGCCCCAGGGCTTGAGCAAGCGCGGCTGCGCCTATGCCGTGTCTCTGTATAAGCGTTTTGATGAAGCGGTCCGGATCCTGCGGGAGCATGAAATGCTGACCGGAAAGCTGTATATGCGCAGCGGAGAGACCTATATCGAGGTACCGACATGATCTATCTTGATAATGCTGCCACGACTCTGATAAAGCCTGTTACCGTGGAGCAGGCGGTTCTGAGAGCCATGCGGAGCATGGCAAGTCCCGGAAGGGGAGGCCATCGCCCCGCCATGCTGGCGGCAGAAGCCGTACTGGACTGCCGTATCGCCGCCGCGGAACTCTTTCATGTCACAGATCCGGAGAGGATCGTATTCACCATGAATGCGACCCACGCCCTGAACCTGGCGATCCACTCACTGGTGGGAGCGGGAGACCGCGTCGTCATATCGGGATTTGAGCACAATTCGGTAACGCGCCCGCTCCATGCGCTCCATGCGGATCTTCATGTCGCCGGCAGGGCTGTATTCAATCCGGAAGATACCTTGGCTGCTTTTCAAAAAAAGCTGCCAAAAGCGAAAGCGGCTGTATGCACGCATGTTTCAAATGCGTTCGGATATATCCTGCCCATCTATGAGATCGCGGAGCTGTGCCGGGAATATCGGGTCCCTCTGATCGTCGATGCCTCCCAGTCGGCAGGGATCCTCCCCATTGATGCGCAGCGTATGGGAGCTGCTTTTATCGCCATGCCCGGTCACAAGGCCTTGTTTGGCCCACAGGGTACAGGGATACTGATCTGCGGTGAGACGGGAAGCCCGCTGCTTTTCGGCGGCTCCGGCTCGGAGAGTTTTTTGCAGAGGATGCCGGAATATTTGCCGGATCGCCTGGAAGCCGGGACCCATAACGTGTGCGGGATCGCAGGCTTGCATGCCGGGATCGCATATGTGCAGGAGCGTGGGACAGCGGCGATCCTGGATCATGAGAAGAGACTGCTTGGGATTATGGCTCGAGAAATGTCAGACAGTGGATTGGAGCTGTTTTTGGGCGATCCGGAGCATCAATGCGGAGTCGTCTCCGCGCGGCCGGGCAGAATGGATTGTGAATGGCTCGCGCAGCAGCTTGCGGACCGGGATATCTGCGTACGCAGTGGTCTGCATTGCGCCCCGACGGCCCATCAAAGCGTCGGCACGATAGAGACGGGTACCGTAAGGTTCAGCTTTTCCCCCTTCGTGGCGGAAGAGCAGCTGTGGCGTACCTGCGACGTACTGCGAGAGATCCTGAAGTCTTCTTCATAGAAAATTTATAGTTTCTCTCTGCTTATCCAGTTGCCTTTTTAATGAGTTTGATTTATAATAAGATGCTAAACTAGAATCAGTATGTGCAAATCCAGTATGGCTTTGCAAAGGAACAATGGATGGGCGGAATTTATGGAAGCAATCAGCAGCGGACTGAGCAGAGCGGCCAACCTTTTTGCCACGATAGGCATAGCGGATATCATCGATATCCTGATCGTTGCTTATCTGATTTACAGGGCGATCGGCTTTGTCAGACGTACAAATTCAAATAATCTCGCAAAGGGATTGATCGTTATCTTGATCGTGTTGGGCCTTTCTTATGTGTTTGGCCTGACGATGATTAATTTCCTGCTTCGCAAGACGGTGGAACTGGGCCTGATCGCGCTGGTGATCCTGTTTCAACCGGAGCTTCGCCGCTTGCTGGAACGCATGGGACGCAGCTTTTCCACCAGCAGAACGAGCGCCATCCCCATGATCGAGACGGCGATCGCGCAGACGGTATTGGCCTGCACAGATATGTCCGCCTCAAAAACAGGCGCCCTTATCATTTTTGAGCGGGGCGTGAACCTGAATGCCATCATGGGTACGGGTACCGTGATCAACGCGGATATTACCGCAGAACTGGTCAAGAATCTGTTTTATAACAAGGCACCGCTGCATGACGGCGCTGTCATTATCCGGGATGGGAGAATTGCGGCGGCAGGCTGCGTTCTTCCTCTGACGCAGAGCACCAATCTCAGTAAGGAGCTGGGCATGCGGCATCGGGCCGGCATTGGTTTGAGCGAACAGTCAGATGCGGTCGTCATCATCGTGTCGGAAGAGACCGGCTCCATCTCCGTGGCTATCGACGGTATGCTGAAACGGCATCTGACAGCCTCCACACTGGATAAGATCCTGCACAATGAGCTGGTGTTTGAGAATGTGGAGGAGTCCAGATATGGTATGATCACAAACGCAATTCGTACCCTTTTCAAGGTGAAAAAAGATGAACAAGACGAGTCCGCTGAGAAAACTGTATAACAGCAAGATCTTCTGGCTGATCATATCTCTGCTTGCCTCCTTCGCCATCTGGATCTATGTGACCAGCGGAGAATCCACAGAGATCCGCCAGGTGTTCCGGAATGTGAGAGTTGAGCTTATAGGGGAGGATTCCCTTCGCCGCTCCCGTGAGTATGTGATCACCGATATTGACACCAATACGGTCACGGTTGAAGTGCTCGGTCCCCGACGGATCATTGGTGTTATGGACAGTACCGACCTGGTCGCGCAGGTGGATGTGAGCCGTCTGACCCAGACAGGGGAAATGTCCATGAAGTACGAGATCGTTTATCCTTCCGGGACGGACACCCGAAATATCACCGAAGTGACTTTGCGGCCGGAGAGCATCAATTTCGTCGTCTCCAAGATCGCAAGCACATCGATCCCGGTGCGGGGCGGCTACGAAGGAGAACTCTCGGAAGGGTTTATGGCGGAAACACCTGTATTTGAGCCCGCCACCATTACAATTACAGGCCCGGAAGTCTACATCAAAGATGTGTCTTACGCATGGGTCACCTTCGGCAAGGATGTAACGGCGAGCAGCACCTATTCGGTCGAGACAGGCTTTACTTTGATGAATGGAGACGGACAGGCTGTTTCTACAGAAAACCTGACCGTCTCGACGGATACCGTGACGGCTTCGTTGCCCATCCTCGAAAGCAAGGAGATCACCTTGGGCATCGATGTGATCGAGGGCGCCGGCGCCACGCAGGCCAACACAAAGATCAGCATCGAACCTGCATCCATTACGCTTGCCGGCGACTCTGCCATATTGGGCGGGCTCAACCGAATCATTCTGGATACAGTCGACCTGACAGACTTTGCCGTGTCCAAGACTGAAGTCTACACGATTCCGATCAACAATGATCTGACCAACGTGACCGGTACCAAAGAGGCTACCGTGACCATTGAGATCGTGGGGCTTGAGACCAAAACCTATGACGTTAAAAATATTTCTTATATCAATGCGGCGGAGGGCTCCGATGTGGATATCCTGTCTGAAAGCATTGAAGTGACCCTGCGCGGCACGGCAGAGGCCCTGGAGCAGGTAAAGGGCGAGAGTATCCGTGCGGTTGCCGACCTGTCCGATTTCAAGGATTCCACCGGGGCGTATATGCCCACCGTGAAGATTTATGTGGATGGCGTTACCGATGTGGGTGCCATCGGCGAAAACACGATCTCTGTAGAGATCAGAAAGGCGTAATCATGACCCAAGACGCAATCGTAACGAAAGTGCTGCCCAACGATATGGCGGAGGTGGCCGTTGCCAGGACCACAGCCTGCGGCGGCAACTGCGGCAGCTGTGAAAGCTGCATCTTCCAAAGTGAGTTAAAAACCCTTGCCCGCAATACGATCGGCGCCCGCATCGGACAAAAGGTGGTCATTGAGAGCAAATCCTCCAAAATCTATGGAGCCGCACTCCTGGTCTACATCATGCCTTTGGTATTGTTCATCGCGGCTTACGCACTCGCTTATGTCTCCGGCGCGCGAGAGGGGATCTGCATCGCCGTCAGTTTCCTCGGCCTTGCCTTGGGGGCTGCGATCATGGTCTTAAGCCAGCGGCTGAAAAAAGATAAAAACCAGATCACCTTTGACATCATCAGATAAGGGGACAATTCGCATTATGGTTAAGAGTATGACCGGTTATGGCAGTGCCAAGGGCATTGTGGACGACTTGGAGATCAGCATTGAACTGAAAAGCGTAAACAATCGTTATCTGGACACCTCCGTTCGGCTGCCGCGCAGCTTCCTGTTTGCTGAGGAACTGATCAAATCCAAGGTGCAGTCTCATATCAGCCGCGGGAAAGTGGACGTTTTCGTGAGTGTAGACTCCAGCACGGCGGATGAAATGGTCGTAAAGGTGAATGAACCGCTGCTGAAGGGCTATGTGGAAGCCATACGTCAGATCGCGGAGATCAGCGGTCTGCCCAACGATCTGACCGCTCAGAGCGTAAGCAGGTATCCGGATGTGCTTACAGTTGCCAAAAAGGATCTGGACGCGGAGGCGATTTCCGCCGGTATGGCCGAGATTGCGGAAGCAGCGCTTACAGATTTCGACTCCATGCGGCTTCGAGAAGGAGAGAAGCTGCGCGATGACGTGCTGTCAAGGCTTGAGACCATAGACAAGCTGGTTTCCTGCGTAGAGGAGCAGGCCCCTCAGACAGTGGCAGATTACCGCAAACGCCTTGAGCAGAAAATGTCGGAGGTCCTGGGAACTGCGGGGATCGATGAGAACCGCATTCTTGCAGAGGCGGCCATCTTTGCCGACCATATCGCTGTGGATGAGGAGACTGTGCGCCTTCGCAGTCATATGGCTCAGCTGCGGTCTATGATCAATGGCGTTTCGCCCATTGGGCGCAAGATCGATTTTCTGATCCAGGAATTCAATCGTGAGGCCAACACCATCGGGTCCAAGTGCCAGAATTCCCAGATCGCTCATGTTGTCGTGGATTTGAAATCTGAGATTGAGAAGATCCGGGAACAGATCCAGAACATCGAATAAGGAGGCCGGGCTGTGAAACTGATCGGGATCGGCTTCGGCAATCTGGTTTCTGCCGAGCGCATCGTTTCTGTTGTCAGTCCTGAATCCGCACCGATCAAGCGGATGATACAGGATGTGCGGGAGCGGGGCGGTCTGGTGGACGCGTCATTTGGGCGAAGCACAAAATCTGTGCTGATCATGGACAGTGGGAATGTGATCCTTTCCGCTCTGCCGCCTGATGTCATTGCGGCACGTGTGGATGAGAAATATGATTTGGAGGATGAATAGGCAGATGACAAAGAAAGGAAATTTGATCGTGATCTCCGGCCCATCCGGTGCGGGAAAAAGCACTGTGGTTTTCAAAGCCGTGGAGAACAGAAAGGATGTGTGCTTTTCTACTTCTGTTACGACCCGTAAACCGCGGGAGGGGGAAGTGGATGGAAAAGAATATTTCTTTGTTGATCTTGAGCGGTTTCAGGAAATGGTCGATAATGACGAACTGCTGGAGCATGCGGAGTATGTGGCCAACTCTTACGGCACTCCGAGGGCCTATGTGGAAAAACAATTGGAGGCCGGGCTGAATGTGATCCTGGATATTGAGGTCCAGGGGGCAAGGCAGGTCCATGAAAAAATGCCCGAGGCGGTCATGGTCTTTATCGTTCCGCCGTCGATGGACGAGCTGAAGCGCCGCCTGGAGGGTCGTGGGACCGATACCGCCCGTGCGATCGAGGCAAGGCTGATCCGTGCCCGTCAGGAATACCAGGAAGCCGATTTCTACCAGTATCTGATCGTCAATGATGACGCGGAACAGGCAGCCAGGGAATTGGATGCCATCATTACAGCCGAGGGCTGCCGGTTTCAAAACCGCGCTGCGATCCTGCAGCAGGCTTGATTTTTCTTTTTAACTATATCAATTGCCGTATGGCAGAATGGAGTTTATTGTTATGATGCTTTATCCCCCCGTTGCAGAGCTGGTCGAGAAGATCGGCAGCCGTTATCAGCTTGTAAATCTTGTAGCCCGTCGGGCGCGGACAATCTCCGCCGAGGCGGAAGAGAACCAGATCTCCCTGGAAAAGAAGCCTGTTTCTACTGCTATTGACGAGGTATATACCGGAAAACTCACGATAAAATAAGATCATCCGCAGAGAGGAAAAATCTGAATGCCGGAAAGAGTGGCGAAAATCGCGGTCTCTGCCGCAACATATTGGATCGACAAGCCCTATGATTATCTCATACCACGGGAACTGGCGGATCTGGTAAGACCCGGTGTGCGGGTATATGTACCATTTTCACAGGGAAATCGCAGAAGCGAGGGGATCGTGCTTGCTCTGTCCGATAGCAGCGGCTATGACAGATTGAAAGCCATTCTTTCTGTTTTAGATGAGGAACCGGTTTTAAGTGAAGAGCAGATCCGGCTCGCATTGTTCATGCGGGACCGTTTCTTCTGCACGGTGTACGATGCGGTCAAAGCTATGCTTCCCGCCGGGTTATGGTTCGACAGTGACGGCAAACGCAGAGTCAACGATAAGATGGTTGAAATGGCGCGGCTTGCCATATCACCGGAAGACGCTGCCGTCATCGCCGAAAACAAACGCCGAAGATCGCCGCAGCAAGCCAATCTGCTGGATTTGCTGTGCAGCTTTGAAGCGCTCCCCAGTCATGAACTGATGCGTTTTACAGGCGCTTCACGCCAGTCGCTGAAATCTCTTTGCACCGCGGAACTGGTAGAGCTATATCAAAGAGAGGTGTACAGGAGGCCGCAGATCCACGCCGAGGAGGCGGAGTCTCTGCCGGTCCTGAATGCCGAGCAGGCCGCTGCTTTCGCCGGTCTGTCTGAATTGGCCCGCTCCGGGAAAGCGTCCGCAGCACTGTTGTTTGGTGTGACCGGAAGCGGGAAAACCAGTGTGTATATCCACTTGATCCAGGAGCAGCTGACATGTGGGAAAACAGCGATCCTCCTGGTGCCGGAGATCGCTCTTACGCCTCAGATGCTGGCGACCTTTTCTTCCCATTTCGGGGAGCAGATCGCTGTGCTGCACAGCAGCTTAACTTCCGGTGAGCGCTATGATGAGTGGAAAAGGGTCAAAAGCGGAAAGGCAAGGTTGGTGATCGGTACGCGGAGCGCGGTATTTGCTCCTGTGGAAAACCTTGGTATCATCATCATCGACGAAGAGCAGGAAGAGACTTATAAGTCTGAGAATTCGCCCCGCTATCATGCCAGGGAGATCGCTAAATTCCGCTGCGCAAGATCCGACTGTATGCTTTTACTCGGTTCAGCGACACCGGACATCGTAAGCCGCTATTATGCAAAGACCGGGCGATATGCCTATTTTGCTCTTCACAGCCGTTTCAACGAACAACAGATGCCGACTGTCAGGATCGTTGATATGAAGCGTGAGCTTCGCCGGGGAAACGGCGGAAATATCAGCAGCGTCCTCCAGGAAGAGATCGCGTCCAATCTGGAACGATCAGAACAGAGCATCCTGTTCATCAACCGCCGTGGGGCGC
>Ga0310695_10006886_pt1 | contig 18466 bp, 12 predicted proteins | sample RumenRJG_04DNA_FD_203882 | JGI IMG/M metagenome (GOLD analysis project Ga0310695, IMG submission 203882) | Bovine rumen microbial communities from Lethbridge, Alberta, Canada - RJG_04 (v2) (version 2) | ecosystem: Host-associated > Mammals > Digestive system > Stomach > Rumen | place: Canada...
TCGAAGAGGCGGAGAAGGAAGCGGCAGAAGGACTGAAGACTGCGGAAGACGTCCGCCTGAAAAAGAATCTTGTCCTGTTCCTTTCCGCACTCTATGAGAGAGAGGCGGCGGAAGCGGGAGAAGACAGGGAGCGCAGGCAGGAACTGCTTTCAAAGCGGCTTGCCGTGCTGTCGGAGGCTGCCGACGGGTTCGGAAGCAGAGATCTTGAGCTCCTTGAAAAAAGGGCAGGGGCCCGCTATGAAGCTGCGCGGTCCGGCGGAGACAGAGAACAGGCAGACATGGCGGCGCAGGAATTCGAGGAGCTTCTGAAGCTTGGTTATGACAGAGCCTATCTGTACCAGAACATCGCCCTTATCCGGGAAACTGCCGGGGAGTATGACGAGGCGGAACGCATTCTGGAGAAGATGCGGAAAAACTGGCCCAATGATTACAGAAGCTGGTACCAGAGCGCGCTTCTGGAGCTTGAGCTCCAGGCCGGAAAGCCGGAGAACGAAAGAGACTATTCCGCCGCCCTGGAGTATTACAGAGAGGCAGAAAAACTGACCGCCAATACCGCGGATGCGGGAGAACTCCTCCCGCTGGCAGGTAAGCTGAGAGACACCGGCGCGCTGCGCTGAAAGGAAAATACGGAACAGTCAACGGAAGGAACAGAGCCATGAATGTTATCAGGGCAAACAGATTTGCCGCGTTTTTTACGATCCTCGGACTGGGGGCGCTGGTCCTGGGAGGGGCTTATTACGTCACGAATCTGAAGGGCGCGGGTGCGGAGATGCCCCGGAAGACCCTGGATGATTACCTGAGAGACGGAGAAAAGTACTTTGAGCGCGGAGAATATCAGGAAGCAGTGATCTCCTACGAGAAGGCTGCGGGACTGCAGGAGGATAACCGGGAGGCGCTGATGGGTCTCGGGGAGGCCTTTGCTGTGACACAGGATCTTGAAAAAGCCGAGGAGTCTTATCAGAAGGCAATGGATCTTGGAGGAGATACTTCCGCTGCCTGTGTGGAACTGGCGCGGGTGATGATCTCCCAGGGGAGGCTTGCGGAAGCGAAGGAACTGGTGGAGCGGGAGAGCGCTGATTCCAAAGATGAGAGACTGCTTGACCTGAAACAGCAGATGACAGTGGAAGCTCCTGTGTTCGCCCTTCCTTCCGGGAGCTATGACAGCTATCAGCTTCTGACCCTGGCAGAACCCGTAAAGGGAGCTGTGGTGTACTACACGCTGGACGGAACGGAACCGGGACCGGACTCTGAAGTGTTCCGGGGTGACCTTGTGCTCGCAGATCCGGAGATCACCCTGACTGCGAGAGCGATGAATGGCATGGGATATCAGAGCGAATCGGTCACCATGAACTATCAGATCACAGCCCCGGTCACGGAGTACACCCCTTCGGATTACGAAGAGGGATATATGCTGCGCCGGGCTCTGTACAATTCAACCGGAGACAGACCCATCTACAGCTACGATCTCGCGAAGCTGAGGGAACTCTGCATCGTGGGATCGGACAGCTCCGAATCACAGGCGGATCTTCTTGGGGCTGTCTTTACGGAGAATGAGTGGAAGGCAGGCAACTTCAGCAGCACAGGAACAGGACGGATCAACGCGCCGGGTTTCCTGGGCTTCTGTCCGTTCCTTAAGACCCTGAATATCGCGTTTCAGTCAGACTTTGATCCCGGGGTGCTTGCCGGATGTACGCAGCTGGAGGAGCTTTCGCTGATCAATGACGGGATCACGGACATTTCCGCTCTTTCCAGTCTCACAGGACTGAAGCGGCTTTCTCTGGGATGGAATGAGATCACGGACATTTCAGCACTTTCCGGGATGGGAGAACTCAGAAGTCTCGGCCTCTGGAACAATCAGATCTCCGATCTTTCGCCTCTTTCAGGGCTGAAGGAACTGAGGATCCTGGATGTCTCCGGCAATCAGCTGTCAGACGCTTCCATATGCGGAGAACTGCCCGCGCTGACTGAACTGTGGGTGCGGCGGAACCGGATCACGGATCTTTCTTTTACGGACAGGCTGGAAGAGCTTCGCGTCCTGATGGCCGGAGAGAATCCGGTGACGGAGTACGGCCGCCTGAAAATGAGAGCAAATGATTTTTCGTTCACAGACCTGACGGAGTAAGACTATGCTGAAACTGATCATATTTATCTTCCTGCTTGGATTCAGCATTCTGCTGTTCCTGCTGTCTTTCTTTAAAAAACTGGTATTCAGGCCTTTTTACTTCATTCTGCTGGCGGCGGCAGCTGCCAGCGCTTTCGGCGTGGTGAAAGATATTCGCGGCGGCGACACGGTCCTCCGTCCGCAGAAAAAAGCTGCGCTGGAGCAGGAACTCTATATTTCCGCGAAGCTTCTGGAGGAGGACCGGCCGAAGGATTCTCTCCGGGCGTCAGGACAGGCCGCAGAGTCCGCACCGGAAGACAAGGCGGTCATTTCCCTTCAGGCGCTGGCACTGAACAGGACAGGCGCTTTCAGACTGAGCGAAGAGCTCCTTGGAGAAGGAGATGCTTACGAGGCGGAGCGGCTGCAGGAGCTGAATAAGGAAGAAAAAGTCATTTCCCCGGAGGAACTGAAGAAGATCGCCGGTGAGATCAGGGAGGATCTGTCTGTTTCAGCATCGTCCGCAGAGACCTATGACATGATCATGAGTATCCGCTACTATCAGGGAGGTGATGAAAAAGACCTTCCGGAAAAAGGAGACTTGAGATCATCCGGAGACGCCTATGCGGAACTGATGTTGGCTGATATCAGAAAGGAATACGGGGCAGCGTACAAAGTGACCGAGAACCTGGCGGAGAGCGGAGACTTCCGGGCACAGATCGCTCTCTCTGAAATGTTTTCAAGAGGATTCCGTCCCCATGATTATGACAAAGATGACGAGGAGTATGACACCTATCTGGAGAGAGTCACGGAGCTGCAGCTGGAACTGGACGAGATGCAGGCAAAGCTTGGAGAAAATCTCACGAACTCTGCGTACCTGAAGGAGAACGAGGAAGGAAAAGCATACCTCCTCAAGAAGACAGAGTACAGCATGGCGGTCAAGGAGCTGGACAGCACCGCGGCGAAGCGCGCGGTGAACTACCTTCGGAGTCTTTCTCCGGAAGCGGCCGGGATGCCCGCCTGGCATCTGCAGATGGCGCGTCTTCTGTACGCTGCCGACCGGGAGGAAGACGCAGAAAGGGAGCTTGACCTTATCTTCATAGATGGCAGCCTGGACCGAAAGCAATGGCTGGGATCAGATCTCATCTACATGAGGGAATGTTTCTGGAATTTCCTGGAAGACAATGACAGCAGTGGCTTTGAAGCGGCGTACGAAATGCTGATCGGAGACCTCACTCAGGGAGCAGGCAGTGCAGGAAGCGGCTTCAGGGAGTTCTTAAAGTCCTATCTCCGGAGGATCTATACGGGGATCCGGCTGGTCAGTATAAAGACAGGCGGATGGCCGGAGATCACGGCAGAACTCTCAAGCTCCAGAGAAAGCAATCTGGAAACAGGAATGATAGAGCTGGAAGACACACTTCACAGCATCAGCGAGTACACACTGGAAAAGAGAGAAGGGACCGGCAGCACGTCGGTCTGTGTGGTTCTGGATGTCAGCGGCAGTATGCAGGGTGAAAAGCTGGCCAGTGCGAAAAATGCCATAGACCAGTTCATCGCTTCCATCAACGGATCCATGACTCTGAGCTATGTGACCTTCAGCAGCGACGCTTCCGAGATCGTTCCCCTGACGGATTCTCCGGTAGCGATCAGCAGCGCAGTGCGAAAATCAGTAGCCAGCGGCGGAACAAATATCGCCGCAGGCCTTGAGACCGCCAGGAACTCGCTTGCCACAGCGGAAGGAAACAAGTATGTCATTCTTCTTTCAGATGGGCACGACTCAAGCGAATCAAGGATCGGCGGTGTGATCGCCAGACTTCTTCAGGCAGGCATCCACGTATACACCGTCGGAATGAGCGGGGCGAATGAAGCCTATCTTAAGAGGATCGCTGACCAGACCGGCGGAAGCTTTGTGTTTGCCTCCAATACATCGGAACTGAACCGCACCTACATGGATATCCAGAGAGCCATTATGAACATCTATGTCCTTCGCTACACTGTGGAGGAGGATATGGAGATCATGAACAGGATCCTTACGGTACGGATGAAGAGCGATCCTGCCTTTACGAGAAAACGCTACTCTCTGGGGCTTCCGAAAGCTGCAGAACAGGGCAGGGCAGGAGAAGCAAAGTCAGGATACTATACGGAAATCGTGGAATAACGGAGGAGAAAAGATGAAGTGGTTCAGAAGAGTGTTATCCTCCGCGGTGATCGCCGCAGGATATACGGTCCTGCTCGGCGCAGGACTGTTTCTGGTGGCGGTGAAAGGCACGGGGATCCTTGAACTGCCCAGCTATTACAGAGAGAACTCTGTATCCCCTGTTTTTGTATGCGGGGGAGCCGCAGTGTTTGCGGGACTGCTGGCAGGTCTTTTTTCCTGGGTCAGAACACAGCTGGATGTACAGACCGCTGTCCACATGCAGAATATGATAAGGACCGATGTTTCGGCGGCGACCGCTGTGACACCGGATCCCGGTCCGGCGCGCCCGGAGTATGTGCCGCCCAGAGAGCCGGCGCGCCCGGAGTATGCTGCGCCGCAGCCACCGTCCCGTCCGGAGTATATACAGCCGAAAGCGCCGTCCTGTCCGGAGTATGTGCTGCCGAAAGCGCCGTCCCGTCCGGAATATGTGCCGCCCAGGACACCGTCCCGCCCGGAGTATGCTGCGCCGCAGCCGCCGTCCCGCCCCGATGATTTCCGGGAAAGGCCTGTATCTGCACTGTCCGGAGGAACACCGGCTTCCGCTCCGGAAATAAGTCCGAAAAAACAGCCGGAAAAACAGCCGCAGAAGACTGACCGGTGGGAACGCGGAAAAGTGGTGCTGCATGAGGAGGATGAAGATGAGGATTAAAGTGCGTGCGGCAGTCCTGCTGTTTGCCGGGCTTCTTCTGGTCTCTTGCGGAAAGAAGATGCCGGAAAAAGGGGAGTCGTCCCCGGCAGCCGGAAAAGGGAATACCGGCAGCCTCGTTACGGAAGGGCAGGCCCTTCTGGAGGAAGGAGATGCCGAGGGTGCCGCTGAACTGTTTCGGGATGCGATGCGGAAGGATCCGAAAAATGTGGAGGCCCGCATCGGGGCAGCAAGAGTCCAGATCCTGCGGAAAGCCTACGATGTGGCATCGGACAGCCTCAAAATGGCCGCGAAGATCGAACCAGACAACCAGGAGATCTATGAAGCATTTCTTGAACTCTCGAAAGCCGCGGACAGTACTTCCTATGCAAAGCAGGCGGTCAGTCTCGCGGAGTGGAACGGGCAGGACTGGTTCATTGAGAAGTATGTCCCTGAAAATGCAGTGCCGGATCTGGCACCGGGCAGCTTTGGAGACGATACCTGGGTCTCTCTTTCCGGAGGAGACGGAGAGATCCACTACAGCCTGAAATGGAAAAATACGACCAGGACGGGTGTTTATACGACTCCGATCCGTCTTCTGCGCGGGAAAAATACGCTTCAGGTCTGGACAGAACGTGACAAGGTCCCCTGCAGTTCCCGATCCTACGTTTATGAATGCGACTATCCGGAGACTGAGAGGAAATTCGAAGACCCGGCGATCGAGGCTATGGTCCGGGCGGAACTGCAAAAAGAAGACGGGGAAAAGATCACAAATTATGAGTGTGAGGAAGTAGAATCCCTTTCCTGGTATGAAATTCCGTATGACAGCGGGAGAAGGGATCAGTACCAGATCCGAACCTTCCGGGACATGAGCTTCCTGCCATCCTGTACCAGTCTTGAAATAGACAATCAGGAGGAGCTTCCTTCCCTGTCGGAACTGATGGGAAGTGCTGTCACCGAGCTGGATGTTAATGACTGCGGTCTAAAGGATCTTTCCTTTGCAAAAGACCTGGATCAGCTGAGTTCGCTCCATGTATCCCACAATGAGATCACGGATGCTTCCGGGCTGAAGTATCTGACAAACCTTGAACAGCTATGGATCGACGGGAATCCGGTACAGGACCTGGATGAATTCCTGAAAGGAAAAAAACTGCGGTATTTATCGCTGGATGCAGATCAAATCAGAGATTTTTCCCTGCTGAAGGATATGGAAGATCTTTACTATCTGTCAGTGTACGACGGAAAGGACCTGGATCTCTCCGTAGTGTCCTCCCTGAAAGGAGTTCGGAACCTGAGCCTGGTTTCCTGCGGTATCAGTGATCTTTCTTTCCTCAGAGGCCGGACTGATATGGAGTACCTTTACCTGGACAATAACCAGATCTCGGATCTCAGTGTTCTGGCAGAGCTGAAAAAGCTCAAGACGCTGGAACTGGAAAACAATCAAGTGACGGACATAGGCCCTCTGTCAGGACTGACGAACCTGAACAACCTGTATTTAAATGGAAATGCGGACCTATCGGATCTCACACCGCTCAAAGGACTGAAAAATCTGAAGCGCCTGTATATCAGGCAGACAAATGTCACAGAAGAGTCGGTCAAAGAACTGGAAAAGCAGCTTCCGGAATGCAACATTCGCTGGAGGTAACTCTGAAACACAGGAGGAAGAATAGAAGATGCGCTGTAAAAACTGCGGTACCCCGCTGAAGGACGGGACGAAGTTCTGCACAAAATGCGGCGCCCCGGTGACAAAGAAGTCGCTTCTCCGGGCGATCCCGATGATCCTGCTGGTCCTTGTGATCGCCCTCGGAGCGGGCTTAACCGCCTGCAGGACACAGGGGAGCAGCGGGGACTCGGACAACAGGTATTTTGTGTCCGACGAGCGGGATGAGAATAAAGAAAAAAAACAGAGGGACAAGGAAGAAGAGGCTGCAGAAAAAACAACAGAGGAAACAGCGGAAGAGGCAGCCAGGTCGCAGGCGGCCGAAACAGAGACAGCCGAAGCACAGGCAGAAGAAACAGAGACAACCGAAGCACAGGCGGCAGGAACCCAGCCGGCGGAGTGGCCGACGGGGGAACCGCTGACTCTGCCGGCAGTTATGCCTGAGACCGGCTATGCGGCCGCTCCTGGGACCGGCTACGCGGTCACACCGGAGACCGGTTATGCGGTCATGCCTGGGACTGAAGCCGGGACCTCCGGTGTCCTGATGCAGGTCGTGAACTGCGATGAATGGATCTCTCTCAGGACAGCACCGTCCACCAGCGCGGACAGGATCATGACGATCCCACTGGGTGCTTACGTTACCTGGCTCGACAGCGCGCCGGATGGTTTTTGCCTGGTGGAATATCAGGGGAATATCGGATTCGCCCTGGGCCAGTACCTCCAGGCTGTGAGGTAACGGCTGCGCAGCGGAAGACATCGGAAAAAGATGTTGTCCTGAAAAGTGTGCAATAATACAGCAGGAGGAAGAAACGTGAAAAAAAATACTTTACTGACCGCGGTTCTCGGTGTAATGATCTGTCTCGCCGGGGCGTTTCCGGTGTCCGCAGCGACTTCTGCCGCAGGGCTTCCCGGCAATTCAGCTCCGTGGCGTGTCGATACGCAGCAGCCTTATCTTTATGAGGATGTGGCTCTGGACTGCCTGGGTCTGGCGGAAAGGTATCCGGGGCTTGTCGCGGCGGACAGTCTCTGTACGACTTTTGACGGACGTCAGGTTCCGCATCTTCTGATCGGAGACGTGAAGGCCGCAAATCACGTAATGATCATGGGTGCGATCCATGCCAGGGAATATATGACTTCCCAGCTGGTCATGAAGCAGACCATCGCTTTTCTGGAGGCACTGGAAAGCGGAAACACTGTTTATAAGGGAGTCAGCCTCGGAGAACTGATGCAGGATACAGCGATCCATGTGCTGCCTCTTGCGAATCCGGACGGCGTGACCATCAGCCAGCTGGGTCCCCAGGCGCTTCATACAGAAGCGGCCCGGCAGAAGATTAATGAGATCACTGCGCTGGACGGGGGCGGTTCTGCCCAGTATTACAGGCGCTGGAAGGCAAATGCCGAGGGCGTGGACCTGAACCGGCAGTTTGACGGACGCTGGGCGGAATATAAGGACCCCGCCGGGCATCTGTCATCAGATCACTACAAGGGAACATCGCCCCTCTGCACGCCGGAAGCATCGGCTTTCGCGGAACTGACGCTGCGGTATCCCTTCAAGAGGACCATCAGCTATCACGAGCAGGGCGGTGTGATCTACTGGTACTTCGGGCAGCAGGGCAGTCTGCTGGATGAAACGAAAGCTTTCGCGGACGCCATTTCCGCGGTCACCGGATACCCGGAAGATGCGAATTACCAGAAGCTGGATCCTGCAGGCTACAAGGACTGGGCCATCGAGAAGCTGGGGATCCCGAGCCTTACAGTCGAAGTGGGCAGCGGGACCTGTCCTCTCCCGGCGTCCCAGCTGCCGGAAATGGTGAGCCGGAACAGGGATGTCTGGTTTGAAACTCTTTATACGATGCGAGTCAGATGATGGAAGGGAAAATGTTTAAATATCTTATATACGCCTTTACAATGTCCTTCATCTGTATCCTGGTGAATTTCCTCCATGAGAGACCTTTTGCCGGCGGGACAGAAGGCATTGGCACGTCTTATGTTGTAAAGCCCCCTTCTGCTCTGAAGTTCGTATATCTTGCGTTATTTTTGACCGGATTATTTCTGTTTTTCTTTTTCTTTTTCCTTCGCATGATCGGAAATCCGAGTGCAACGGTCGGCCATCTGAGAGCGTTTCTTGTGATCGCGGGAATCGGTCTTGCGGTCATGATCTTTGCAGCGAACAGCAGGCTTTGCGTGTCAGAGGACAGCATGGAACTGCACCGCCTCATGATGCCTCCCAGGACAGTATTGTTTTCGGAGATCGAGAGAGTAGAGGTGGGAAAAAAGGGTCAGCTGACAGTATATGCCGGCGGCAGCAGATTCTGTACCGTAGATCTGTTGTCGGATAACTACGACAGGTTCTTCGAAACTCTTAAGAAGAAAGGCCTGATCAATAACCAGAAATAAAGGGAGCAGTACGATGTCGATAATAAAAATTGATCCTGCCAGGATCAGCAGTCTGGCAGATATGCTGGAAGAACAGGCCAGAGTTCTTGAGCAGCAGGGCGAGCAGGCCCGTTCTTCCGGAAACTCAATGGCACTGAAGGGAGAATGGCGTCAGAAGATCGAGAATGATATCCGGACGAACAGCAGCTATATCAGTGAATCAGGAAGAGACGAGCACAGGATGGCGGATATTCTCCGCCGTGTCGCTGAAACATATCGTAACTGCGAATTGAAAAATGTGGAACTTCTGGGCGCCTCTGCCGTTACCAGTTTCGGCGGAGGAGAAGGAGGGGGCGGATTTCGCGGATCAGATGGTCCCGGAGGTGAAAATGTTCCTCCGGGTTCTCAGAATGGAAATGGACGGACGTCCACAGTATACAGTCCTGATCCTGTCAATCTGAACACAGGAAACTTCATCCTGGATCATTATGATCTGCAGATACAGGGCTTTATCCCTCTGGTCTTCCGAAGGTTTTACAACTCCAGGAATACTTTTTCGGGGATGCTTGGGTCAGACTGGAATTCGAACTTTGAAGTCGATCTGTCCTTTTCTCCTGAAAAGGGGTTCGGTGCCGATGCAACAGTTGTACTGGAGGATGGAAGAAATGAGTACTTTGTCCTGACAGACAAAGGAAGCTACCGGCCGACAGCCGGAAGTGCAGGAGAACTGCTTCGCGAAGGGGAAGGATTTGTTTACAGAAGCATTGACGGTTCTCGCAGATGTTTCGATGAGAAAGGGCTGTACATCCGCTTTGAGAATGCCCGCAGGAACGGTTTTACTCTCAGTTACGGAGACGGCCGGCTAAACAGAGTTTTAAACGATACTGGGGAAAGCCTTGCCTTTTCCTACACTCCGGAGGGTCTTCTTGCCAGCGTGAAGGATCACACCGGACGGTCCTGCTTTTACGAATTTGAAAACGGAAAGCTGGCGGCTGCGATCCTTCCTGATGGAAACCGATTCCGTTATTCCTACAGCTCTGAGGGAAAGCTCTGCAAGGTCGTGAATCCGAATCTGGACAATGCTGTAGAGACTGAGTACGACAGGGAGTTCCGCGTTACTTCCCAGACATTTGCCGACGGCACAACAAACCAGTTTGAATATCAGGACGTGGAGCGTGCTGTGGTCATGGTGGAAAGAAACGGATGCAGAAGCACCCACTACCACGACACAGACTACCGGAATGTGCGGAATGTGTATCCGGACGGCGAGGAAAGCTATGAGTACAATGAAAGGGGGCTGAAGACCCGGATCACTGACCGCATGGGAGCCGTGACCCGAATGCAGTATGACAATCGCGGGAACCTGACGGGGATCATTTCCAGCCAGGGAGACAAGATCTCCGCTACTTATAATTCCATGAATCTGCTGCTTGCGCTGTCTGTAAACGGAAAGACAAAACTGGTCAACAGATATAATGAATTCGGAGATCTGATCCTTTCATCCGATGCACTCGGACGGGAGACAGCATATGCCTATGACCGTGCAGGCAGGATGACAGAACTGAAGCTAGCGGACGGAAGCATATACAAGGCTGTCTATGATGCCAGAGGAAACCTGATCATCGTTACTGTACCCGGCGGGTCAGAGAGCCGGTTTGAATACGACGGACTGAACCGTCTCACAGGATTTACGGACGCCAGAGGCAACAGGACCTCCTACAGCTATGACGTGATGAACAGGCTGGTATCTGAAACAAGACCTGACGGATACACCAGAACATACGAGTACGACAGCAGAGGCAACAATATACGCTTTACGGATTATGACGGCAGTGTTGTTGAAAGAGAATTCAATGAAAACAACCGGATGTCTGCCGTGACCGATGCAGCCGGAAGAAAATTCCGTTTCAGTTTTGATTCCATGTGGAACGTTTCCGAGGTAACGCTTCCGGACGGAGCCGTTTATCAGTATCTGTATAATGAAAGCAACAGGCTTTCTGCCATAAGGGACCCTGAGGGTCATGAGATCCGTAAGGAATATGACCCTGTGGGAAATGTCACAGCACAGATCGACGCAGAAGGAAACCGCACTGAACTTGAATGGGACGGCATGGGAAGATGTGTGCGGAAGACACTGGCGGACGGAGGCTCCACAGAATTTGTTTATGATGAAGAAGATCATGTGATCATCGTCCGCGACGCGGAAGGCACAGAACTGCTCCGTACCTTCGATGACGCCGGCCAGCTGACAGAGGAGCGGGACAGTACCGGGCGCTGCAGGTCTTATACCTACAATAAGGCCGGGGATCTTGTTTCTGTTACGGATGAGACCGGCCTTAAGACAGAATACCGCTATGGACCAGGGATCCATGAACCTTTGGAGATCATTTATCCTGGCGGCGTAAAGGAGCAGTTCGTTTATGATCCCGCAGGCAATCTTTCTGAACACAGAGATATTTACGGACATCTGCTGAAGTATGAGTATGACAGCCTGAACAGACTGACAGCGCTTCGCGAAGAAAACGGGAAAGCCCTCATGGAATACCAGTATGACATTCTGGGAAGGCTGATCTCCGAGAAGGATGCCGGCGGACATGAGAAGCGCTATGAATTTACTGCTGCCGGAACACTGGCTGCCGTTACCGATGCTCTCGGTAATGTCACGAAATACAGCTACGACGTAAGAGACAATCTGACGGGTATTCAGAGATTCTGCTCTGCCGCAGGAAAGAATGTGAGCATTCAGTACACGAGGAATCTGCTGGGTGAGCTGACCGGGATGACGGATGCCTCAGGTCACACGGAATCCTATGAATACAACGGAAACGGTCAGATGATCCGGAAAACAGACCGTGATAAAAACATCACCGAATACAGCTACAACAATTCAGGCCTGCTTTCTTCTGTGATCTGGGGCGGCAGCCTGAGGACGGATTACAGTTACTCCGCAAAGCATCAGATCACTGAGGTCAGGGACTGGTCCGGGATCACGAAGATCAGGTATAACGAGTGCGGACAGCCGCTGGAGATCACTTATCCGGATGAAAACAGCGTCAGAATCGAGTACAACAGCCGCGGCGGCAGAGAACGGATCATCTATCCGGACGGAGGAGAGGTCTCCTACGTCTATGATGATCTGAACCGTCTGTCCGGGATACGGCAGGGAGACTTATTCACGGGGTTTGATTATAACCGTTACGGAGATATTGCCTCCAGAAAGCTTCCTGACGGGTCGGAGACACGGTATGAATACAGCAGCGCAGGATTGATATCCAGGATCCTTCATCTTGACAAAGAAGGGGTACTGGATGATATCAATTATGGATATGACCTGTACGGAAGGAAAACCATCCAGAAGGTGTACCGCAGAGATCTTCCCGAAGCATGCGGTACATTTGAGTATTCTTATGATCCGGCAGGCAGGCTGCAGGAGGTTCAGAAAGACAGGATGCTGCTCCGGCGATATTCCTATGACGCGTTCGGGAGCAGGACCGGCCTGGAAGAATTTCTTCCCGGAGAGAGCGTGCCGGCACGGACAGACTATGAATACAGCCTGAATGGAGCCCTTCTGAAAAAAAGGTCAGCCGGGCACACAGAAGAATATCGTTACGACAGACGGGGTAATCTCATCGAGCAGCTTTCTGACGGAGTTTCCGCCAGAACATTTATGTACAATGCTCTGAACAGGATCGCTTCGGCAAAGACAGCCGGCGGGAAAGAGGCGCGGTACCGGTATAACGGGCTCGGATTCCGCACGGGAATGGATATCTCGGGAAGCGGAAAAGAAAGCTCGGCTGCGTTCTATTCTGACTACACCCTTCCTTCGGATAATCTTCTCGCGAAAACAGAAAACGGACATGCCTGGAATTATATATACGGGCAGGGCCTCGAAGGGTATTCGGACAATACGGAAGATACGGGCTGGTTCCTTACTGACCCCGCCGGAAGCGTGCTCAGGACCACAGAAGCATCAGGAGAAACCTTCGCTGCGGCATATGACGAATTCGGGACTTTGATCCCGTCGTCAAGGATAAAGAACAGCAGTTTCGGCTTCAGCGGCTTTATTTACGACAGTGTCGCGGGGAGCTGGTTTGCCCAGGCGAGACATTACAGGAGCGAAAACGCCGTATTCGACGCGATGGATCGCTTCGGAGGAGATATCACTTCGCCGGAAACGCTGAATCCTTATGCGTACTGTGTCAATGATCCCTGCAACCGCACAGATAAAACTGCTTACTGGTTCGGACTGGACGACGCGATCGCTGCCGGACTGGGAGCCGTGGGAGGGCTGGTAGGAACTTTTGTAGGGGATGTCGCGACTAACGTCATCGAAGGCAGATCGATCGGCAGCTGGGAAATGTCCAGCTGGCAGGAGTATACCGGGGCAGCGGCCGGAGGAGCGGTCGGAGGAGTTACTACCCTCTATGCAGGGCCCATAGTCGGCGGCGCGGTTGCCGGCGGAGTAGGCAGACTGACGACGGAAGGCCTTACTTACGTCTCAGATCCTGCAGGCTATAATAAGTCACCTGGGCAGATCGCCGGTGAAACATTCAGGGATACCGCATTTGGAGCGCTCGGAGGACTGATCGGAAAAGGGGTTACCAAACTTAAAGCAAAGATCGCAAGCACGAAGCCGGTAAAGGCACTGACGCAGAAGCTGTTGCAGGGCGGAAAGGTCAGCAACTGGTTCGGAAATAAGCTCTTCGATATGTCGACGGGAAAACCAGCAAAACTGTTTGACCAGATGAGCCATTTCCTGAGGATGCAGCATTCAAACATCGCAGCAAACGAAGTACTGAAAAAACAGCTTATGAAGATCCTGTTGAAACGAATTCCTGCCTATTTTGGACAGGAAGTGGCATTCGGTCTGTTGAAGAGCTTTTCTCCGGGGACCTGGATAGAGGGATGGTATGAATCTGATAAGGCGGATGACTTCAAAAAGTGGTTAAAGGAGACCCTGGGCATTGACACCGGTGAGGGATCCGGCGAAAACGGTAATGTCTGCGCCGTTGCTGCCTGATGACCGAATATAAACAATGGAAATATTATATGGACTGTGCAAGTGCGATATTCGTCTCAGCAGGGGGCAAAGCCCCTGCTGAGAAGCCGCTGAAAGCGGCAGCGGTTCATGAGCAAGGAGCGAAGCGGATTGCGAATGTCCGCATTTACCAGCCAGAATGTAAATGTGAAAAAGCTGTTCATCTGATGTCAGAGGCATTTTATCAAGGTAATGCCTTTTTGGCTGTGGATCATGGTAATAATAATACAGGGCAGAAACAGCAGGCAAAAAGGAGAAAAATATGGCACAGATCCGCGTAGACGTTCAAAAACTCAGACGGAGTGAACTGGATTTTTTGAAAACAGAAGCGATGCTGCAGGTAAAGGAGCTGGAGATCAGGACGATCCGGCTCACGCTCCGGTACAAAATTGCGGCACATGAAATGCTGTCACAGAGAATGAAGGAAACAGCAGATCAGCTGGCAAAAGAGAGAAGATCCCTGAAGAGCCTCAGGGAGGGGATCGAACAGATCGTCCAGCAATACAGCAGAACAGAAAAGAGTAACCTCCAGGATCTGGCAAAGGTGATCGCACAGATCGCGGGGAGCGCCGGCTGGAGGCAGGATGGCCGGAGCGGAGAGGAGCTCCTGAACACGTCCGCGTCGGAAATGGACAGTTATATCAGCTCGTTTGAGAAAGAACATCCTGAAGATGCAGCACGTCTGAACAGCTATCTTGCCGGAGGAAAGAATAACAAGCTTACGCAGGATGACATCCGGAAGATCAAATATCTGGCCTACACTGCGGAAGAACCTTATCGTTCAGCGTATCTCAGAAATCTGGACAAGTTTTCCATAGGAGATGCGGACCTAAAAGATAAAGATGGTGCGTATTACTGGAATGGAAATGTTAATTATGTCTACAGCGACAACAAATATGACAGCTTCGGAAACGATCCCAGGGGTGCCTATACTGTTTTTTTCCATGAGAGCGGACACGCGATGGACGACCTCGCGAATATCTCAAACAAAAACGGCTATGATACCGAAAACTTTACTGCCTACAGTGAAGCAATAGGGAAGGATGTATCAGTCCGTGAAGCGATAGAATATGATGTTTTCTATAATGCGAATAATCCGCACAGTATCACCAGTATTGCCGCAGCTGTGCGCGCGACCGGGAAGTCATCCGCCGGGGCATCCGGAAATGTGGAAAATGTGATCCAGGCTTTTAAGAACGGCAGCAGTAAGGGCTTGTCCAATAATGACCTGAAGCTGTACAACTCCGTAAGAAAACAGTTTGAGTCTTCAATCGGCAGTAATAAAGCACAGTATGAGGCAGTGACAGATGTGTATGGAGGAATGACAGGAAATGTTCTGAGGACTTCCGACGGTTACGGTCACAAGATCACATACTGGAACGACCCGACAAAAGCGGGTAAAGAACTGTGGGCAGAATATTTTTCCTATAATATGTCCGGAAGCAAAGAAAACCTTGAGCATCTGCGGGAGTATTTCCCGGAGGCGGCGAATGTACTTGAGAAATATGCATATTCGATGTAAGGAGGTCTGAAGTGAAAAAAGGTATTCTTACAGTCGCCTTTGGAATTGCACTGCTGCTCATGTGTTCCTGCAGCGCGGAAGCACAGGGAAAGAGTACGGAGCAGTCTCTGGCTGTGCTGAATGAAAAGGCGGCAGAAGCCGATAAGGAAGAAAGCCGGGAAGAAAAGGAGGAAACGCAAATGGCAGCTGCCGGAAAAGAAATGAGTGACTATGATTTTTTAAAAACAACGTATGGACTGAGTGATGAGGAACTGCTTGGTCTTGACTGCATCGCATTCGTAAAAGACTATGAACTGAGGGAGCGGGATTTCTCAGCAGAGGAAGTAAGAGAGATCATCAGTGACATGAAAGAATTCTATCCGGATGATCATACATCAGCAGTGTTCTCCATCCTGGATAAAGAAGGGAAAACGCTCACGGCGGGTGCCCAGGTCCGGAAAATTGCGTATTATATGAACAAAGGGACTCTGGTACAGCGTTTTGTGGCTGATCTTGATGAACAAGTCTGCTATATCGATGACGCGGTCCCGCATGAGCTGGATCCGGATCGTATTGAAAAGCTGAAGGCGCTTCCGGACAAATGGAATCTTTTTTCCTGGGACAGCCATACAGAAGGAGAAGAAGTCCCCAGTACCGGTAATTTTGATTGGAAGCTGGTCTTTGAGCTGGAAGACGGGTCCTGTGCTGTATATGATGGCTATACTCGGGATTCCAGTCATTTACCGGATCACTTTACTGAGTTCGAAACAGAACTGATCGATCTGATAGAAGGCAGATAAGAGATGCACAGCAGTCAGATATGATCCTCTGGAACAAAGGAGAACCTCCAATGGCAGGAGATGACAGACAGATCATATGTACACTGGACAGCGTCAGGAAGCAGTACGCTTCCCAGTCTTTCCCCGTATTGAACGGGATCAGCCTTTCCATTGCAGAGGGCGAGATCATCGGGATACGGGGTGAGAACGGTTCAGGAAAGAGTACGCTGCTTTCAGTGACCGGCGGCCTGATCCGCTCCGACAGCGGCGCGGTGAGATACGCGGAAGGGGTAAAGGGGTGCATCGGCTATGTGCCTCAGGACATGTCTCTTTACCAGGACCTGACCGGCTTTGAGAACCTGAAGTTCTGGGGGATCGCAGGCGGAATGCCTGCCAGGGCGATCCGTACCAGAAGTGAATGGCTTCTGAAGCAGACAGGCCTTCTGGAAAAGGGAAAACTCCGGGTCAGGACCTATTCCGGAGGCATGAAGCGGAGACTTCATCTCGCCACAGCTCTGATGAATACGCCGCGGCTGCTCCTGCTGGATGAGCCTACGGTCGGCGCGGACGATGCTTCGGCGGGCATGATACTGGAGCTCATCCGCCGTGTGAGGAATCACGGATGCAGTGTGGTCATCATCAGCCACCGCTTCGGGGAACTGGAAAGCATTGCTGACCGCATTCTGACTCTGAAAGACGGATCCCTGAGGGAAATGCCATGAAGGGGCAGGGATCCGGGGGAACATCGTTCCCCGCAATGCTGTACAAGGATTTTAAACTGTTTTTCAGCGCGGCGGGACTTCTGACGGTCCTGATCCCGTTTATTTTGATCGGAGCTTTTCTTCTGGGAGGAAAAGTCCTGGAGAAAGGAGATTTTCTGCAGGCTTTTCCCATCGCGATCCAGGATCACGACCACACCATCATGTCCAGGACGCTGGTCTCCCAGCTGAAGGCAGTGGACCAGTTTTCGGAAGTCAGGGTGCTGGAGGATACGGACGATCCTCTTGACGCCCTCAGAGACGGGGCTGCCGGTGTTCTTGTGATCCCGAAGGATTACTTCTACGCCATGTACAGGGCGGAAGACAGTCCTGTGGAACTCATCCTGAACCGGGAGGCGGGTCTGCCGGCGGTGCTGCTGCATTCCATGCTGGATTCGGTGCTTCAGATCGTGAGTTCCAGTGAGGCCTCCACCTGGGGACTGTATCACTGGATGTACGGCACGGAACTGTCCCAGGAGCAGAAGGATGACATGTACGCGGTCAGTTCGCGTTCCATTCTCAAATATGCCCTGAGCCGTCAGAACGTCATCCTGGACCCGGAGGAGGACGAAAGCCTGATCACATCGGTCGGAGGCATGCTTCTTCGCCGCATTCTGGCGGTCGTCATACCGATGATCCTGTTCGGGTTTTCCCTGATGGCAGTGAAGACTCTGCCGGAGGAGCGCTCCCTGGGAGTGACGGACCGCATGAAAGCCATTGGCTGCGGCGCGAAGGGGGCACTGCTGTCGAAGCTGCTGATCGTCCTTCTGACCTGTCTTCCTCTGATGCTCTTTATGTTTGCCCTGCTCCCTCCGGGGAGCTGGCTCCGCGCGGCGGTATCTTTTATTCTTCTCGAGTGCTCCGCCTTTGCCGGAGCATGGTTCGTCTGTGAATGCTGCGGCACAGCGGCGCTGACCCAGCGCGCAGGCGTTCTGATCCTGGCTGCCTCTGTGCTTCTCAGCGGGAAACTGTGGCCCTGCATCCTGAGCCCGGGCCTGCCGGAAAGACTGGGCAGACTGACGCTGCCCTTCCATTCCTACGCTGTGCTGGAAGCGGCACACTCCAGTCTCAGCTGGGGAGAGCTTCTTCCTCTGTTCGTCACCATCCTGCTGAAGACAGCGGCAGAGTGCCTTCTTGCCAATGCTGCATGGATCTTCAGAAGGAACTTTACAGAGATCCGGAGTGTTCCGGGGAGGAATGCCGGACCCGGCGGCGGACCAGCCGCTGCATCCGGCAGGACACCGCTCCTTTTCAGGCTCCCTGTCGTCACATCTCTTAAACTGAAGAATCTGGGCGGGTATCCGGGATGGCTTGTGGTCCTCGCTGCTGCGGCGTTTCTCCTGGGATCAGTGTCTGCCGTGACAGAAAAGAAAGACGGCGATCTGATCCGCGTCTATGCCGCGGATCTGGACCGGACGGAAGCGTCGGAGGGAC
>Ga0310695_10006891_pt1 | contig 18453 bp, 13 predicted proteins | sample RumenRJG_04DNA_FD_203882 | JGI IMG/M metagenome (GOLD analysis project Ga0310695, IMG submission 203882) | Bovine rumen microbial communities from Lethbridge, Alberta, Canada - RJG_04 (v2) (version 2) | ecosystem: Host-associated > Mammals > Digestive system > Stomach > Rumen | place: Canada...
AACTCGAACTCCCCAGCGGTGTTGAGGTTGAAATCAAAGTATAGTACCAGCATTCAACGCATATATAATAGCAGCGCATTCCAGTCGGGAATGCGCTGTTTTTGTTTGCATAGAAAGAATGGGGTGGCGGAGGCGAGTGATTATAGCCTCACTTCCGGCACCACTAAGCCATCGAACAGGTTGATGATGCGCTGGGCATAGCCTGCATCTCGCTCCGAGTGAGTCACCATCACAACGGTAGTACCTTCCTGGTTGAGTTGTGTCAGGAGTTGCATCACTTCCAGACCGTTCTTTGAGTCGAGGTTACCTGTGGGCTCGTCGGCAAGGATCAGCTTGGGGTTCATCACCACGGCGCGGGCAATGGCGACACGTTGCTGCTGACCGCCCGAGAGTTGTTGGGGGAAGTGGTGGGCACGGTGAGAGATGGCCATGCGGCGCAGCACCTCCTCTACGCGCTGCTTTCGCTCCTTCTTAGGAACGCCCAGATATGTCAATGGCAACTCAACATTCTCTTCTACGTTTAACTCGTCAATCAGGTTGAAGCTCTGGAACACGAAGCCTATCTGCCCCTTGCGTACAGCCGTGCGCTGGCTCTCCTTCAGGCTGCCTACGTCCTCGCCGTCGAGCCAGTACTTACCCGCAGTGGGATTATCGAGCAAGCCTAATATGTTTAACAGGGTAGACTTGCCACAGCCGCTTGGCCCCATGATGGCAACAAACTCACCTTTGTTCACTTCGAGCGATACACCGCCCAGTGCAACGGTCTCCACCTCTTCCGTGCGGAACACCTTCTGAATGTTTTCTAACTTAATCATCATATATGGTTTTTAAATGTTATTATTCTGTCTTTAGATAATTCACAGGATTACTGGTTGCTACGCGATAGGTCTGGAGCAGCACTATGGCGGCAATGACGAGCAGCACGAACAGTGCACAGGCGGTGAAGACAAACCATGAGAGAGAAATCTTGTCGGCAAACTGCTCCATCAGCATGCGACTGAAAAACCAGCCCAAGGCGACACCGACGATGATAGACGGAATGGCTATCAGCGCAATACTGCGCAGGAACAGTCCCTGCAGTTCGCTAACGCCAGCACCCATCACCTTGCGGATGGCCAGTTCGCGCGAGCAGCGCTGCACCTCGTCGCGCACATAGCCTATCAGCCCGATAAGCGTGATGAGCAGCGATGCCAGGCAACCAATCATAATCAGGTCGCGGGTGTGCCTTGTCTCTTGATAGCTGTCGGTCAGCTCGTCGGAATAAAGTTTCACATTCAGTTCGGCGTCAGGATAGAGGCGGTCGCATACTTGCTGCACGGCCTGCAGGTTATCTGGCGTGATGCTTTGAAGCTTTATCATGATATAATGCGTAAAGACATTGCCGTTGGCAACCATCATGGGGCGTTCTTCGCCAGATACCAGCGAACCCAACTTAAAGTTCTTTACGATGCCGACAACAGTCAAAGGATACTCGTCGCCAACTGAGGAGTTGACGAACTGCTTGCCTACGACGTCATCGATGCCCGCCACTTCTTTCATTTTTTTTGCAAACTTCTCGTCCACCAGCATCTCCTGCGTCCAGCCTTTATGATTCAGGCGTTTGAAGTCGCGGCCGCGAACAATCTTAAGTCCCATTGTTTCCACCAGTCCACCCTCGGCAAAGAACAGATTGACGCTATTGAACAGTTCCTGTGGATTGCCTGGCACCAGCACATTGTCGCCGCTCTGCCTCTCGCAAAAGAGCGAATAGGCGGCTGCCGCTTTCTCGACGCAGGGCTGATTCTCTATCTCACGGGCCAGTGAATAGATGGAGTCGCCGTGTAGGGCACTGACGTTGACGTAGGCCACGCGGTCATACTGATAGCCCATGTCCGCCTGCAGCATATAGTTGTACTGCCGATAGATGGTCGACAGCACGCAGAGGAGCATCGTGCTCAGCACGAACTGGAAGGCCAGCAGCGACAGCTTCCACGCGCGTTTGCTCTCGCTGTAGAGCCGATAGGCGTAGGTGATCGGGATGCGCGAATAGATCATTCCTGGCAGGAGGCCGCAGCACAGCAGTACGACGAGGCATACGATAGTGAGCACGGCGAAGGTCTGCGCCGAGAAGAGTGTGCTGACACTTACGCCTAAGAGGTCGCGCACCCAGTCCTGTCCTGCCCAGAGCAGCAGGGCCATGACGGCCAGTGCCGTCAGCAGATGAACGGCAGACTCCTTCAGCGACGTTAGATAGAACTCCCGATGCGGCGCACCCAGCACCTTGCGCAGGGCTACTTGCCGTGCCCGGCCCACCATCGTACTGAAGACCACAAGGATATAGTTCATCACAGCCGTAAAGAGCATTACCCCTGCCACCACCGAGAGAATGATGCAGGTGGTGCGCACGGTCGTATCCTTCATCCGCTGCCCTGTGACGTTCACCAGTTCGATGCCTGCATCGGTATAGCCGCCCTCCTTCAGGTCGTCCCAAGGGAGGATGCGCTGCAGCAGTTCTTTGATTTCCTTTCTTACCTTATCCATATCGGTGTCGTGCCTAAGGCGCACATACGAATGGTAGCGGTCGTTGCCTATCAGGTTTTCCGTGCCGTCCCATGCGTAGGTGCCAACGGAGGGCATAGACATAAGAATGTCGAAACTGTTGTAGGCGGAGTTCTCTGGATAGTCATCAAACACGCCGCTAATGGTCATCGGCTTCTGCGGGGCAGAGGCAAAACAGAAAGACTTTCCCACCACATCGCCACCTATCTTTTCACTCAGTCGCCGGCTGATCATGCACTGTCCGGCTGTGGAGAGAATCTGCTTGGCATCACCCACCAGCACCGTCGTGGCGAAGATGTCGAAGAAGCAGGAGTCGGCAAACACCGCCTCGCGGAAGTAGTGGCGGCTGCCGTCCTGAAGCGTCAGCTTCTCCTCGCTGAACTGCGCCGTGTAGCGCGTGGCACTCAGTATCTCAGGTATCTCGCGAGCCAGCACGGGCGCAATACCTCCCGACGTGGCGCCATGCTGCTGCCTGGCTTCGCCCTTGCGCTGGAAAGTCTCCTGCAGTTCGTACACACGTTCCTTGTCCACGATGCAGCGGTCGTAGTTCATCTCCAGCTGCACCTTGGCTATCAACACCAGCCCGACGGTCAAGCCGACGACCAGTGAAATGACTTTAATGAGGGTTCCTTGTCCTTTCTTATTACTCATGATGATTCATTTTTACGATTTGACGATGCAAAGTTAAGGCAATAAAACAAATCCGCCAAGGCCCGAGGCCCTGGCGGAAGCGGATTGTCTAAAAATTAGACAGTAAAGCGTATGATTTTTAGACACTGAGGCTTGTCCGGCTGTCGTTTACAGGTCTGTCACTTCAAGGTCGTCTGGCACTGCTCTCGTCTTTTGGGTCATTATAAAAATGTGTATTCAGACGAAATGGCGCGGCGCATGCGCAGGATGTCGTGGACGTTGCGGATGATGCTCATCGTGCCGAGGCTCAGCAGCAGGGCGAGGACGGTGGCCGAGAGGAGTCGGGAGTTCTGGGCGAGCCATAGCAAGAACCCCGACTGGACGCGGACGGTGAACAGGGGTACGTCGGCAGGCATCGACAAGACGAAAGCCAGGGTGACGGCTCCGCTGACGAGGCCCACGACAAAGGCGGCGACCATCGCCAGTTTGTAGCGGCGAAGCGTGGCCTCCTGATGCTGGCGGACATATTCCACGGCATCGAGGCGGCGGGTGAGTGTGGCCATGAAGTCGGCCTGGTCGTCGAAGTGGGGTTGCTGGGCGAGGAAAAGTTCCTCAAGGGCTTTGTCTTTTGTCATAACTTCAGTATCTCCTTGCAGTTTACTCATAACTTCAGTCTTTCTTTCAGTTTGTCACGGCCCCGCGAGAGCTGTTTCTTCACAGCATCTTCCGAGGCGTCGGTGATGGCGGCAATCTCCTTGATGTCGTAGCCGCTGAGATAGTAGAGCGTGATGGCCGACCGCTCCTTGGGCGGCAGGGTGTGCAGGGCGAGGTAGAGGCTCTGGTGCTCGAAACTGCTGTCGGCGGATTTGGGGCTGACGAGCGTCCGTGCCTCGTCGAGTGTCGCGACCGTTCGCAGGCTTGCCCTGTGGTTGAGGAACGTGTTGTGGGCAATCTTGAAGAGCCACGAGCGGAAGCGTCCTCGGTCCTGATAGCCTGCCGACGAGAGGTAAGCCTTCACCAGTGCGTCCTGCGCCAGGTCGTCGGCATCGCCCTTGTTACCGCAGCAGAGGGCGAGCAGGAAGCCGCGAAGTGCCTCCTGCTCATGCTCTACCAGGGTGATGAACTGCTCGCGTGTCACTTGTTCTCGGCTTGCATTACCAGTAACTGCTCCTCTGCCTCTATCTCCTTGGCGAGCATCCGCTTGCCTACATAATAGTTAACAAGGAAAGCAATGCCTATGCCCGAAAGAACTGCTCCGAATAGGCTGAATTGTTGAAGTGCTGCAGTCGGCATTCCGCCAACAAAGGCCTGAACGATGCAGAAGCCTATCAAGGCAACACCGAGGAAAGTAATGATACTGCCCCATAGCAATTTCGACAGAAGTTTCTCCTTCAGCAATTTCTTCTTGGGCGAGATCTTCTTCATCAGTTCCTCGATGTCCATATCGGGGTTCTTCTCGATGGCGGCCAGCACAATCTGTGTGCGCTGGTTGGTCTCGTTTATCTTCTTGCGGATGTTAAGCCACACGATCATAATGGGCAAAACGCATCCACAGGCAATAGGTACTAAGATGGCAACTAAATCTTCCATAATTATTTCTTCTTTTTTATAGTTATACTTTTGTTTTCTTGAACCGATTCACTATAATAACAGTTCAAGGAGACAAAAGGTGACGCCGGAAAGGAAATTAGACGGAATACCCTTTCACGTTTCATCTTAATGCTGATTTCAAAATATTCTTCAGCAGATACGTGGCATTCTGATTGCGGGCCACGCCCTCGGAGAGACGATAGGTGTAGGTGATTTCGTCGGAGAGCCGTATCTCGAAGCAGTAGTTGTGGAAGCGGGTAGGGTATTCTTTCTCCATCTTCGACAGCTCCAGGTCGTGGGTGGCGATGATGCCTGTGACGGGGAGCGACGTGACGGACTGGAGGAACAGGCGCGAGCCGTTGAGCTTGTCGAGCGAGTTGGTGCCCTTCAGGATTTCGTCGAGGATGATGAGGGTGTGGCGGTTCTGTCGGCAGGTCTCGATGAGCTGTTGCAGGCGGAGCAGTTCGGCGTTGAAATAGCTGATGCCGTGGGCGAGGTCGTCGGTGGTGCGCATGCTGCTGAACAGCGAGAAGAGCGAGAGGCGCAGGCTGTCGGCAAAGACGGGCAGGCCGCAGGAGGCGAGCACGTAGTTGATGCCGACGGAGCGAAGGAAAGTGCTCTTGCCCGCCATGTTCGCGCCGGTGACGATGTAGTAGTGGCGGTCGGTGATGGTGAAGTCGTTGCGCACGGCCTTCGCGCCGAGGAACGGATGGTAGAGGCCTCGCGCCTCATAGACCACCTCGTCGGCATCCACCAGTTCGGCGTCCGTCGCCATCGGCTCGTTGTAGCGGAACGTGGCCATCGACACCAGCGCGTCGAAATGGCTCACGGCGGCTATCCACTCCTCAATATGCCCCATGTAACGGTCTTGCCAGAGCAGGAATCGGCGCACGATGAAGTAGTCGGCCAGGTAGAGGGCGTTGGAGATGGGCACCCATACCTCGTTGCGCTGGTCGAGGGCATTGATGATGCCCTTCAGCAATCGGAACGACTTCAGCGCGTCCTGCTCGTCGGCTGACAGCTGACGGATGATGTCGCGCCCCTCGCGGCTCTTCAGGTCGGCGGTCACTATCAGCATGATCATGTTGACATAGGTGCTCAGTCGCGGCAGGATGATGTTGATGCTTTGATTGATACGTTTCAACGTTCGGCCAAAAAGCAGATAGACCGCCAGCATCTGCAACAGCACCCACAGCATGGGCAGCGTACCAGACAGCGGGCCCAAGACAGCTGCGGCCAATAGCCCGTAGAAGACGAGGATGCTCCCGACGGCTGCAAGATGGATGAGCCGATGGGCGGCGAGGCGAGGCATCTGCATCTGCCGCACCGCGCGCAGAGCCTCCAGGATGTCGGCCGTGTCAATCTGTTGCCCACGACCCTGCGCCATGAATGCCGTCCGTAGCAGTTCCCTTTCCGACAGCTCACGGATGGCCTCGCGCCGTGTCTCTATCTCGCCGATGGTCCTCACCCGCGTCTCGGCCAGTTCCCTCGCCAGGAAATCGCTGCCGCCAGTCGTCACGGTGCGGTTGATGCGATGAAAGAGCGACTGCGGCCCGAAGATGTCGAGGTCGAGCGAGAACGCATGGCGGGGATTCACGTATTGCTCTCCCGACGCAAAGCCGGAGAAATCGCCGTCGAGATAGTTCAGTTCCTTCTGATAGACGCTGCGCAGGCTCTCCTTCTCTTCCGCCATCCGGCTGTTCCTACTGTCTCGCCAGCGTATGGCCACGTAGGCAGCTATGAACAATACCGCCACCACCAGAGCCGCCACGTTGCTCCACATCGTATAAGCCACGACGCAACCAACAGCCAAGGCAATAGCCGATAACTCCAGCACCACCACCAGCCGGTTATGCCTGTTCAGCTGCCGGATTTCCTCCGTCAGCGTCTTGATGCGCTCGGTGTAAAGTTCCCTTGGAGTCAGAGCCTGTCTGTATTGTTTGTGAATCTCTGTCATGATTGCTACAGATTATCTTTTGGGGGCAAAGGTACAATATTTCCTTGAATGATGAGCAGGAAGTCTGCTGCCAAGGCTACCAAGTAAGATGGCGGAAGTTAATGATGCCATTATCCGTCTGGGGACTCTCCTGCGTGCCGTCGTAAACAACCGTTGTCTTTAGCAGTCGTTCCTTCAGCAGAGGCCGCAGGTAGTTGAGGTTGGCAAAAAAGTCAGCATTCCACGTCTGAGCGGACTTGATCTCGTATGCCTCCACCAGATTGGGTGGCAGGATGCGCAGCACGTCCACCTCGCGCTGGCTCTTGTCGCGATAAAAGAACAGTTGCTGCATGTTGTTGCCTCGATTCAGATCGAGCTTCATCATGTCGTTGATCACCATGTTCTCGAAAAGCGCGCCTCTCAGCGGATGGACATCCATCTGTTGCTCCGTGCTGATGCCTAACAGGAAAGCAGCCAGTCCCGTGTCGTAGAAATAGAGTTTTGGCGTCTTCGTCAGCCGCTTGCCGATATTGGTATAATATGGGTGCAGTAGATAGACCACATAGGAAGCAGCAAGGATGCTGAGCCAATGTTTAATGGTTGGTACACTGACACCAACCTCATTTGACACAGCCGACGCATTAAACTCTTGGCCTACACGGCTGGCACACAGGCGAATGAATGTCTGGAATGCCTGCAGGTCTTTCACGTTGATGAGTGTATGCACATCGCGCTCTATATAAGTAGTATAATAGTTGCTCAGCAGTTGCTGCCGAAGCAGTTCGTTGTCTGCTGTCCACACTGCGGGAAAACCACCATAGAGCAGCATTTTCGACGTACTGGCCTCTGGTTGATATGACATAATCTCAGCCGTACTAAGGGGAAGAAGCGAATAGACGGCTGTACGCCCGGCCATCGACTGTGTAATTTTCTCCATCAGCGCGAAGTTATTGCTGCCTGTCACAATGTAGTGGTGCTGGTCGGTACCCTGAAAGCGATCCTCATCGATCGTGACCTGCAAATACGAAAAGATGGTGGGGTAATGCTGTGCCTCATCTATGATGACACCCTTCGGATAGCGGTTGAGAAAAGCCACAGGGTCTGCCTGTACTTCTGCCAACGTAGCAGCATGCTCAAAGCTGACGTATGGCAGTTCTGGAAATTGCTCACGGCACAGCGTAGTCTTACCCGATTGACGAGGTCCGGTCAGCGTAATGACGGGTAAAACACTAAACACATCAGAAAATGACGATGCTAACGTTCTGCTTATTAAAGCCTTACTCATATGTCGGACAAATTTAAAGTTGGACTTAAAATTTGGCCAAATATACAGCTTTTCCTTCAAACTACCAAATGTTTCGGGCGAAATCTATCCATATGCAGATAGATTCGCCCGATGGTGCTACTCCGTCTTGATATTCTTTACGGGATTCTCTGAAGCAGCGCGCCAACTTTGCAAAGCGGCTGTCAGCAGATTGACGGCGAGCACGATGACCAGGGAGAGCAGCAGTGGCATCAACTCCATGCGGATGGTCAGGCCAGAGATGCTGCTCACCATCGGAGCCAGCCAATAGGAAAGCGGAATGGCAATGAGCATAGCGACGAGCGACTGGATGACAACCGTGAGGAGCAGGCGCAGGGTAATGCTGCTGATTTCTGCCCCAAAGACGCGGCGGATGGCAATCTCGCGGCGACGCTGACTGATGAAATAGCTGTTCATCGCCATCAGGCCGAGCACGGCAATCAACAGGGCAACGGCCGTAAAGACCATCAGCACGCTGAGGAACCGCTGGTAGTCCTTGTACCAATCCTGGTGGCTCTGAGCAAGTGAGTGGACTTCGCCCGCCTCTTGGCCTGTGATCGCGCTGATTTGCCGCTTGATGGCATCTTCCACCTTCTGGCGCTCACCATGATATTTAACCAATGCCTGACGGGGCTTTCCATAACTTCTGCTCACGTAGTCGTCAGTATTATCGTGGAACTCGTCAACCTTTATAAGCAAGAAAGGTGTGGAATGCTCCTCCTCGCGCATCACGTTCTGATAGACCATATCGGGATAGACGGCAGCGATGTCGAAACTTACCTTCCCATCGGCAGTTGCAATTTTCCGCTCGTCGTCCTTCTTGCCGAACTGCTTCAGTAGCTGGTGGTTGACGCCCCATCCACTGTCTGCGTAAGTTTTCTCAGGGTGGATATTCAGGATGTTATAGAAGCAACTGTCGCCCATCAAGAGCCGCTGGCTCACCACCGTTCCGTCATCGGCAGAAACCGTCTGGTTCTCCAGCCCCTCTATTGGTGTGCCATAGCCGAAGCCCACAGCTTCCACCTCCGGCAGCGCCAGCAGTTTGCTGCGGAACGTCTGCCGCTGGCTCTCGCTGAAGTCGGCCACGCCCCATGTTTTGAGGATGTTCTCGATGTCGTAGCCCAGCGGGCGGTTCATGAGTTCACGGATGCTGCTGCCCAGCAATAGGGTGATGGTCAGCATGACAATAGCAAAGACGGTCTGAATCACCATCAGCACGTGGCTCCACCGCTGACGGACACGACGGCGGAAGGTTCCTCTGACGATGTCGATAGGCTTATAGCCGCTAAGAATCGTGGCTGGTATAAAGCCTGCTAATGTGCCAACGAGGACGATGCCCGTCAGGAAGACGACGGTAGTGACAAGGCCCGTATCCTTCAGCAAATCCAGCGGACAGTTGGCCATCTCCATCGTCTTGTCCTGCAGGGCGAGTGCTATCAGATAGCCAACGACGAAGGCTATGGCAGTAAAGAGAATGCTCTCGCCTATCAGTCGGCCAAAGACCTGCAGGCGCGACAGGCCCAACAACCGCCGGGTGGCCATCTCCTTCGACCGCTCGGTGGTAAGTGACACGCTCAGGTTCACGTAGTTGAAGATGGCGAACACCAGCACCAGTAGGGCAACAACTACATAGAGGTGTGCCATCTCCCGACTACCGTGATTGATGTCTTCCTGACCTAACGAACACTCCATCGCGTCATAGTAAATGGTGGAGAACGGCGTGAGCGTCAGTTCCTTTGCGGCCTCCATCTGGTAAAGCCAGAAGAAAGTCTTCAGATAGTCGCGCATAGCACCAGTTTTGCTTCGCAGGTCGCAGCCCTCGCGCTGCATCAGGAAGAGCACACAACACGATGCGTTGTTCATCTGCTCGCTCCAGGCCGAATAGTGGAAGTGGCGCAGGTTCTCTACGTTGAACACACATTCATAGCCGTCGGGGATGATGCTTCGGTCGAAGTCGTCCATGATGCCGCTGACGGTGTAAGTGATATGGCCTTTCCCGTCGTTCGCATCACCTAACTCCATTTCGTCATCACCCAGCACCATCTCCTTGCCTATTGGACTCTCATCGGGCCAATAGCGCTGTGCGAATGACTTGCTCACCACAATCTGGTTGGGCGCACTGAGCACCTTCCGACGGTCGCCCGTCAGCAGCTGATAGTCGAAGAATGTGAAGAAGTTCTTTCCCGTCACCAGCACCTTGGTTTCGGCCTTCTGCGCGCCTATGTTAAATGTCATGCCGTAGCCAGCCATCGAGCACCAGTCCTCCACCTCAGGGAAACGCTCTTTCAGTCGCTCGCCTACACGGAAGTTCGACATCATGCACATCTCGTTGCCTACAACGAATGTCCGGTCGGCGCGCGTCTGGTAGTTCTCCACCGTCGTCTGTCGGTAGATGAGGTCGCCCAGCAACAGCAGGAACGCCATCGAGAGACACAGCCCCACGATATTGATAAAGGTGAACAGCCTGTGACGGCTCAGGAATCTGAAATAACTTTTCATACGTCTTTTTGCTTTTTGCATCGCAAAGTTAAGGCAACAAAACGAATCCGCCAAGGCCTCAGGCCCTGGCGGAAGCAGATTGTCTAAAAATTAGACACTTCGGCGTATGATTTTTAGACAGTTGTCAGAACTGATAGCCGATGGAGAGGTCTGCCGAGATGTTTTTGGGGTGAGCGCCTAAGAGGACGGCGGTGGCGGCGTTACCCACAGGATTGCCCATAAAACCGGCATTGCAGACTTTTGTCAGTCCGACGGCTACGTTATAGCCTATGATGATGTGGCCGACCGTCAGGTCCATGCCGCCATACGCGCCAGCATCCCAACGGTTGAACGACGGATAGCCCACCTTGCGGTTTTCCTTGTCGTAGGCACATGAGTTGAAATCGAAGGGACGGCTGAAATGGTTCACGCCGAATGTCTCGCTGTGATCGGTGTTCAGCACGTTCATGTGGGTCTTGCCACTTAGCCCATAGGCCACGTAGCCGCCACTGCGGAAGGTGAGGAAGCAATCTTTGCCCAATCTCAGGCGGGCAGCCATCTGTAACGGCAGCTGCAGGTAGTCGAGCCGTGTGCCATACTGTGCCTCCATGATTTGCTCGTTGCCGTAGAAGCCATCAAACTTCCAACCTTTCCTCGTGAATTGGAGGGAAGGCTGGAAACGCCAGACGCCATTCTTCGACAGTCCGATGTCGGCTCCGCCACCAACGTGGAATCCCACTCGGTCTTTAATATTAGTCACACCTGCGAAGGCGGTGGAATAGCCGATGCCGCCACGTGCCTGCCAGTGGATGTCCTGCCCGCTTGCCATAAGGGGAAGTGCGCAGAGCACTGCTCCAATCATTGCTTTTCTTAGTTTGTTCATGATGTCTTTTTTATATTGATTGTATTCTGTCAGAGTAAACTCGCAAAAGAAAAGTTCTTGCATGTGGCGGTGTTAAAAATCTTTAAGTTTCGTATATTCCCAACCATTCTCGTAGTTCAGGAGTTCAGACAATACCGTCTGGAGTCCTATAAGTCCGTAGAAGATATCGATGTGTCTATTGATTCAGCATAACAGTGAAATAACTGTCTATTGTTTCAGCTTCATACAGAGAAAAGTGTCCAGTCTATGCGTACAGATGCCTTGTACTATGCGTACAGATGCCTTGTACTGTGCGTACAGATGCTTTGTAGCGTGCGTACAGATGCTTTGTAACCGTACCAAAACTTGGACTTGATTTTGGTACTGAGATTTAACATTTTTTTGTTTGTACTTAACGATTTTGACAGACTACTTGTAGCCTTATTCACAATAAAGGTTGACGCTGATGAAACTTATTTTTAATTCTCGTTGATTCTTCTTTACGTTATTCATTTGAAGGTTCGGAGGTACGAGGGTGCGAAGACTTGTCACTCCGTCTTGATGCTATTGATGGGATTCTCGTTGGCAGTGCGCCAGCTCTGGATGATGACGGTGGTCATCGTGATGACGCCCACCATGAGCAAACTGAGCGGGAATATCCACCAGTAGACTGGCGTGCGCTCGGCGAAGTTCTCCAACCACTGACGGCCGAGATACCACGCTATAGGAGCGGCAACGATGAAACTGACTGCGATAAGCCAGGTATAGTGGCGACAGAACATCAGCAGAATCTCCTTTGTAGAAGAGCCAAACACCTTGCGGATGCCAATCTCCTTGCGGTGATACTCCGTCTCGAACATGGTCATGCAGAACACACCGATGAGGGCAATGATAAGACAGATGGCGGAAAACCATCCCACCTGCTGAATGAAGCGGAACTCTTCTTGATAAAGATTCTCCAGTTTCTGGTCGAGGAACTTGGCCTCCACCTGTTCACCACTGCCCATTCGGGTAAGTATATCGCTGATCTGCCGGCGGAGATTGACCTTGTCAATACCCGCAGCGACACGGATGTTGACAATGCCCAGCCGGTCGCCCCACTCCTTGAATGACTCGCCCATAATAACGAAAGCCAACGGCTCCTGATGACGGTCCTTGCGAGTGGACGCATATCGGATGTCCTCGCAGACGCCGATGACGGGGAAGTCATTGTCCAACAGCTTTTTGTCCATCTCTACCCAGGGCCACTGACGGCGGGCCGCCTCGTTGATGATGTAGCAGTCGCCGTCGTGCTCTGTGAAGTCGCGGCCCTCTATGACCTTGATGCCCATGGTGCGAAGGTAGCGCCAGTCGACGGGCATACTGGTGAACGTGATTCGATGGTCATTATCACCACGTCCCCACCCCATGTAGTCATCTTGCAAGCCCAGCACAAAGTTGGAGAAACTGACATCAGCGACGCCGCTCTGTTGCAACAATTCAGCCCGGATGGCATCTTTCTTGCCGAAATGCTCTTCGGTGAGTTGTGCGTAGATGACCTCGTCCTTGTCGAAACCGTAGTCGCTCTGGTAGATGTAGCGGCTCTGCATGAGCAGAATGCTGATATAGGTCACCATGAGCAGGGCTATGGCCAGTTGCAGCGCAACGAGCACGGAGCGCAATTTGCGTCCCTTAGGTGTCAGCCCGAACGAGCCCTTTAGCACTAATGCAGGCTGGAACGACGTGACGAAGAATGCAGGATAAGCACCAGCCACAATACCCACTGCGACAGCCAGCAACACCATGATTGCCAGAAGGGCGGTATGGTGGCCGAGGGCTATTGAGCCTAACAACAGTTCCGACGGCTCTTTGCCAATGACGGCACATACGACCAAAGCCACTCCACAGGCCACTAATGCCGTCAGCACCGTCTCGGCTATGATTCTTATTCGCAGTGTTGCCAGCCCCTCGCCCAGCACACGACGGGTGTTCACGCTCTTGATGCGCATAGGGCTCTCGGCCAAGACGAAATTCAGGAAGTTGATGGCAGCAATGACAATGACCAAAGCACAGGCCAGCTCCAGGATAAAGAGCATGGCGGGATTACCCTTGTCTTCGCTGGAGACACCTGAGAAATAGGTGTCGCGGATGGGCGTCAGCCGATAGCCCCAACTGTCGAACTGCCTGTCGAACATGGCACGCACCTCTTTCTCCTGGCCTTCGTTGACCTCTCCGGCTGCAAGTGCTCCGCCCCACTGTTGCTTCCACATCAGTTCCTTGAACTGCTTGGAGAAGCCCTGCATCATCGCCTCGGCGTCGACGCCCTCACGCAGTTTTACGTAGGCCGTATAGCTCCACTCACTCCAGTCCTGAAGGTTGTTTTGCGTAGCATAGAGCACGTGGTTCTTCAGTGAGCAGTTGTCTGGGAAGTCTTCATAGACACCGCGGATGGTCAGCGTGTCCGTCTTCGAGTACAGTGGCTGTCCGGCCACATCCGTGCGCCCGAATAGCTTCTTGGCCAGTGATGCCGGTATGATGAGTGTTCGGTCGCTATATTCGTCCCAACTCAGTTTTCCGTCGAGACACCGTGCGGAGATGGCTCCGAAGGGTGTCAGGTTAGAGCCGACGCATGAATGCTGCACCACACTCATTCCCGACGAGCCGTTGCCCGTTCCCGCTGACGCGCCAACCAAGAACTCGCGCTTCTGCACCCAAGTGGCCAGTTCGGTCATCGTCTCTACCTGTGGCATCTCCGCCAGGATGGTATTCGTAGGCCGGTTGCAATTGATGCCCCACGGAGAGTCTGTCCCCATCTTCGCCTCAAATCGGAACACGCGTTCACTATCAGGGATGCTCGCATTATAAGAGCGGTTATACACCACCTGCGTCATCAGCAGGTAGAAGGCAGCGAAGGCCACCACGAGCCCCAGGAAGTTCAGCGCCGTCGCCGTCTTGAAGCGGCGCGCCATGTAAAGCATGTTTCTTAATATGTCAATCATGTACGAAAAAATATTTAATAGTTTTCAATTGTCATTTCAGTACCAGCACCTCGTTGTCCTTGAACGCCTCGTAGCCGCTGGTGATGACGCGTTCGCCAGGCTCCAGGCCTTCAAGCACTTCGTAATACTGAGGGTTCTGACGACCAATACGGACATTGCGGCGATAGGCTTTCGAACCACTTTTGTCGAGAACGAATATCCACTGTCCGCCCGTGGTCTGGAAGAAGGTGCCGCGCGGGATGAGCACGGCCTGCTCGGGCTGACCCAGTTCGAGGTCGATGTAGTAGGTCTGGCCTGTGCGGATGTTTTCCGGACGCTCGCCACGGAAGATGAAGTCGCAGCGGAACTTACCCTCGCGCACTTCGGGATAGACCTTGCGCACCTGCAGCTGGTATTGCTTGTCGCCACGGGTAAAGGTGGCGGTGAGCCCTTGGCGCACGCGGTCGATGTAGTGTTCATCTATCTGGGCCTGCACCTTATAGTCGGAGAGGTCGTTCAGCTGGCCAATCTTCTGGCCGGGCTGGATGCTCTGGCCCAACTCCACATCGAGCAGCCCCAGTTCGCCATCGATGGCCGAGCGCACCTCCAGTTTGTCTTTACGCTGACGGACTAGTACGACGTTGCGACGCATGTTTTGCAGGTTGTCCTCCATCTGATCCATCTGAACGGTGCGATAGATGCTGTCCTGCTTCAGGCGTTTGCTTACCAAAGAACGCTTCTTGGCCGACAGTTGGTAGTCTTCTTGCGACTGTACATAGTCTTCACGGCTGATGAGTTTCTCACGGAACAGCCGTTTGTTCTGTTCAAAGGTGCGCTGCTTGCGCTGCGTGTCCATATCGAGTTGTGCCTGTTCCGTCTGGTTGTTCAGGCGGTCTTGCTGCATGGCCACCTGTGTATTGCGCAGCAGGTTCTGCTTTTCGGCCAGTTCGGCTTCGGCATTCAGAATCTGCAGGTCGAGGTTCGAGTTGGAAAGGCGCACGATGACATCGCCTTTCTTGACGTGGGCTCCCTCCTCGGCCACCTTCTCCATCACGATGCCACCCTCTTCGGGCGAAATCTGCACCACCTGTATGGGCAGCACCTGTCCGTTGGTACGCACATAGTCCTTAAACTCGGCCTGTTGCACTTCGCTGACGGTCAGTTCGTCCTTGTTGACTTTCAGCGTTGAGGCATGACTGCCAAACACGAGCCAGGCGATGATGGCAAGTACAATGATACCACCAGCCATATACGGCCAATACTTCATCAGCCTTTGTGTCTTTGTCTTTTCTATCACTCTGTCCATATCGTTTAACTTCGTTTAACTCATTCGCGACTTGGAATAGCCGGAGTAAACTCCGCTCTCCGCTCGCTGCTCCATATCGTTTCTCCTCTATAATATCTTACTAATTGTTCCTTTACGATGGTCATCAGCCGGCATTGCAACAATGTTGCTTTTGAATTCATCAGTTGTGCCGAAGAGGTACGCAGGTCGATGGCCGTTGAGAGTCCTTCCTCAAACTGACGTTTCGTCAACTGATAAGCCAGACTGTCGGCTTCCACCTTGCGGGTCATCTGCTCGGTCTGTTTCAGATATCCCTGCCAGTCCTGCCAGGCCTCCCGGCTCAGTTTCACCAGTTCCAACTGCTTCTGCTCGTAGTTTTCGCAGGCTATCCGGTAGTTGTTCTTGGCACGGCGGATGTTAGTGATGGTCTGCAGGCGGTTGAACAGGGGAATGGTGAGAGTAGCACCGACATACTCACCCATGTTGTTCTTGAACTGAGTGTGGAAAGCCTGTCCGGCAGCAGAATGCAGCGTGTGATAGTAAGTGGTGTTCAGGCCCGCGCTCAACGAGAGAGTAGGGTAGAGGGCTGCACGGGCCTGACGCCACTCATGTCGGCTGGCTTGCATCTGATAGCGGACCGCTTCCAATTCAGAGTGGAACGCCGGCAGAGGTGTTATTGCTGCCGCTGTCGCTGCTGAACTATTGTCAGAGGAGTCGGTCAACTCAGAACAGTCTATTCTGATTTCCATATCATCAGACAGTGCCATTTCCTTTTTCAGTTCGAGCATGGCTGATGCGTAGAGATTCTGCTGTCGCGTCAGTTCATAGTCGGCCTCTGCCTTTTGTGCCTCTACCTGAGCCACGTCGGCACTGCTCTTGCGCCCCACCTCTTCAAATAGTCGGGTCTGGCGGAGCAGCAGTTCGGTCTCTCGCACTTTCTCGTCGGCCATTTTTACCAATCCTGCATAATAAGCGACATTCGTATAGGCCTGCATCACGTTCAGAGCTGTCTGATTCTGCATTTGCCGAAGGGTAGACAGTCCCATCATCGTGCTTGCTTTGGCTGCCTGCAGTGCGTGGATGCGACTGAATCCGTCGAAGACCGGCAGTGAGGCCTGCAGCGTGTAGCCATTGTAGAATGTGCTCACATCGGTGTAACCGTTGGTCTCAGGGTCAATAGCTCGTCCGAAATTGTATTGGGCACCGATGCTGGCAGACAGCATGGGGAGAAAGTTGCCTATTGCTCCCTTCTTGGTTGCTTTATAATTGTCGAGTTGCAGTTCGGCACGTTTCACTTCGTGATTGTGCTCCACAGCGTATTGCATACACTGTTGCATCGTCCATGAAGACTGTGCTGCAGATGTGTTGACTGCAAGAGTGAGGCATAAGATGAATGCTTGTTTCATACTCGTTCGTTTTACTTTTCGCATGGCAAAGTTATTGCTTTTTGTCTTTACTGCCATATGTTTTAACACAGTCTGGCGCAGAACGTCTAATTTTTAGACACCTCTTCGTATGATTTTTAGACAGATTGTTCGTACCTTTGCAAATGAAACCTGCGAGTCAAGGTTGCAACCCGACACGATAAGGGTTCTTTGCATCCGACTTGCACAAGACTTGACAGCATGAAACAATACGGCACTATACTTATCGTTGACGACAATGCGTCTATCCTGACCGCCATGCGCTATCTGTTGGATGGCATCTTTGAGCGTATATTGATGTTAGAACAGCCCGACGACATTCTGAAACTGATGGCTCAGGAAGATGTTGACATCGTTTTGCTCGACATGAATTTTACGCTGGGGGTGAATACGGGACAGGAAGGCTTGTTCTGGCTCAGAGCCATACGCAAACAGCATCCGCAGACACCTGTTGTGCTGCTGACAGCCTATGCAGATGTCTCATTGGCTGTGCGTGGATTAAAGAGCGGTGCTGCCGATTTCATTGCCAAACCCTGGGACAACGATGAGCTGCTGCGCAAACTGAAAGATGTTCTTGATATGCAAAACGAGATTGTGACTCTTGATGAGATGGAGAAAGAACACATCCGCCGTACCATCGACCATTGTCATGGCAATCTCACCCAGGCTGCCGAGTTGCTAGGCATCACCCGCCAGACACTTTATAACAAAATGAAACGACTTGAGTGAGTTGAGAACTGAGAGTTGAAAATTGAGAGATATGATTACCTTGTGTATAATTATAGGTATAGTGGTTGTCGTGGCAGGACTGTGGTTTGTTCGCCATCAGCGGAAACTTGGTCTGCGTGCTCATCTGATGCAAGAGGCTATGCGCAATCACGACTTTACCTTCAGGTTGCCTACGAGCGGACTGCTGCCCGGTGAGCGGGCTATGCAAGAAACGCTGAATCAGCTGGGAGATACCATCCGTCAGCAGGTGAATCAGAACGAAGTGGAATCGTGGGAACGGCTAACCAGAGTGCTGACCCATGAGATCATGAATGCCACAGCACCTATCACCAGCATCAGCCAGTCGCTTCTGAAACGAGCAGACGTGAAGGATACAGCGCTGGAAAGCGGCATCCAAGCCATCAACGACACCTCACAGCATTTGAGCGATTTCGTGGTCAACTATCGCAAGATGTCGGAGTTGGAAAAGCCTGTGGTGAAAGAAGTTGAACTGCAGCAAGAGATTGCATACGTCAGCAACGCGTATCCACAACTGGTGTGGGAGATCAGCGTACCTGCTGGTATGAAAGTACTCGCCGATGCCAGCATGTTGCACCAGATACTGATGAATATCGTGAAGAATGCCATTGAGGCCCATGCCAAGAGAATGGTCATCGAGGCAAGTCAGGAAACACTCGTGATTGGCAACGACGGACAGCCCATACCAGCTGAGAACCGACAG
>Ga0310695_10006892_pt1 | contig 18449 bp, 11 predicted proteins | sample RumenRJG_04DNA_FD_203882 | JGI IMG/M metagenome (GOLD analysis project Ga0310695, IMG submission 203882) | Bovine rumen microbial communities from Lethbridge, Alberta, Canada - RJG_04 (v2) (version 2) | ecosystem: Host-associated > Mammals > Digestive system > Stomach > Rumen | place: Canada...
TTCGTTATGAGAATTGTCAGATACTTCTAATCCCTAATCTCTAATCCCTAATCCAAAACTTTGAACTCTAATCCCTTTCACGGATCATACAATGCCTTGCACCGATAGCTCAGTATGTTGAGCAGCATTTCGCGTGCCTTGGCAGCTGGGCTATTGGGGTTCAGGGCAATGGCTTCGGCATAGCATTCGATAGCCTTCTGCCAGTTGCCCTGCTGTCGGTATTCATTGCCTTGACGATAGTATTCCTCGTCGGTCATCGTTTGGAATTGATTACCCTGGTTCTCTGTACGGGAGCCTTGGAGCCTTCAAAGCTGTTCTTGGCTGCTGCGAAGACAGACTCCACGCGATCCACCGTCTTGATGCGGAACTTTCCGCAGCGCGGATAGAGTCGGGTGTTCGACTTGTTCACGGCCTCCTTGTCCGAGATCCACTCCTCTGCCTTGTATGTCAGGCCCTTCTTTCCCTCGGCATCCTCATTATAATAATAGGTAATCTTGGTCAGTTCCATGTGCACCTTCTCGTCGCTTGTCTTCACAATCAGGTGGTAGCGGAAGCGGGTGCGGTCGAGGTTGAAGGCAGAGCGACGGAAGACGATGTATTCCTCGTTGCGTGCCACGATGGTTCCGTCCTCCTTGCCGTCGGAGATGATACTCGTACGCTCTCCTCTGATGCCTCTGCCGATGATGCTGTCCTGCACGAACTTGTACATTACCTGGTAGATTTCGTCCTGACTCTTGCCGGGGACGGAGAAGTCCTCACTGAATGTGACGATACCATTTACTTCGGGCACGGCGCCGCGCAGGTACTTGGCATCCACTTCTTTCTTTGCCGAGAGCATGAACGGGATGCTCAACAGGGCTACAAGCAGTAGTTTTTTCATAATTATATTTTTGTTTTGTTGGTTATTCATATCTGAGTGCCTCGATGGGGTCCATTCGTGCGGCCTTGCGTGCCGGCACGTAGCCGAAGAATATGCCGATGAAGGCGCAGACGCTGAAGCTCAGTCCCACGCTCCACAGCGGTACGCTGCTGGGTAGCATGAAGAAGTGCTTGGCCATCCAGCTGCCCCCGTAGCCGAGGGCAATGCCCAGGAAGGCTCCGGTGAGGCTTATCATGATGCTCTCGATGAGGAACTGGCTCATGATGTCGATGCCGCGTGCCCCTACCGACATGCGCAGGCCAATCTCCTTGGTGCGTTCCGTGACGCTCACCAGCATGATGTTCATAATGCCGATGCCTGCCACCAGCAGCGAGAATGCGGCTGCCACCACGAGGATGATGGTGATGGTGTCCATCGTACTGCTCATGGTCTCCATCCATTCCTGCTGCGAGCGGATGGTGAAGTCGCTCTCGGCCTCCTCCTTCAGCTTGTGGTTCCGCCGCAGGATGGCGGTCACCTCCTCGGTGGCGTCGTCGCTGAGTTCCTCGCTGAGGGCGCTCATCACGATGCTGTTGAAGAAGGTCTGTGCTGCGATGCGCTTCATCACGGTGGTGTAGGGAGCTATCATCACGTTGTCCTGGTCCATACCCCAGTTGTTGTATCCCTTGGCTTTCAGTATTCCTACGATGCGGAAGGGGATGCTCTTGAAGCGTATGGTCTTTCCCACGGCGTCATAGTTCTTGTCGCCAAAGAGTTGTTCTACGATGGTCTTTCCCACCACGCAGACCTTGGCGCTCTTCTTGACGTCCTCCTCGGTGAAGCACGAGCCATTCTCCACCGTCCACAGCTTGATGTCCAGATACTCGGGGCTCTCGCCATAGACGGACGTGTTGGTGTTCTTGGCTCCGTAGATTACCTGTCCGCTGCTGGTCACCTCTGGGCTCACGTGAGTGACGAGGGTGGCTTCATTGACGATGGCTTCATAGTCGGCCATCTTCAGCGTCTGCATCTCGCTGGGGTCGCGTCGTACGCCGCCTCGCATGTCGGCACCTGGCCGGATGGTGAGCAGGTTGGTCCCCATCTTGCTGAGGTCGTCGCGCACGCTCTGCTTGGAGCCCTGTCCGATGGCCATCATGATGATGACGGCTGCCACGCCGATGATGATGCCCAGCATGCTCAGGAAGGAGCGGAACTTGTTGCTCAGGATGGCAGTGAAGGCCACTTTGAGAAGATTCTTTATACTCATCTTTTTTGTTTTCCGATTGACTTATTTTACCGATTGGCTTGTATCTTGTCCATGCCTAATCCTTAATCTCTAATCCAAAACTATGCACTCGGCTCTGCCGCTTGGCTTGTCCAAGTAATCGGCTTGCCGCTTCGCTTGTCGAAGAACTATGAACTCTAATCCCTAATCTTTAATCCCTAATCCCTAATCCAATAATCCCTATTCCAAGTTAATCCTCCTCCTTGGGCAGTGCGGCGAGAGCCTCGCGTGCGTCCAGGATGTTGGTGTTCTCCTTGTCCTCGCAGATGACACCGTCGCGCAGCATGATGTTGCGGCTGCTGTAGAGGGCAATGTCGGGGTTGTGGGTGACGAAGATGATGGTGCGTCCCTGCCGGTGGAGGTCCTGAAAGAGGCAGAGAATCTCGAAGCTGGTGCGTGTGTCGAGGTTTCCCGTGGCCTCGTCGGCCAGTACGACGGCGGGGTTGTTCACCAGTGCGCGGGCGATGGCCACACGCTGCATCTGTCCGCCGGACATCTGGTTGCTCTTGTGGTCCAGTCGGTCGCCCAGTCCCACGGCTTTCAGTGCCTCGATGGCTGCCTGCTTGCGCTGGCGGGCGGAGTAGGTCTTGTTGTACATCAGCGGCAGCTCGACATTTTCCACGGCTGTGGTCTTGGCCAGCAGGTTATAGTTCTGGAAGATGAAGCCTATCTTGCGGTTTCGCAGGATGGCGCGTTCGCTGCGACGCATAGCCCTGACGGGCGTGCCGTCGAGGATGTATTCGCCGCTGGTGGGCGTGTCCAGGCATCCGAGCTGGTTGAGCAGGGTGCTCTTGCCGGAGCCCGAGGTGCCCATGATGGTCACGAACTCTCCCTCGTAGATCTTGAAGCTGACTCCGCGCAGGGCTCTGACCGTCTCGCTGCCCACGTGGAAGTCGCGTTTCACGTTTTGCAGCTCGATGACTACCTTTCTGTTTTCTTTCTGCTCCATGGGTGGTAGGGGTTGTCCGGTGCTATTTCTTGGCTCCGTTGTTATTGTTGTTGCGGTTTCTGGGCCGTGGCGCGAAGGGGTTTTGCGTCTGCGGCGCGTTGGCTTCCTCGAGGCCTGCGGCTCCGTTCACCACCTCGGTGATTACCTTGTCGCCCTCGCTGAGTCCGCTCAGTACCTGGGTCAGTGTGCCGTTGGTGGTGCCCAGCTCCACGGGTATTGCATGCAGCTCGGGGCCTTTCTTTACCCACACCTTTGTCTTCGACTCCGTGGGATGAATGCTCTCTCCGGGGTTGAGCATTGCCTCGCTGGGGTTGAAGCGCAGGGCTTTGTTGGGCAGTGCGAGCACGTTGGGGAGCTCCAGGGTGTAGATGGTTACGTTGGCTGTCAGGCCGGGCTTCAGCTTGAGGTCTTCGTTCGGGGCGCTGATGACCACTTCATAGGTCACCACGTTGCTCTCCGTCGTGGCTTGCTGGCGCACCTGTGTCACGGTGCCCTGGAATACGTCGTCGGGAAATGCATCGACGGTGAACGACACTCGCTGTCCTTCCTTCACCTCGCCGATGTCAGCCTCGTCCACGTCGGCAATCACGCGCATGTCCGTCAGGTCCTGTGCGATGGTGAAGAGGGTGGGGGTGTTGAAGCTGGAGGCCACGGTCTGTCCCTCCTCCACCTCCTTGCTCAGCACCACGCCGTCGATGGGGCTGGTGATGGTGGCATAGCCCAGGTTGGTCTGCGCCTTCTTGACGTTCTCCTTCTGGGTGGTCACGGTCTGCTGTGCACGGATGTATGTCAGTCGTGCCTGCTCGTAGTCGTTGGCGCTGATGAGGCCCTTGTCGTAGAGCGTCTTGTAGCGCTCGTGGTTCGTCTGCTGGTATTCCAGTTCGCTCTGTGCGCTCTTCAGGTTGGCCTGTGCCGAACTCAGTTCGCTGAGCAGGTTGGTGCGGTCCAGCTCGGCGATGACGTCGCCTGCCTTGACGATGCTGTTATAGTCCACATAGAGCTTGCTGACGATGCCGCTCACCTGGGTACCCACGTCCACGCTGGTCACGGGCTCGATGGTGCCGGTGGCCGTAACGCTGGTGGTGATGTCCTGGCGTGTGACTTCCACCTCGGTGTAGGTGAAGCTGATCTTCTTTCCGCAGCTACTTACGATGCCTGCTGTCAGCATCATCGCCGCCATCTGAATGAGGTGTCTCCTTTTCATTGTGTATTGTATGTATTATTCTGTTTCCTTGTGTTATAAATCGATGTTTTCTCCGGTATAGAACTTCAGCAGCTGGACGTTGAGCAGGGTGGTGTACTTGCTCTGCAACATCGCTTGCTGTGCCGAGAGCAGGTTGTCCCGCCCCTCGAGCACGTCCACCACGTTTTTCAGCCCGGCTGCAAACTGCTCGCTCAGCAGGTCGTAGCTCTGCTGCTGGCTCTCGGCGCGCGAACGTGCCGCGATGAAGTTCTGCTGCCCCGTGCATGCGTTGATCCAGTACTGCTCGATGGTGCTGCTCAGGGCGTTCTTGCGGTCCTGCAGGTCCAGGCGCGAGTTGGCCTGCTGCAGCTTGGCCTGCTTCACGGCGGCCTGATTGCGCCGGTTGTCGAAGATGGGCACGCTGACGGTCACTCCCGCGCTGGCATTCAGGTTGCGCTTCAGCTGCTTGCCGGTGCCGTAGGGGCTGGCGCTGTAGTGGCTGTCGCCCACGCCTGCGCTCACTCCCACGGTGGGCAGGAATCCGCGGCGTGCGATGTCCAGCTGCATGTCGGCAGCGTCTATGCTCAGTTCGGCACTGCGTATCTCGGGACGCGTGGCGAGGGCGGTTTCGTAGGCCTGCTCGGCACTGGGCACTGCGGCGAGCACCTTCTCGTCCGACGGCACCTCGCCTGCCACGTCAAAGGCCGTGGTCAGGTCCAGTTCCAGGAGCGCCTTCAGCTGTCGCTTGTAGTTGGCTATCTGCGACTCGCTGCTCGTCACGTCGTATCGTGCACTGCTCAGCTGTGCCTCCAGCTGTGCCACGTCGGCGCGTGCCATCTGACCCTGTGCCAGCATCTCCTGCCCGCGGTCATATTGGCTCTGTGCCGTCTCCAGGAGCTTCTCGTTCACCCGTTTAGCCTCCTTGGTGTACATTATCTGTACGTACAGCTGGGCTATCTGTTCCTGAATGGAGAGTTCGCTCTGCTCGGTGGTCAACTCCGTAATCTCGTTCTGCAGCTCTTGTGCCTTGATGTTCTTGCGGTTGATGCCTCCGTTCCATACGGTCCAGCTGGCGTTCAGGCCGTAGGAGCCCTGGTAGGTCAGCTTGTTCGACGTGTTGGTCACCTGACCGTTCTGGACGATGGCGGTGGTCTCCTCGAAGGGTCGGTAGCCTGCCGACTGGCTTGTGCTAAAGCTCAGGCTCGGGAATAGCGTGCCCTGGTCCTGCCACAGCGAGACCTCGCCCTGCTCCTGGCTGATGCGGTTCTTCTGAATCTGGATGTTGTGCTGCAGCGCGTGATTGATGCAGTCCTGCAGGCTCCATGTCTGCTGTGCCCTGACCGTGAGGACAGCCATGCATGCCAGTACCGCGTAGAGAGTCTTTTCTTTCATGAAACGTTTGATGTTTGCGTAATATCTGTGCAAAGGTACGTCAATTTTCTGAATTATCGTTGCGTGCGAGCGTGTTTTTAAGGTTTTTTATAAGTAAAGATTACGTCTTGGCTGACAATTCGTCAGTCCGCCCCTGGTTCCTTATGCTGATGGAAGGGGTGGGAGGCTGGCTGCGGCCGCCTGATGTCCGGCTCGTTCCGATCTCTTTCGCTGTGTCCTGAAATCGGAAACGCGGGGTCTCTGAGCCTCGAGAAACCACCCCTTCGAAATGGGGCAAAAATGCCCGAAAAACGATGGTTTTTGCTGTCTTTTGTGTGGAATGGTTGTTGTAACCACCTGATTAACAGTGGTGCAAAATTCTGCGATTTTTTGAACGGAGTGGAGGTCGGGTCGATTTTACGAGATTCTCGCGACGGAAGAGCGTGTTCCGTGGGTCAACGCAGCGTGTTCCATCGGCCGATGCGGCGTGTTGCGTCGGGAGGAACAACACGTTCTGTCGGCTTCTGTCGGCTTTCGCTTCAATCTGTGTGGTGTGTTTTGTTGAGATATTTCGCACTTTTTGCCATCTTTTCGTGTGCCTTCCACCCTTTGAGGTGGACTGTTCTGAGGGTGAATGCCTGGATTTGTTCCCTTCTGCTCCCAGCGTCGCATGATGTGCTCTTTCTGCCGATTTTGCCCCCTCGTGCAGTCTGCCAAAAATATGAATAAAGGGTGGTTTGTCCCTTTTTGGCACAACAAGGTATGCGCGTCTGCGCATATTCGCCCTCGACGTGCGTCTTTGTGGAACGGATTTTATCTAATTTTGTGGTCCACAGTTTGTCTCTCCCTCATCCGCAAACGTCGCATGCCGGTGGGGGGGGGAGCGGCTGGATGTCGTTCTCCCTGGAGATCTGTCCTGAATGCAGAGAGTCAGGGAATACGATGTGAGAGTATTGATGAGGTTGCGACGAAAAGTTTTTCAAAAACAAACATTTATGCTAAAAACTTACTTGCGGGCGTGGACGATTGCATTGGCAATGTTAGCCGGCGCCCAAAGCCGTAGCTACGGCACGGAACTGTCCGACCTGAAACAGACGGACGGTTTCTATGAAATCAACTCGATCGACGAGTTTAAAGCCTTTGCCCAGGCTGTCAAGGATGGCCAGGTGAAGATTAACGGCCGTTTGATGGCCGACCTGGATGGTTTCAACGAAGACTGTATGGTTCCCACCTACGAGGGCCACTTCGACGGGCAGTATCACACCATCACGCTTAACATTAACGCAGCCGACGAGCAGGGCATTGCCATCTTCAAGTTCCTGCAGAACGGTGCAGTCATCGAGAACCTGGGTGCCCGTGGCACCGTGAAAGCCTCGAACAAGCTGGCTGCCAGCTTCGTGGGCGACATGTATGAATCCACGCTGCGCAACTGCTGGAGCACCGTGGACATCACCACCACCTGTGTGGGCGATGCCACGAGCGGCGGTATGATCGGGCGTATCAAGACTCCGTCGGTGGTGGAGAACTGTATCTTTGCCGGCAGCCTGGTGGGCATGGAGGCATTCAAGTGCGGAGGCCTGGTGGGCTATATGAGCAAGCCCGGCGTGCAGGTGACGAACTGTGTGGTGATGGGTCGCTATCAGCTGGCCGACAATGACAACAACACGTTCAACCGCAAGCCCGATAATGCTGTCTATACCAACTGCTATTATCTGAACACGTCGTGCTTTGCCTCTGTCTCGGACAAGTGTACCGAAATCACTGCCGAACAGGTGGCCAGCGGCGAGCTGTGCTTCCTCCTGAACGGCGACCAGACGGCTTTGGCCTACTACCAGTCGCTGAACGAGGATGCCTTCCCCATGCCCAATCCCAGCCACGCACGCGTCTATTCGACGGCAGGCGTCAGTTGCGACGGCACGATTACGGGTGCTGCCGGATATACAAACGATCCTGAGCAGGCCGGCAAACGTCAGGACCATGAGTTCGTGCACGGTTTCTGCGCCAACTGCCAGACGCTGCAGCCCGAATACCTGACACCCGGCGAGGATGGCTGGTACACGGTGGCCGACGAACATGCAATGGCCTGGCTTGCTGCAAGCATCAACAAGGGCAAGACACCGTCTCAGGCCAATGTCCGCCTGACGGCCGACATCGACATGTCCTCCTATACGAGTGGAGACTATATGTTCGGCACCGGAAACATGACCTACAAGGGCATCTTCGACGGACAGCTGCATACGGTGAACATCAACTATGAGGACCTCGAGAACGAATATGTAGCCCTCTTCCGCCGGATTGAAGGTGCCACCATCAAGAACCTCAACGTGACGGGAACGCTGACGACGCGCAGAAAGTTTGCCGGAGGTGTCGTGGGCGAGTCCAGCAACGTGCAGTCCGCCATCGAGAAGGTAACTTGCTTCGTGGACATCCAGAGCCAGGTGGAGGGCGACGGCACTCATGGCGGTATCATCGCCATTCCCAATTCGAACGTCACGCTGAAGGACGTTATCTTCGGTGGTTCCATCCACGGTCCGCAGACGACCCACTGTGGCGGTATGGTCGGGTGGGCCAGTACGAAGGTGACCTTCAACAATTGCCTGATGATAGGCGAAATGGCGTGCAACAATGAGGGGTGCGCCACCTTCTCGCGCAACTCGGGCAGCAATGCCTATGCCAACTGCTACTACGGCGGACCGGCTCTCTCCCGCGAGGACAACGGCAAGGCCGTACAACTCTCGGAGGAAGACGTCACTGGCGGTAAGGCCGCCTTCCTGCTCAACGGCAGCCAGTTCTCCCATCCCGTATGGTATCAGACAGTGGGCGAGGACGACGTGCCGACCCTCGACTCCACCCACGGCGTGGTCTATTGTGTGAATGATATGTGCGGATGTGTGGTGGACGGCGACGTAACCGAGCTGCGCCAGGCACTGACCAATTCCGGTGCTGAATATGTGGCCGACCTCGTAGCTCAGAAGTCGCTCAAGGAAGCATACGTAGCCCAGGCCCAGAAGGCCGGCGAGCAGACCACCTTGGCAGAGATTGCTGCTGCATTCGACGAACTGATGAAGGTCAAGGCACAGCTCGACACCAGCGTGGCCGCCTATCAGACATATATAAATAAGGTAGAGGAGACAAGGGCATACCTCGAGGCACACCCCGAGCTGCAGGGACCTCAGTGTGATGCCCTGCTGGACTATCTGACAAACGACGCAGCCCCCAGCGACGAGAATCCCTTCGGAGAGTATTCCTATATCTTGGAACAGGAGACATGCTCCAAGGCCGACCTCGAGTCTGAGATGAAGCGTATCGACGCATGGCTGCTGAGGGTCATCGCAGCGAATGCCACGGCTGGCTCCGAAGTGACCAACCTGCTCACGAATGCCGACTTCTCCGAAAACTACAAGGGATGGAGCGGCAAGGGAGGCAGCACTCCGAACACGGCCGGCCCAATGCCTGCAGGCTTCTGCTACAGCGGTACGATGAATCGCTATCAGACGCTCACTGGCGTGAAGAACGGCGTATATGAACTCGTGATGAATGCCTCCTTCTTCACCGAGCGCTCGCTGGACAACGCGCTGAATACCAACTATGCCGCCACGCTCTATGCAGGCGAGAACGAGGTGCCCGTAATGGCTGTGTGCGAGGATGCACTGTCGGCCACGGACGCCCGCGACGGCGAGAACTGCTGGATACAGGATCTCAACACGCTGCCATACGACTTCAGGATACAACTTGAGCTGAACGGTCCCGACTACTACATACCGTCTCACGAGTTGGGCGCTGCCTATGCTTTCAACGGCGGACGCTACGTGAATCGCATCCTCGTGAACGTGACCGACGGCAAGTTCACCCTGGGCCTTCGCGTGGACGACAACGGCGTGAATTCCAACCTGACGTGCTTTGCCAATGCCCGCCTGTACTATCTCGGCGAAGTGAGCGAGGCAGGCGAGGGTATCGCCAGCGTACTGGAGGGGCAGATGGCACGTGCCAATACCATCCTGAACAACTATGAGGTGATCACCGACGGAAACTATGCCAAGGCACCCAACTTCAGTCAGACGCTGAGAGAGAACCTGCGCAGCCTGCTGGCCGAGGCCGGCACCGCCACGGACAATGCTGCCCGCTATGCACTTATCGGGAAGTTCTCGAAAGCCTTTGCCGATATCTTTGAGGGAAAGAAAGCCTATCGTATGATGTACGACCTCACCAGCCGTCTCGACCCGCTGAGCTATTATCTGGATGCCGACAGCTATACCGCCTACTATACCCAGCTGAAGCAGATCGAAGAGGCCTACGAGGCAGGCAGCTACACCACCGAGCAGGCACAGAAGGCCATCGAGACGATGAATGCCTCGTATGGTTACCTGATTCCCGAGAAGAAGGATGGATTCTACGAGCTGAACAGCGTGGTTCATTGGGTATATTTCACCACTCAGGTGAACAAGGGCGAGAGCACGGCGAAGGCCCGCCTGATGAAGGACATCGACCTGAGTGAGGTGGAGATTGTGCCCCTCAACCTCTTCTCCGGCGAACTTGACGGACAGGGTCACACGCTGACTATCAACATGAAGGCCACCGATTCCGACGGCTATGCACCTATCCTTGAGTCGCGCGGTGTCTATGTCCACGACCTGAATATCACCGGCACCATCGACGGTGGCGGCCGACGCAAGATCACCTCGCTCATCAGCAACAACAAGGAGAAGCCCTTCGTGCTGGAGCGTGTGTACAGTAGCGTGACGCTGAAGTCAAACTACAGCGGTGACTCGAGCATCTCCGGCTTCTGTGCCGACAACCGCGATGTGACGGGCACATCCGTCATCCGCGACTGCGCCTTCGTGGGTACGGTCAACGCTCCTCAGGCCATGAATACCGGTGGACTCGTGGGTTGGAATAAATCGCCCCTCGAGGTGCAGAACACGATGGTGGCCACCATCTATGATGCCAGCCCCGTGAACAGCTCGACGCTCGTGCGCCAGTCGTCCTCGGAACTGACAAAGTTCACCAACTGCTATTATCTGGTTCCCGTGGCTACGCTGCAGGGCACGGCCCTCACGCAGGAACAGCTCGAGAGCGGCGAGGCAACCTATCTGCTGCAAGCCGAGCGTTCCGAGCAGGTATGGTATCAGACCATCGGCGAGGACAAGCTCCCCGTCCTTGACCCGACACACGGCGTGGTCATCAAGAAGGATGGCGCATACGAGAATGCCACAGGTATCGAGATGGTACAGGACATACGGAATGGTGTGAACACCAACGATGCTATCTATGACCTCACGGGCCGTCGCATGCCTTCTGGCACACTGCCTCGAGGACTCTACATCGTTAAGGGCAGGAAGACCTACGTCCGTTAATGAGTGACAGCTGATTCGAGTTGAAAAGTGAGGCTCCCCCTCCTGCGGCATCTGCCTGCAGCGAGGGGGAGCTTGCTTTGTATGGGGCGTAAGGTGTAGCGTGGAGCAGCTCTTCGTGATGGACTGTCGGCAGTGCCTGACGCCAACGCTCCTGTGCTGGAGCCTTCGACCGTCACATCGTCTTCTGCTTCAGGTCCTGGAGGGATTTCCGATACTCGGTAGGAGCGAGGCCCATGCTCTGCTGGAACTTCCGATAGAAGGTGCGCACAGACGGAAATCCCGATTCCATGGCTATGGCTTCGATGGTATAGTTCGTCTCGTGCTGGATAAGGTGGCAGGCACGGCCTACACGTTTTTCGTTGATAATCTCGTTGAGACCTCCCTCGCCGCCCTTCGATGCAAGGGCCTCGGTGATGCGCTTCTGTGTGGTACCAATGGCCTGTGCCACGTCGCGGATGGTGAGTTTCTGTAGAAAGTTGTCGTCTGTGTCGAGCCATACATCGATGCGTTCCAGTATGGCCTCGTTGCTCTCTACTGGTTTGGGCGGACGCGTCGCGCGACGTGCGGAGAGCATTTCCTCGAGCGAGGCCGCACGCAGTGCCTGACGTGTGAGGGCCAGATTCTTGCGGCGTAGCCGACGCCCATACCACAGCAAAAGGATGATGACGAGGAGCAATGCAACGCCTGCGACTATGCCTGCCGTGAGGACAGTGCGATGCCGCTGGCGCTCCTGTGCTGCGCTTCGCTGCGTCTCGGCCAGGCGGAAGCGTTCCTGCCATTCCAGTGATGCATCCTGTATCCGGCGCTGAGCCAGCTCCTCCGTCAGCCGCATGGCACGCCCTGCGGCATTGGCCATGCCCTCGATGTCGTCCTTCCAGTAATAGGCATTTACCAGAAACTCCAGTTCGTCGCGGTAGCGTTCGTTCACCGTATCGGCACCGAAGAACGCACTTGCCCGGGCAAAGGTCTCAATGTAGGCATCCTCCTGTTCCGTACTGTTATAATAGTCCAGCAGGCCGTGGGCTCCTTCGATGCTACTTGAGTAGCGTGTCGCATTGAAGCGTTGCAGGGCCTGCAGGCTCTCCGAGGCCTGTCCGCAATGGTTGTAGAGGGTGGCCAGCATGATGGCGTTCTGGCCTCGCTGTCGGTCGATGATACTGTCACAGACGCCTGCGGCCTGGGCCTGTGTGATGGCCTCTTCGCGCTGCAGGCAGGCATGGATGGCACTGTCCGGACGCTCGGCAGCAATGTATGCACTGGCCATTTCCTGCCACATCAGCGGCAGGCGCTTCAGGACGTCTTTGTCCGTCTGTGTTGTCAGCACAGCCATTGCCTTCTGCATGCGTCCCAATCCCTCGTCCACCTGGTTCAGCCAGGTCTGGCATGCGCCGGTGTTGAACAGGAAAAGGGCCTCGCTCACGGCGTTGCCTTCCGCGCGAGCAATGGACAGTCCACGTGTGTTGACTTCAATGGCCTGTTGCATGTCGCCTGCCCGATACGCTCTGGCTGCGATCGACAATAGCGAGTCGCAGGCGGAAGCCTGGGATGCTGCCTGCCTCGGCGTTTCTGCTTGAAGTATATCTTCTCTGTCGCCACTTGACATAATCGGTGATGCTCCGCTGCGACGGCATGCTGCCATAAATAGGGAGATGAACAGGAGGGAGGAAAGGGTTTTTATATTCATCTGATACGGTTTTACTTTTGGCAAAGTTACGAAAAAAGGTCATGTAGCCCGTCCGGCCTCCTTCACTTTATTCTGTCAAAAACTCCCTTTTTGTGTTTTCTCACGACTTTTGGCACATTTTACGACGCTATAAATGGAGTGGTTCAGTTCTCTCTCTGAAATAAAGTGTCCCTATTTCCTTTGTCGTATGGTGGAAAATACCTATTTCTCCAGTGTGGGATAGGCTCGCCTGCTTTCCTCCGCAGCCACTTCCGAAACTTCAGAACGTTATATAAACCGTTTGCTCTAAAAAAACATAAAACAGCTCATTGAATATTGAAATCCTATTATATGATTTGTATAATTGTGATCTTTTGTGTAACTTTGCAGCAAAATAGAAGTATGATGGAGAATTTTTGCACTTCTCTCACTTATTCGTACCTTTGTACACGTTTCCTCCTATAGAGAGGGCTGCAGACCGGCGAACGGGGAGGGAGACGAATGAATGAAAACTATATAGTCACCTACTCAATAAAAAACAAGAAGGAGGAATAACTCATGTTCTCAGGTATTATAGAAGGAATGGCCCGCGTGACGGGCATCAGAAAGGAACTGGATAATGTGCATCTGACGCTGACGTGCGATTTCGTAGGCGAACTCAGTATCGACCAGAGCATTGCCCACAACGGGGTGTGCCTCACGGTGGTAGCACTGGATGGCGATACGTACACCGTAACGGCCATGCGCGAGACGCTGGAGCGATCGAACCTGGGCCTGCTGCAGGTGGGCGACGAGGTGAACGTGGAGCGCTCGATGCTGCTGAACGGGCGGCTGGACGGACACATCGTACAGGGACATGTGGACACCACCGCCCAGTGTATCGACGTGGAGGATCAGGAAGGCAGCCACCAGTACACGTTCCGCTATGCCGCAGACCGCGAGATGGTGCGTCACGGATATTTTACCGTCGATAAGGGCAGCGTGACGGTGAACGGCGTGAGCCTTACCGTGTGCCGCCCCACGGAGGATACGTTCCAGGTGTGCATCATCCCCTACACCTTCGAGCACACTAACTTCCACTCCATCCGCCCCGGCTCGGTGGTGAACCTCGAGTTCGACATCATCGGCAAGTATCTGGCACGCATGAACGCGTTGCTGTAACCGTATGAACGAGTTAGGGCGCATGGCTTGCAGCATTTGTCACTGCACCTTGCGCCCCAACTATTCACTCTTAATTATTCACTCTTAATTATTCACTCTTCACTCTTCCCTTTTCACTCTTCCCTTTTCACTCTTCCCTTTTCACTCTTCCCTTTTCACTCTTCCCTTTTCACTCTTCCCTTTTCACTCTTCCCTTTTCACTCTTTCTCTCCGTAGATAAGTGTGCGGTAGCAGTTCACCTCGGCGTCTGGTTCGGGATTGAGCCAACGGAGGGTGAGTGTGTGGGAGCCTTGCGTCAGATCATACTTCCAGCAGAGTTCTTGCGTGCGGTCATGGAAGGCTGCGGGAGCCAGCATCGTTCCGCACGACTTGCCGTCCACGATAATCTCCACCTCGGCCACATAGTCGGGGCGAGGACTCTTTACGTTGCAACGCACCACATAGCCCTTGCCCTCGAAGGAGAGTGTGCCGAAATCCTGAATCTGACGTCCCTCGACAATCTGCGTGACGCGTAGGCCCGGGAACGACTGCTCGAGCCGTACTGCTTCGGGCTGCTGCACGGGGATTACCACCGTCTCGTCGTTCACCCGTCCGCCCTGTGCCTCAATCTGCTGCAGGGCCAGGCGGAGTGTCATGTCATAGGCGCGGTTCATGGAGATGTCGGTGTAGGCAAAGTTGCGGTCCTCTACCTCGCGCAGGTTGTCCATCCACTGCTCGGGAATATTGCTGTAGCCCAGCATGCATCCCAGTATGCCGCCTGCCGAGGCCGGATTGCAGTCGCTGTCCTGTCCGCAGCGAGTGGAAATCTCGAGCGTGCGGGCAAAGTCTCCGTCGCCATAGAGCAGACCGATGACGATGTATGCGCTGTTGAGCAGTGCGTCGATGTCCAGCGTAGCACAGGCACCTTCGGGGCAGCCTTGCTCGTCGGCATAGTTGGCCTGGCAGAGGTCCCATGTGGCCTTCCAGTCATCGGGATGCTGCTGGTGCCATCGGATGACGTCCTCCATGCAGCTGCGGAACCGGCTGCCCGTGGGAATCGTCTGCAGTGCTTCGCTGACGATGTCGTGGATGTTGTCGCGGACGAAGGCCAGCGAGTACATGGCTCCCACGAAGACCCCGCCATACCATCCGTCGCCGTAGTTCATGATGTGACCCGCACGGTCGGATATCTCGGAGGCGGCATTAGGCATGCCGGGCGAGACGAGCCCTGCAAAGTCGGCCTCTATCTGATAGTCGATGTCGTCGGCATGCGGGTTGTTGGTCCAGTGGCCCGACTGCGGCGGCATGATGCCGTGGAGGATGTTGTAGCGGGCTGCCTGGTTGGCATGCCACAGCGGGTAGCCGGCGTGGGCGAAGGCCATGGCCATGGAGTCGGCCGGTGCATCGAGGCCCAGGCGGGACATGACCTCGAGGAATGTGAGGTCCATATACAGGTCGTCATAGAGGCCGGGGGAGTTGTCATAGTACCACTTGACGCAACCGGGATTCCAGCTGATGGCCACACTGTCGGGGATGCGTTCGCCCCGGTAGCGGAACTCGGTGGGGCCGCCATAGGTGCATCCGATGAGTTGTCCGGCCCATCCGCCGCGAATCTTGTCGAGCAGTTCGTTGCGAGAGATTTCCTTGCGCTCCCGCGTTGCCTGTTGGCAGGATGTGGCCCAGGCGAGTGTGGCGAGGAGCATGACTGAAAGTAGCATTCTGTTCTTCATAATCTGACGTATTATAATTATAATGTACCCGCGCGTGAAGTGTCAGGGCAGGGGAGTGGCGGCGTGTTTCTTGCGTTTCTTCTTGGGCAGCAGCTCGCGCCACCGGTTGAAGTCTTTCTTGAACTGCAGTCCGATGCCCTGTGTGGTGAGTGACGACTGGATGAAGTAACGGTCGTTGGTCTGGTTGTATGCTTTCAGGGCGACACTCCCCGAGGGGGTGAGCAGGTAGCGCACGTCGAAGTCGCCGATGAAGTTGTTCGTCGTGTAGTAGCTCTCGCGGTAGCCGAAGTTGCCGTTGATGAGCAGGCGGTTGTTGAGCAGGCGTCCGGAGAGGATGCCTTCTACGTCGGTCTGGTCCCATCCGGTCTCGCCCGTGCGCAGGTTGGCGCCGAAACTCCAGTTGTTCGTGCCCAGCATGTTGGACATGATTTGGTTGAACTGGTTGCTTAGCGTGCTGCTCAGCAGCGAGTTCATGGCTGTCTTGCTCTGGTCGGCAGCGCTCACGTATTGCATGCTCTGATTGTAGAATCGTCCGATGCCCAGCAGGTAGATGACCTGCATGTTGCGCTCCTCCTCAGTGTTTATCATCTGCCTCACCATGTTCTTCTCGTCCTCGTTGGCCTGCGGCAGGTCGAAGTCGAAGGTGACCACCGGAGCCAGCGGACGTCCGCCGATGTTCATCACACAGTCCACTCGGGTGTTGGATAGGCCGAGGGTCGTGGCCGAGAGGTCGTCCATCGAGACGTTGGGCACGGTATAGGTGGCCTTGAGGTTTAGGGAGGCCTGCTGTGCATTGCCGCCAAAGGTGATGGTGCTTCCGCTCTGGAACTGGAAGTCTTTGCGTATGACATCCTGCAGCGACAGCTTGTAGATACCGTCCTCGACGTGGTAGGTGCCGTACATGCTGAAGCGCCCCTTGTTGTAGTAGTTGGCCAGGATATGTCCCTGTCCGTGCAGGTTGATGTAGTCACCCGAGCGGGCGTCCATGAGTACGCGCAGGGTGGCATCGGGCGTTACGTTGAGGTTGAAATTGAGCCTCATGTCGGTCGATGTCTCCTCCTCTTCTTCTTGATCGGTGTCGGTCTTGGCGGAGAGTGTCTCGGCTGGGCGCTGTGTGTCGGGCTGCGGACTGGCATAGGTGATGAATCCGGCTTCGGTGAGCGTCTCGGGGCTGGTGGAGTTGTATACCAGGATGCTGCCCGGCATGGGCGTGCCGTTGATGTCGGCCGTCATTTCGCCTGGCTGCCCGCTGATCTTCATGTTGCCTGTGGCAAAGATGGTGCCGTAGAAGGACATGTCGCCGAAGTCGTGGAAGTCATAGCCCAGGACGTTGCGTGCCTCGGCCTGGACGTCGTAGCGCAGATTCTTCAGGTTCTGGTGCATCAGGTGAATGTCCATGATGGCGCAGTGCTCGTCCATGCCTGTGCGTCCCAGACGGTCGTAGATGTGTGCGCCGCGAATCCAGATGTTGTCGGGCCGCAGGTGGACGCTGTCTCCCTCGATGTGATAGTCCACTCCGAGCGATGTGACGCGTACTCCGGCTTCGTCCACGCGCAGGTCGCCCTCGAGGTTGATGCCCTTGAAGGGACCGAAGATGTGAGCCTCGCCGCTGGCACGCCCCTCGAAGGTGGAGAAGATGCCCGACGTGTACTTGTTCAGGAAGTGCAGGTTGCAGCGGCGTGTCCTTATGCGCAGGTCGATGCCGCTGCCGGGCTTGTTACGTCCCGGCGTGATGCGCCCCTGTACGGATGTCTGGTGGTTGGCTGCGGCATCGTTCATCACGGCGTCCAGGAAGATGCTGCGCTGCTCGGGATCCCAGCTTCCGTGAACGTCCATGTCGCCCATCGAACCCTCGTTGAAGGTAAAGTGCTTCACTTGGAGGAAGGCGTCGGCACGCGGATTCGAACGTAGCTGAGAGGCATAGACACGGCCCGTGGCCTCGCCGTCGAAGTCCACGCTGTGGAAGTTTATCAGGTCGAAGATGTAGGCCAGGTTGATCTGGTGCAGGTCGGCCACGAGCGAGTCGCTGTCATCCTCCGATACGCGTCCTTGGATGCAGAGGTATTTATCGCCCTTGGAGACGATCAGGCTATCGAGGTCGAGCACTCCGTCGTGCAGGTTGAATCGTGAGGGGTGTACGGTCCACACCGTGTCGTTGATAATCAGGTTCGACTGGTTCACGTTGCCCTTCACCGCCGTATGCCCTGCGTCATCCTGATAGAATGTGCTGGAGATGTCCACCTCGCCCATCTGTATGCGTTCCGACTGGCTGCGCCAGTGCATTCGTCCGCGCAGTTGTTCGCTGTCGGAGCGTACGTCGGCTCCCAGTTCGATGGGCGCTCCCTTCATCTGCCGCTCCATGAGCAGGCTCAGCTGGGTGTGGCTCTCGTGGCTCTGTGCGTGGCAGTCGATGTGTCGCAGCTGTTCGTTGCCGTATCTCAGGACGGGTATCTGGGTATGGAAGTCGAAGAGTCCGCTGCTGCCGTCGATGCTACCGCTCAGGCTGGAAGGCTCGGGTATGGCGATGGGTTTCCCGGTGAGGCGGGAGAGGAAGAGGGTGTCCTGGATGTGAGCGGTGAGCGTGATGTCGTCTGCCTTAGGCAGCGGGGATGGTTTCCTGTCGTCGCCGGTGATGCCGGGCAGGCGGGAGAGCAGGGTCTGCCAGACCATGTCGGGCAGCTGGTTCCAGTGGAAGTGACCGCTGGCCTGTGCGTTCAGGAAGGGACTCCGCAGCGTAACCTGTTGCTGTCCCTCCTGCGGCTGGCTGTGAATGACGATGGAGTCGGCCAGCAGGTCGCCTTGTTCGGAAGAGTGGATGCAGAGGTTCTCCACCCTGATTCTCCCGGCCACATCGTCGGCCGATGTGCCTTGCAGGTGGGCGTCCAGATTGAGCGTGAAGCTCTCTCCGTCGAATG
>Ga0310695_10006893_pt1 | contig 18440 bp, 18 predicted proteins | sample RumenRJG_04DNA_FD_203882 | JGI IMG/M metagenome (GOLD analysis project Ga0310695, IMG submission 203882) | Bovine rumen microbial communities from Lethbridge, Alberta, Canada - RJG_04 (v2) (version 2) | ecosystem: Host-associated > Mammals > Digestive system > Stomach > Rumen | place: Canada...
GAATACTCGATTACACGAAACTCATAACTCGAAACTAAAAACTAAAAAATACAACACTATGGATCTTGAAGGAAGAAGAGAAAGTAGCAACGTTGAGGATCGCCGGGGCATGAGCGCCGGACGCAAAGCTGGCATCGGTGGCATCGGCGGACTGATTATCGCAGGACTTATCACACTGCTCATGGGCGGCAACATCGGCGATGTATTGCAGAATGCCGGCTCAATGGGCATGGGAGGCGTCGAGCAGCAAGGCACTACCGATCCGTCGCAGTTCACTGCCGAAGAGCAGGAACTGGCATCGTTCAGTAAGAAGATTTTGGCCGGCACTGAGGACGTGTGGACCAAGGTCTTCCAGGAGCAAGGGCTGGGCACCTACACACCGCCAACGATGGTGCTCTATACCGGCTCGACCAGCACAGGATGTGGACAGGGCAGCGCTCAAATGGGCCCGTTCTACTGCTCAGCCGACCAGTGTCTCTATATCGACCTGTCGTTCTTCAGCAGCATGCGCAAGCAGCTCGGGGCTGATGGTGACTTCGCCTATGCTTATGTGATTGCCCACGAGGTGGGACACCATGTCGAGTATCTCACCGGCACGCTCAACAAGGCTCACCAGCAGATGTCGCGTCTCAACGAGGCCGATGCCAATCGCGTCAGTGTCCGCTTGGAGCTCCTGGCCGACTTCTATGCCGGTGTGTGGGCACACCACGACAACAAGATGTTCAGCTCGTTGCAGCAGGGCGACCTCGAGGAGGCCATCAAGTGCGCACAGGTCATCGGCGACGACTATCTGCAGAAGCGTGCACAGGGCTATGACATCCCCGAGAGCTTCACCCACGGCACCAGCGCCCAGCGCATGAAGTGGCTCAAGCTCGGCTTGCAGACTGGCGATGTGCGCTACGGCAACACATTCCAGATGAGCGATGCCCAGCTCTGATTGGCTTTCGCAGCACAATCAGGATATAAAAAGCCGCGAATTACGCGAAACTCAGAATAATCAAATCTAGTTCGCGTAATTCGCGGTTTATATTGTCATCGTGCACGATGCCCCTATGATGGGGCGCAGTAGGCTCCGATTTCGCTGATGCATAGTGGGCCACGCGAATCGGTGAAGCTGATGCGCAAACGGCTGGTTGTGACAGTGCCGAATCGCAATAACCGCTTGTGTCCGATGGTGGTGGTCTCCTCACCAGGGTCGATGGGTAACCATCGGCCCTGATTGTAATACTCGACGCTGAACGCTCTGACACGCTGGCCTAGCGAAATGTATTCTTGCAGCATCAGGCGGTTGATGCGTTGCGGTCGGTTGAGTCGGAATTCCAGTGTGGCTCGCGTTACTCCATCGGCCGTGGCCCAGTAAGTATCGGGATTGCCGTCGGTCAGTTGGCGTGTCGCAAATTGTTTCTTGTCCCTCGCATTCGAGGCCTTGATGTTTGCACCTGTCAACAAGTTGTGTCCCAGTTCGGCCTGGATGCGATGCCGCATGGCCACAGCCCGAGCCGAGTCGATGGGATGAATCAGACCCTCGCGGTCGACGGGAAAGTTGAGCAGCAAGGTGGCGTTGTGTCCCACGCTGCGGTAGTATAGGTCAACCAACTGGTCGACGGTCTTGACAGCCGTGTCCTCGCGCTGGTGATAGAACCAGCCCGGGCGTATCGACACGTCGCACTCGGCCGCAACCCACGCGTCGCCGTCGGCATGGCCACCGGTCAGTTCCTGATACTTCTCGTAGCCCGGATACACCTCATCGATGCGCAGTAGCGACCAGTTGGTCTCGCCGGCGTGACCATCCTCGTTGCCCACCCAGCGGCACCCTGGCCCACCGTCCGAGAAGATGATGGCATTGGGTTGCAAGCGCGCTATCAGCGCGCGACCGCGCGGCCAGTCGTAGTAGGTGCGGCGGTCAATGGTGCGTTTCTCTTTTGCGCCGCCATACCACCCGTCACCGCCATTGGCACCGTCTAGCCACACCTCAAACAGCGGTCCATACTGTGTGAGCAGTTCCTCGAGTTGGGCGTAGTAGTACTCCAGATAGAGTGGTGTGCCATAGCAGGCCTGATGACGGTCCCATGGCGACAGATACAGTCCCATCTTCAGACCATATTTGCGACAGGCCGCAGCCAGTTCGGCCACGATGTCACCCTGGCCGTCCTTGTAGGGCGTGTTGCGGATGCTGTAGTCGGTGTAGCGCGATGGCCACAGGCAGAAGCCGTCGTGGTGCTTGGCCGTGAGAATGATGCCCTGCATGCCGGCGGCCTTGGCCGTGCGTGCCCATTGTTCGCAGTCCAGCCGCGTGGGGTTGAACACCTGCGGGTCGGCATCGCCATAGCCCCACTCCTGGTCCAGAAACGTGTTGGGCCCGAAGTGGACGAATGCATACGTCTCCATCCGTTGCCATGCCACCTGCTGGGCGCTCGGCACCGGTACAACCGCCGCTGGAGGCACGGTCTGCGCCCCCATCCCCATTGCCACTGCCCAAGCCATCAAGGCCAATACCAGTCTGCTTGTCAATCTCATTGTTTTGCGATTTTGTCGCAAAATTAAGTCACGAAACCCAATAAAGCAAGAAAAATCGCAACCGATTGCGATTTTTCTAGTCGATGTGCGGACGGCACAGGGGTGTCGTCACTACCTTAACCAAGTCGTCTGAAAATTCTGCACAAGCAGCGAGTCAAGAACCGCCCAGGCTGCGATTGAATCAGTCGACGATGAGCATGGCGTCGCCGTAGCAGCCGAACTGGTACTTCTCCTCGATTGCGACCTCGTAGGCATGCATCACCTTCTCATAGCCGCCAAACGATGCTGCCACCATGAGCATGGTGGAGTAGGGCAGGTGGAAGTTGGTGATCAGTGCGTCGCACGTCGTGCACTCGTAGGGCGGGAAGATGAATCGGTTGGTCCAGCCCTTGAATGCCTTGATGTGCCCATTCATGCCCACGGTTGTCTCCATAGCACGCAGCACCGATGTGCCCACAGCGATAATCTTGTGGCCGGCGTCACGCTTGGTGTTCACTCGTTCGGCCAGTGCTTCGCTCACTTCCATGGGCTCGCTGTCCTGACGGTGCTTCGACAGGTCCTCGACATCAATCTTACGGAACACGCCCAGACCGATGTGCAGCGTCAGGAAGTCACGCTCGATGTCGTAGATTTCCATGCGGCGCAGCAGTTCGCGGCTGAAGTGCATGCCGGCTGCAGGAGCCACCACAGCACCTTCCTTGCTGGCAAACAGTGTCTGGTAGTTCTCCTCGTCCTCGGGTTCGACTTCGCGCTTGATGTAGTAAGGCAGCGGGGTGTGACCCAGCGACAGCAGGTTGGCCTTGAACGAGTCGTGCTCGCCGTCGTGCAAGAAGCGCAGCGTACGCCCACGCGAGGTGGTGTTGTCAATCACCTCGGCCACCAGCGAGTCGTCCAGACCGAAGTACAGCTTGTTGCCGATGCGGATTTTCCGGGCCGGCTCGACCAGCACGTCCCACAGCTTGTTGCTGGCGTTGAGTTCGCGCAGCAGGAACACCTCGATGCGAGCGCCGGTCTTCTCCTTGTTGCCCATGAGTTTGGCAGGGAACACCTGCGTGTCGTTAAACACCATCAGGTCTTGAGGGCTGAAGTAACCGAGTACGTCCTTGAAGATGCGGTGTTCGATCTCACCTGTCTTGCGGTGCAGCACCATCAGGCGGGCCTCGTCGCGATGTTTGGCGGGATGCTCGGCAATGAGTTCCTCGGGCATGTGGTTGTTGAATTCTGATAGCTTCATATTTTCTAGTTTTACCGCGAAAGACTCGCGAAATTTTTGTTCTTTTGTTCTTATGTCTTTCTTAACCGCGAACCTTTAGCTCGCGACTGAACGGGAGCAATTACGCGAAATTTTTGTTCTTTTGTCCTTATGTCTTTTTTTACCGCGAAAACCGCGAATTTTTTTGTCCTTATGTTCTTATGTCTTTTTTTGCAGTCGCCGGGCAGCCTTCTGGGCGGCAGCGCGGGCACGGTTGGCCTCGCGTTCGGCTTCGAGCAACTGCGCCTCGGCCTCTTCGGCGCTGACATACTGTTCGTTGTCCAGGCGGTCGAGCAACGCATGCAAATCCTCGCAGTCCTCGACACGGATGTCACCCACGCGGGTTCGCCGCAGGCCATAGAGGTGCGCCCCGCTGCCCAGTGCCTGTCCGATGTCGCGAGCTAGAGCACGGATATAGGTGCCCTTGCTGCACACCACCCGCACCGTCAGAGTGGGCTCGGCGGGCAGACCGCACTCCAGCACCTCAATCTCGTCGATGACCAGTGTCTTGGCCCGTATCTCCACGTCCTTGCCCTTGCGGGCCAACTTATAGGCCGGCTTGCCATCGACTTTGCAGGCCGAGAAGGCTGGTGGCACCTGCTCGATAGCGCCCACAAATTGCTCCTGTAGCACACGCTCCACCTGCTCACAGGTGATGTGCTGCCAGGGGTAGGTGGCATCGACCTCGGTCTCCATGTCGAACGACGGCGTGGTCTCGCCCAGGCGTATCCAGGCGATGTACTCCTTGACACCGGCCTGCAGCTCCTCGATGCGTTTGGTCAGGCGACCGGTGCAAACAATGAGCACACCCGTGGCCAGCGGGTCGAGCGTGCCTGCATGACCCACATGGATGTTCTTGCGGTTCAGGTGCCGACGGAACCGGCCGCGTATCTGCTTCACGGCGCTGAACGAGGTCATCTCCAGCGGCTTGTCGATGCAAAATACTTCGCCAACGATTGGGTTTAACATACAATGAATATGATGGGTATTCAGCGAGCCTTATTCTAGTCTACCATCTGCAGCGAATGGCCGCTCAATAGCAGGACGAGAATGATAACACCTACAACAATCCTGTACCAGCCAAAGGCTTTAAAGCCATACTTGGCCAAGAAGTTTACAAACCACTTCATGGCCAGTAGCGCCACGATGAAGGCGACCACACAGCCTATCACCAAGACCAGTATATTGTGGGTGGTCGCCCACTCGGCATTGTCTTTGAATAAGTCCACTAGATCCAGCAAGGTGGCACCAGCCATAGTGGGCACGGCCAGGAAGAATGAGAATTCGGCGGCCTTGCGGCGGGTAAGGTTCTGTGACATGCCGCCTACGATGGTAGCCATACTGCGGCTCACGCCAGGAATAACCGAGATGCACTGGAATAGGCCAATCTTGAAAGCCTTGCGTTCGTTCAGTTCTACAGCCTCGCTACCCTTGTTGAAAATGCGGTCGCAGAAGAGCATAAACACACCTCCCACCACAAGCATGATGGCAACGACCAGCACACTGTCGAGCAGCCAGTCGAGCAGCCCCGACTTCTTGGCGGCCAAACCGATGATAACTGCGGGCAGCACTCCCAACAGCAGCAGCCAGTAGAAGTACCACTTGTGTTTGAACTGTTGCCACGGCGATGCACCATCAGGCGCAGGAGTGTGGTCAAGGCGAAAAAAACGTTTCCAGTAGAGAACCACTACAGAAAGGATAGCTCCAAACTGGATAATGAACGTGAATGCATGCACAAAAGCATCGCCTTGAGCAACGCCCAACAGGTTTTGGGCGATGATCATGTGGCCTGTTGACGAAACAGGAAGAAACTCGGTGAGTCCTTCAACAATGGCAATGATGATTGCTTGAAGTATATCCATATGTTATTTCTTGCGGTAGAGGATGGCGGGGGCCATGAGCACGAAGCCCAACAGGGCAATCATCGGCCCTACAGTGGTGCGGGTTGAGTTGAAGATGTCGTAGTTGAACGTCTCGCCCTGGTTTGCGCTGCCTGCCATCAGGCATAGACCGATAACGATAAGCACCAGGCACACTGCCATCATGAAGTAGTTGATCTTGCCCAGTGGCATCTCTTGCCTCTGGGGCTCGGATTGTTTGATTTCTTTTGCCATATAAATATTGTGTAGTAGTGAATTCCGCTGCAAAGATACAATCTCAAAGAGCCTTTGTCAACCCTTTTAGCAACATTTTTGAATTGGTAGTGAAAAGTTTTTACTAACTTTGCGCAAATTTTTGAGAAACGAATGATGTTTTTTTCGCTGAATGATATATCGCTACATGTCATCGTGTTAATTGGCGTCGCGCTGGTGGCTGGTGCAGCCTATGTGCTGTGGCAGTGCATTAGGGCTGCGCGCCTCAAGCGCTTTGTCGAGGTCGACGAGTTGCAGCGCGACTATGCCGAGGCGTTGCCGCCAGTGTCGGTCATCGTTGATGCCTGCACCGAAACGAACCGTCTGTCCGAGTTCTTGCCGCTGATATTGCAACAGGACTATCCCGAGTTTGAGGTCATTGTCGTGGCCAACACCGAGGCCGAGGCCACAGGCGATGTGCTCAGCGCTCTCAAGGTCGACTATCCGCACCTGCACATCACCTTTGCCCCGCGCGGCACGCGCACGCTTTCGCGTAAAAAGCTGGCTCTGATGATTGGCATCAAGGCCGCCCGTCACGATATTGTGCTCACCACCTGTGCCAACTGCTTGGTTCCTGGCGACCAGTGGCTGCGGATGATGATGCGCAACTTCACCCCAGATGTCGACATTGTTCTGGGCTATGCGCATTATCACTATCAGGGCGACCGTCGCATGGGTCGACGATTGCGGGTGTTCGACACCGTGTCGACGGGTGCTCAATGGCTGCTCGCTGCCATCCACGGACATCCCTATCGGGGTGTGACCGAGAACCTGGCCTACCGCAAGCACTTGTTCTTTGACCACAATGGATTTTCGCACTCGATGGAACTGATTTGGGGCGAGGACGATGTCTACGTCAGCGAAATTGCTCAAGGAGCTGGAACGCGTGTCGAGCTCTGTAACGAGAGCCAGGTGGAGGTGCACTACGACGACCTGCCTCATGCACATCATTTGCTCAAGATGCGGCGCGACTTCACCTCGCAGCGCGTGCGGCGCATAGGCTTCATTGTGCAGGCGCTGATGAGCTGGCTGTGGTGGCTAGTGCCGCTTTGTCTGATTGCCGCCGTCATTCTGGCTTGGCCCAATGCGCTCGTGTTGCTGGCCGCTGTGATGATTGTCGCGCTACTGTGGTGCGGAGTATCGTGGGCCATGGGCCGCATCGGTGCGGTGCTGCAAGCTCCGCGCCTGTGGTTCAGTGCACCCCTGCTGGCATGGTGGCGCCCGTTGGTCAATGCCTATTATCGCCTGCGTGAGGCCCGCAACCAGCGCAGCAACTACACCTCTTATCATTGACGTTACACTTTGGTTAAAACGCTCACATCCTGGCGAGGCCTGATGGCACTGGTGGTGGTATTGTTCCACTACCAGGTGCATTGGTTCGACCAGCTGGTGTCGTTGGGTGTGTCGTTCTTTTTCGTTGCCAGTGGCGCGTTGCTGGTCGGGCGGCACCGGTTTGACCGGTTGGATTGGCACAGCTGGTGGCAGTTCGTTAAGGTCAGGGCACTGCGCATCTATCCCCAGCACTGGCTGGCGCTGATTCCGATCGTGGCTATCTATTATTGCTTTCATTGCAAGCCTGTGAGTGTGCAGGGTGTCATGATGCATGCGGCCTTGCTGCAAGGCTGGGTGCTGAGCCACGATGTGCAGTTCGGATATAATGGCGCTGCCTGGTTCTTGGGTGCGATATTGTTTTGCTATGCCTGTTATCCTGTGTTGCGTCGATATTACTGTCGCTGGCACTTGGGGTGGCAATTGCTGACCTTGCTGGCGCTTGGTGTGGGCTTTTACTACGTGTTGCCTACGCTTTCGCCTGGTCAGCGCGAATACACCTATACGCTGCCTGTGGTCAGGTTGTACGACTTCATGCTGGGCATGACCATGGGTTTGTTGTCGCAGCGGCTCAAGCGTGATGCCAAGCCGTTGGGAGCAATACAAGCCACACTTGTTGAGGTGTCGGTGCTGATGTGCATCGCAGTCGTCACCTGGCTGAACCGATACACACTGCTGTTGAATGAATGGGACAACTACCTGATTTGGTGGCTGCCTGCAGCATTGTTGGTGCTGGTGAGCATCGTCTTGGATGGCCATGAGGGATATGTGGGGCGTCTGTTGCGTTGCCGGCCGCTGGTGTGGCTGGGGCGAGTGTGCATGGCGGTATACTTGCTGCAGTTTGTGGTGTCATTGTCCACCAACTATCTGGTGGCTCCGGTGTTTGGCCACTTTGGGGTGATGATCTACGGCAAGACTTTGTGGCTGAATGTAGTCTTGTTGCTGCTAGTGGCAGAAGGGTGGACACGTTGGGTCGACGCGCCATTGCGGCGATGGGCAGCAAGACGCGGTGCGGATGGGGCTAAACAAACAGCTGCTTGAGCACCTCGGGCGACCGCAGGGTGCCCAGCGTGGAGTGGTGGAGGCGGTAGTAGGTGAGCATCACATCCAGCACCTGGTTGCGCTGTTCGCGGTCGAAGCGGAAGCGGTGCATGTTGGCAAACGTCATGCGCGACAACAACCAGATCACACGTGCCTCGTCGGGACGCAACCAGTGGCTACCCCCCGATGGAGTGGGACGAAAGACACCCTCCTGCATGTCGAACCACCAGCCCTCATTCCATGTGCCGGTGTCGGGCTGGATGCCCAGCAAGATGCCCAAGTGATAGGTGAAGCAGATGTGGAAGTTGGCAACACCCTGTGAGGCGCTCTCCAGTATCATCACGCACTGCTCGATGTAGTCATAGAGCAACTGGTTCTGCTCCTGCTCCTGGATGGCATGGGTCAGCAGTTCGCTCACATACATGGCGATGGCGCTCTTGATGGGGTCGGCATAGATGGCGCTGAGTGGAGCATTGCGCCGTGTGTCGCGCAGTGTGCACAACTCTCGGCCCGGCATGATGCGCGCCTCGGCATCGATGAGCGACAACGGCATCAGCATCGCGTTGCGCTGACGGGCCGCCGCTGTCTTGCCCTGCGCAACAGCGAAGCCCATCAGCCCCCGCTGGCGAGTGTAGATGTGCACGATGTTGTGCTTGTCGCTATATTTGATGGTGTTCAGCACCACGCCTTGTATCTTCTCGTACATGACTCCTGTTTTTTGTCATCTAAAATAGGCAGGCAATCTAGAATCTCTAGGGCCTCTAGAACTAGACAAAGGTAGTGATTTTTGGGCAATTACACTGGATTGGGGCTTAAAAAATGCCATTTTTCGGCTTTTCGGCAAGAAAAATTTTGCCAATTGAAAAATCGGTTGTAACTTTGCACCGCTTTTTTGGCGGCATGTCGCACAAGGCCCATTCGTCTATCGGCTAGGACGCAAGATTTTCATTCTTGAAAGAGCAGTTCGATTCTGCTATGGGCTACAAATAAGAAAACAATAATAACAACAAACAAAGGAAATTACAACAGAATTATGGCAAACCATAAATCAGCAATCAAGAGAATTCGTCAGGCTGAGGCTCGTCGCCTTCGCAATCGTTACTATGCAAAGACCATGCGCAACGCTGTGCGCAACCTGCGTAACGAGACCGACAAGGCTAAGGCTGCCGAGGCTTACAAGCGCGTGACCGCTATGCTCGACAAGCTGGCTGGAAAGAACATCATCAGCAAGAACAAAGCTGCTAACCTCAAGTCGAAGCTGGCTCACCACATCAATAAACTGGAGGCCTAAAGTCCGCATGGATTGGGACACTCCGAGTGCGGCCCATTCGTCTATCGGCTAGGACGCAAGATTTTCATTCTTGAAAGAGCAGTTCGATTCTGCTATGGGCTACACACCACAGCGTTAAGCAACACATGCGCTTAACGCTTTTTGTCGTATCATAGAGCGTCATATTGCGTGTGGTTGATATGGAACAAGAAGAAAACTATTGGGACCATGTTCGATGTGGGCATCGGCTCTATAACAGGCATAAGTATGTTGATGCATTGGCGCAGTATCAGAGGGCATATTCATTGGAGCCTGCTGACATAGCTCCGCTCTACTATCAAGCTGATTGCTACTTCTGGTTGAATCAGCCTGCAAGAGCTTATGAAATCTTACAAGACATCACATCGGTAGGTTTAGAAGAAGTCCAACGTCGCTATGGGCGTAGCAAGTCTTGGTATGATGCTGTCTGTTTGGATGCGCTTTACCAGCAGGCTCGGTGTATGATTGAATTGGGCAATTATCCGGCCGGCATTGCGTTGATGAAGGCGCATCTTGCCAAACGCCGGAGAGGGCTGCAAAGCGAGTATAGTAAGAGGGAGGTAGAGGGTGACTTGTTTATCCGTGAAGTAGAACTGAAATATGGTGATGTTCGTCCGGTTGATGGTGCCAGGCTTATGGAACCTTTTCAAGGGCATTGCTTCGACACACATAGGCACCGATTGCAGCGTGAGGGCGACTATCGTCACCTAGAAAAATATCTGCTAAAAAAACTAGAAGAATATCCCGACGAGTATTATATCAACAGCTGTTTGGCTAATTGCTACTCTTTGCTAGGAAAACCTCAGCGTGAAATACAGCATGCCCAGGCGGCCTATGAGGCAAATAAGCACGACCCATTGTGCATCTACGTCTTGGCTCGTGCCCACATGAACAATGAGCAGTGGTCTGATGCAATCTGTGTTGTTGACCAGTTGTTGGGCATGGACTTGCGTGAAGTGGCATTTGGGCCTTATGGTGAGGGGAAGCGTTGGGCCAGGGAATTGATCAATGACGCAATCTATATCAAAGCATGGGCATTACATCAGATAGGTGAAAATGCTGCAGCTACTGAGTTGGCTAAGATACATCTTGACCATCGCAAGGGCATCATGAGCGAATTTACCAATCATCGGATGCGAGACCTTATCTCAGAGTGATATTTTCAATCTAAAAAAGGCCTGCGCTCGGCTTTGTCCGGGCGCAGGTCTCACGGTCTTAGTTAATGGAAAATTATAGAAAGGTTATATATCGTTTCCTTAATTAAATTAAGTGTCGATGTTGGCGGTTGCGGCGTTCTCCTCGATGAACTTGCGGCGCGGCTCCACATCCTCGCCCATCAGCATCGAGAACACACGGTCGGCCTCGGCTGCATCGCTGATGTTCACGCGCTTGAGCATACGGTTCTCAGGATCCATGGTTGTCTCCCACAACTGTGTCGAGTTCATTTCGCCCAGACCTTTGTAGCGCTGCACGTGCACCTTGCTCTCGTCGCCGCTGGCATATTTGTCGATGTATTGCTGTTTCTGCATGTCATTCCAGCAGTATTCTTGATTGGTCGCCTTGCCACCACGCATGATTGACATGCTGTAGAGTGGCGGGCTGGCAATGTACAGATAGCCATTCTCAATGATGGGACGCATGCGGCGGAAGAAGAATGTCATCAGCAGCGTCGCGATGTGCTTGCCGTCGACATCGGCATCGGTCATGATGATGATGCGGTGATAGCGCAGGCGACTCAGGTTGGCCTCCTTGGGGTCTTCGTCTGTTCCGATGGTCACCCCCAGGGCGCGGAAGATGGTGACAACCGACTCGCTCTCATAGACCTTGTGGTCCATCACTTTCTCAACGTTCAGAATCTTGCCGCGCAAGGGAAGGATAGCCTGGAACTTGCGGTCGCGGCCCTGCTTGGCAGTACCGCCTGCCGAGTCACCCTCGACCAGGAACAGCTCGCTCAACGCCGGGTCTTTCGACGAGCAGTCGGCCAACTTGCCAGGCAGGCCGCCGCCGGCCAGTGGCGACTTGCGCTGCACACGGGCGCGTGCCGTCTCGGCTGCATGACGTGCCGTGGCCGCTAGGATAATCTTCTCGACGATGGCTTTGGCCTGGTTGGGATGCTCCTCCAGATAGATGTTCAGTGCTTCACGCAGACTGGTCTCGACAGCACCGATGACCTCGGTGTTGCCTAGCTTAGTCTTGGTCTGCCCCTCAAACTGGGGCTCGAGAACCTTGACCGAGATGACGGCTGTCAAGCCCTGACGGAAGTCCTCAGGCTTGATCTCGACTTTGACCTTGTCGAGCATCTTGCTGTCCTCGGCATATTTCTTCAGTGTCGAGCCCAAACCACGGCGGAAGCCCGTTAGGTGCGTTCCACCTTCGATGGTGTTGATATTGTTGACGTAGGAGTAGATGTTCTCGTTGAACGATGTGTTATAGGTCATGGCCACCTCCACAGGTATGTCACCCTTGTTGGTGCTGATGTGAATCACATCGTCAATCAGGGCCTCCTTGCTTGCGTCGATATAGCGCACGAACTCGTCTAGGCCGGTCTTGCTGTAGAAAGTCTCGCTGTGCGGGTTGCCCTCCTCGTCCTTGTTGCGCAGGTCGGTCAGCGTGAGCTTCACGCCGGCGTTCAGATAGGCCAGGTCGCGCAGACGCGTGGCCAGGATGCTGTATTCGTAGACGGTGGTCTGGAAAATCTCGGCATCGGGATGGAACAGCACTGTTGTGCCATGGTCTTCCTCGCTGCAGTCGCCGATGACTGCAACCTCGGCCTTGGGCTTGCCCTTGCTGTACTCCTGCATATAGACCTTGCCGCCGCGGCGAACCTCGGCGCGCAGATAGTCGCTCAGCGCATTGACGCAGCTCACGCCCACACCGTGCAAGCCGCCAGAAACCTTGTAGGAGCCTTTGTCAAACTTGCCACCGGCATGCAGCACGGTCATCACGACCTCGAGTGCGCTCTTGTGCAGCTTCTCATGCTCGTCGACGGGAATGCCACGGCCGTTGTCGCTCACACGGATGCTGTTGTCCTCGGTGATGACTACATCGATCGTGTCGCAGAAACCGGCCAACGCCTCATCAATCGAGTTGTCCACCACCTCGCTCACAAGATGGTGCAAGCCCTTGACGTGCGTGTCGCCGATGTACATGGATGGGCGCTTGCGAACGGCCTCTAGCCCTTCGAGCACCTGAATATTACTCGCGGAATACTGTTCTTCTTCTTGTTCGATATTATAATCTTCAGCCATAAATCTGGTTTGTATCGAGACGAGAAATGGCCTCTCGTCTAAAAGCATACAAAATTACTACAATTTCGCCATATGGCAACGAAATCATACCTTAAAAAAACAAAAAAGGATAAGGCATTGTGCTAACCTTATCCCTAGCCGTTCAGCCATCGGTTGATGGCTTCAACGCAGCAACTCACCTATGGTGGTGTTGAGGTTGAACATCAGGGTGGTAGCGCCGGTGTGGGGTTGGGCCAGAGCAATGCCGAAGCCGAAGGCCTTAACGCGCAGGCCAGCTCCCACCGAGAAGCCCGACAGGAAGTTGCGGTTGTAGGTCGACATGTCGGTGCGTGTGCGGTAGTTGTAGCCGATGGCAAGGTACAGATTGTCCTTGGGCAAAACCTCCACGCCGAACACCAGGTGACGCAGCAGATTGCTGCCGAATGACTCTTTCTTGGTCAGGGCACTGCGCGTGTTGTTGTTGTCCGATGGGGTGTAGTAGGGCGACTTCCACTTGGTCAGTCCATAGGCCGTGAGCGACAGACGCAGCGGCAGGCTGCTCAAGGTCTTGCTCACACCCAGTTGAATGTCCCAAGGGAGCGGATCTTTGGTCTCGTTGAACTTCTTGATTTGTCCGCCTAGGTGTTTGGCAACAATCGATGCCGAGAATTCGTGGTCGGGGTTGTAATAATTGATGCCCAGGTCGGCGGCGATGGCATTGGCACTGAATTCCTCATACTTCGAGTGTAGAAACTTCAACGTGATGCCGCCGCGCAGATACTGGTTGATATCGTGACTATAGGTAACGTTGAACGCCAGGTCGCTGGCGCTGAACTGGCCGGTCGACACGCCCGTGATGTCATAGCCCTCCATCGATCCGTAGCCATAGTGTTGGATGCCCACTGCAAATGCGCCATGCTCGCCCACGCCCTGCCCGTAGCGGGCGCCCATGAAGTTGCTGCCACCCAAGTAGCGCATATAGTTCAGTCCCACCTGCTTGTCGATTTCGCCGCCCATTAGTGCTGGGTTCTGCTCTACAAGGTTGATGTCGTCATCAATGATGGTGATGTTGTGTCCGCCCACGGCATAAACGTGGCTCGACACGGGCACGCTCAGGTAGTTATAAGCATTAGTCCCGTCCTGCGACCAGCACATCAGTGTCCAGCCCAGTGCAAGCAACATGATGATATGTATTCTGCGATAATTCACACGTGTTATCATTTGTTCTTATGACTAATCTAACGCAAAAAAAAGGCAAATCGTATGTGATGCGACTTGCTTTTTGTTTCTTGACGAGAGCCGAGGCTGACTAAAGGCGGAATGCAATGGGCAGTACGCAACGCACGGCTACCGTCTGTCCACCCACCTTGCCGGCCTTCCATCGTGGCATCTCGCTGATGACACGCATCGCCTCGCGGTTGAGCGACTCATCTTGTGCGCCGCGTATCACCTTGATGTTTGACACCTTGCCGTCGGTGCCGATGATAAAGCTGCACAACACGCGACCTTGGACACGATTTTTATAGGCATGATAGGGATATTCGCGTGTCCGGTTGATGAAATTAATCAATCCGTGCTCGCCGCCAGGAAACTGAGGCTGCACGTCGACATAGTCAAACTCATAAACCTCAATCGCATCGTAGGCGGTGCGGTTGGGCGACATCGGATTGACTGTAGTCACATGGCGTACTTGCGACACAGCAGTCAGGGCGACTGCTGCCAGCAACAGGACTATGTTCACATGCTTGAGCATTGCAATTATTCGGTTTTTCGCTTGCAAATATAGTGGTCTAATTGCAATTGTCAAGCAAATTGACTGAAAATTTGAAAATGATTAAGTTTGTTTTATGAATTTTTACCGATTGCTACTAAAACTTCGTAATTTTTTACAAATATTTTCAATCATGCCCATGGATCCTGGTTCATGGGAATGCGCACGTCGGGCATCAAACCGTCGGTCATCCACACAAACCACTGGCCCGTGCTGGGCTTGCGGCGCAGGTCTAGCTGGCGAGGACTGTCGGCACCACTTGACGGAATAAAGAGCGTGGCCATGTCCTGGTTCTGGTAGGTGTAGGGAGTGGTCATCACCGTGACCGACAGCGGAGTGACGGGCGTGTAGTTGTTCTGTGGCGACGTGCCGTTGAGATAAGAAACCATCTTCCAGGGCTTGCCCGACAGTCGGTCGCGCAGGAACTGTATCTCCATGGGCGACAGCGGACGCGGACCGCGCAGGTAGTTGAGCATCTCAATCGTGGCTTGAGGGTTCTGGCAGTAGTTGCACAACACGGCCACGGTCAGAGCGGCCACCTCAAATTCGTTGGTCAGTGCCGCAAATGGCATCTGCTGCAATTGTTGCAGGTTCTGTGGAATGAAGGGGATGGGCACCGAGTAGGCATTGTTGCCACCGGCGGGGGCACCGCCACCCATCAAGTTGTCAAGAAATCCCATAGTTTTATAGTTTTCGGTTATTGGTTTTTTGTTATCAATTCTGTCGGCATAGCGATTTTCAACCCTTAATTGAAAAGATGGAAAAGTTCACCTTGCCATAGACACGATGCTGGATGAAGTTGGGCAGCGACGTGAAGTCGTTGGCACGCGAGTGCTCGACAATGATGAGGGTGCCTGGCTTGACCATTGCTGAGTTCATGATCAACTCAGGTATCTGTGCCAACTCGGGCAGGTCATAAGGGGGGTCGGCAAAGATGATGTCAAACTGCTGCTGGCACGTGGCGATAAAGCGGAACACGTCGCCACGCATCGGGGTCACCATCTGCGCGTTCAACTGGTCCTTGACGCGACGGATGAAGTCGTATTGCGTCTTGGCCTTCTCGACACAGACCACCTGCGAGCAGCCGCGCGAGGCAAACTCAAAGGTCACAGCACCTGTGCCGGCAAACAGGTCCAGAGCTGTCAAGCCATTGAAGTCGACTAGGTTCTCTAGTACGTTAAATATGTTCTCGCGCGCCATGTCGGTTGTGGGGCGAGCGGTGATGTTAGTGGGCACGTCGAAGCGTCGGCGGCCATATTGTCCACGGATTATTCGCATAGGGCTAGCGTGATGAGGTTAAACGGTGCACGCATGGCGTCATGGCTCAGGTGCATGGCGGCTGCAGGGAAGATGGCAGGCATCACATAGTTAATGTAACGGCGCAACTCGGCCGACACTTGGTCGCGGATGGACTTGTCGCCAGTGAGTTGCAACTCGTCGCTGTGCACATCCATGCCCAGGCTCTCCCAGGCGTGCAGTGCCATGAAGGCAGCATCGGTGTGCGTGCGCACATCGAAGGTGTTGGCCAGTTGAAGACGGTCGTGTTCGAACACTACCATGTCCATCTGCTCGTCATGGAAGTTGAGAAACATGCGCCGCACACTGCTGCGCTGGCAGAAGCGGGCATAGTAGTCGCACAACGGTTGCAAGTGGTGAACGATGGGGGCCATGTTGAACGTGCGCTGCAAGAACCCCAGCAATTCAGGTGGCAACTCAAATGCCAGTTTAACACCGCTCACGGGCAACTCGCACAGGGCTGTGTCGCCATCCATGTCGGGATATTGCGCACGCAACAGTGTGTCGGCTTCGCTATCGTCGCTCACGTCTGGTGGCAGCAAAACGAAGTGACGCGTGTCGACCAGTAGCCGAACCTCTCCATAGTCGTCGAGCAGTGCCGAGTTGTCATATACTGCATTCTCAACCGACTTGAGGTAGCTTCCGGCCGATGAGTCTAGTGGAATCTCACCGGCAATGAGCGAGTTGTCCTGGTCGCGGTTGAACAGCATGTAGCGCAACACACGCTTGTGCAACGCCAGATGCAGCGTCCACAACTCAGGATGCGCAATGTTGATTTCGCCTGTATGGTTCGATAGATTGCTCATGCGTCTATGATTTCAGGCGCAAAGTTAGGCATTTGTGACGGATTTTTGGCTACAATTGTTCAAAAAATCAAAAACTTTTAGTATTTTTGTCGGCGATATGATTGTCAAATCATTTACTAAAACTACTAATATGAGAATGAAACAACTTTTTTTGATGGCGGCTATTGCAACAATGCCGCTTGTGGCATGCAATGCCAGTGACTCAAACAGCAATGCAACCGAGCAGACGACAACAACCGATGCCGCACCTGTTAAACCCGACCTGGGCTTCCTCAAGAAACTTGGTGTGGATGTGAGCCGGCTGCAAGCAATCGGAGATAAGTATGACAGCGACCAGCAGTGGGAGGCGACAGTGCTCAATGACGAACAGATAATCGCGCTGTTGCCCATGGTCAAGAGCATGAATGATGTCGAGATCGAGGGCGGCTATGACATCGAGGCGGCCAAAGCAATGCCCGGAGGGCACACCATGCTGATCTTTGCCGTCGAGTATGGCGACTCGGGAGCCGAGTTGATGGGCATCTACGACCGCGACGGCAATCTCACCGACTTCATGCAGCTGGGCAACATCCGTGAGTTCAGCACCGTGCAGTGCAACGACGAGATGACCCAGGGCACAGCACAAGTTACTCACACCACCTTTAAATTCAACTCCCCGTCCGAGTTCATCATCGACAAGACCGTCAAGGTGGCCGACTGGAAACGCGCCCCAGGCGACGAGGCGTTGCCCAGCAATTTCACCAAAGTGCACTGGCTGGTGCAGACGCTCGACAGCTATGAGGTTGACGACCAGGGACGCATCACGCTCGTCGATGAGAAGGAAGTCAAGCGTCAGGGCGAGGTTGACCCCGATGTGGAGCGGTGGAGCGGCATTGCCCGGCTGGGGCAACTGCCCGCTAGCGACCCCAACCGCATCGAGCGCCTCAACGACAAGGCCAACGAGCTGTATGAGCAGTTGGGTCGTGGCGACTATGACGCCGACCCGAGCTACCACATCCAGATGGTGCTGGCCGAGTACTTTGACAGCAACCCGCAGACCCTGCTGCAATGGATCTACAACTACCGCGGCAAGAAGACCCTGCTGGTCGAGCACTTTGAGCAAATCTTTGCCAACGGCTGGCGCAACAAGTTCACCCTGGTCAAGGCCATCGAGCAGATGCGCGACCCCGATGCCCAGCAGTATCTCAACGACCTCACCGCGCAGTGGGGCCCCAGCGACGCTGTCGGCTGATTTTTCAATGCATCATGTACAATGTATGGACGCTGCGTGCCGCGTTGTCATCCAGCATGGTAACGGCAGAACTACTGCCACTACCCAACTCCAGAATTACCAAAAAGGTAACGGCTTTACTACTTTACTACTCCACTACTTTGCTCCTATAATTCTACAAATGATTTTAATAATATGAAACTGAAGAATCTTATCCTGATGGTGGCTATTGCCACGATGCCGCTCGTGGCATGCAATGCCAACGGCGCAAGCACCAATGGAACGGAGCAGGCAGCACCGGCAGCCGCAGCGCCTCAGAAACCTGACCTGGGCTTCCTCACCGCAATAGGACTCGATGTGAGCAACCTCAACATCATCAATGACGTGTGGGAGTTTACTGCCGACATGATCGATCTGAACAAAGACCAGGCACTCAAACTCCTGCCCATGGCACAGTTTCTCTTTGACGGAGATATCTATGACGGCCGATACTACATCAATGCTGCCAAGGCGCTGCCTGATGGCTACACCATGCTGCTCTATGGCTGGG
>Ga0310695_10006894_pt1 | contig 18439 bp, 11 predicted proteins | sample RumenRJG_04DNA_FD_203882 | JGI IMG/M metagenome (GOLD analysis project Ga0310695, IMG submission 203882) | Bovine rumen microbial communities from Lethbridge, Alberta, Canada - RJG_04 (v2) (version 2) | ecosystem: Host-associated > Mammals > Digestive system > Stomach > Rumen | place: Canada...
CCGTCTCGAATGAGCCGGCGGGGGCGAGAAGTTCGATGTCGCGCATGACAGCTGCTAGTTTACCATATTTTGTCCGTCCGCGGAACGCCAATCCCGCAAGGTTTTGGACATCGGGTCCCCCCCCCCCGTGCCAAAATTATTGAATTCGGGGTTGAATGCCGGGGGAGGCTTTGATATACTATCCGCCACTTTTCGGCGCCCAAAGGGCCGGAAGGACCAAGGAGGTGAATAAGGCAAATGGCAATCCAGCTCAAGCTGAAGAAGAACGAGTCCGTTGAACGCGCGCTCAAGCGCTTGAAGAAGATCCTCGACAAGGAGGGGATCATCAAGACGCTGCGCGACCAGCGCTATTTCGAGAAGCCCTGCGTGAAGGCGCGCAAGAAGTCCGCGCGCGCCCGCATCAGGAATCGTTCGCGTCGTCGTTCTGCCGAGATGTAAGTCTCGGTTCCTGGCATTTTGCCTTAGGAGAAGGCCTCCGCCCGTCACGGTGCGGAGGCCTTTCGCATTTCATCCTAAAATCCTCGGTTGAAAGTCTCACGCAGAGGCGCAGAGAGGCGGAGAGCGCAGAGAAAGTTCAGAAATCCGACGGAAAAGAAAACCATGAGAAGAAGATTCTCGGAAAGTTATTTCACCCAATTGGTGAAAACAAATACATACTCAAGCAATGGGATAACCTCTGCGAACTCTGCCTCTCCGCGCCTCTGCGTGAGATATAACATGGAGTGGTAAATCGAAATGAGGAATTTAGGTTCATTTCAGCAGTTCCGCAAGGAAGGGGTCCTTGACGACGATTTCCTCGGGGGTGAGGCCGTCGATCTCGTGCGGGTACACGATCCACTCGTCGAGCTTCCGGACGAAGAAGTCGGGCTCGAAGGGCGTGACGTTCTTCGCCGGCTTCCAGTAGACGCACGCGAAGCGCATGTCGCAGCCGGCTTCGGCCATGCGGGCGTGGATCGCGGCGGCCGTGCGTCCCGTGTCGAACACGTCGTCCACGACGAGCACCTTCGTTCCGGGGGCGAGCGAGGCGAAGACATGCGCGGCGTGGTCGTCGAACGTCACGGTCGTCTCGCTCGTGCCGATGCCGGTGTAGCTGGAGCACTTGACGGGATGGTGGGGAAGGGAGAGCCCCTTGACCTTGAGGAACTCGTGCACCGCCACGCCCGGTATGGCGCCTCCGCGCCAGAGGGCGACCAGGACGTCCGGACGCCAGGCGTCGTCGTAGATCTGGCGCGCGAGGCGCCAGATGTCGTGGAGGTAGTCCCGGGGGTCGATGTAGACTTTTGCTTCCATGCCGCCCATTATACTCCTTTCGCCCCCGGCGCGCAAGCGCGCCGAACGGCCAACAGCGAAAAACCGCACACGAAGGGGAAATTGTGGTATACTTTTCGACGCGAAAAGGCACTTGAGGAGAAAGAACAGATGAAAAAACTGACGAAGATCCTGTTGGCCGCGGCCGTGTGCGCGGCGATGTTTGCGGCGTCTGCTGCTGGAGAACCCGAGTACATGTGTTCCCTGCGCGTCGGCAACCAGACGGCAGAGCAGTCTACTTCGGAGGGTTCCGGGGCGAAGAAGTCCGGCGGACGCTACACGAGGACGTCGGTCAAGACGAAGACGACGAGCCGCAGCCTGTCATGGCCCGTCACCGTGTCGTTCACAGGCAAGTCGCTTCCCGCCGCCGGTTCCGTGAAGCTGAAGTGCTATTTCGTCGGCACGACCGACGGGAAAAAGACGATGCTCGGCGACAAGACGATTCCGGTCACGCTGGACGAGAAGGGCGTGTTCAAGACCGAGGTGAAGTCGCCGACCGAGAAGCTCGTGCGCACGAAGACCATTACGACCACGAGAAGGAGAAGGCATCGGGGCGGCGGCATGTCCGCGAAGTCCGAGACGACGGGATCGCGCGTGACGGGATGCATCATGCAGCTGACCGTCAACGGCACGGTCGAGAAGGCGTTCGCCTCGAACTCCAAATGGAGCAGTTTCGCGAAACAGTCCCCTCTCCCGGAAGCCGACATCCTCAAGTAGCCAAAAAAACACATCGGGCTTTGCGCGGCGCGCGGTTTTTTGGTAAACTGGGCGCATGAAAACATCAGCACTCGTATTGGCCGCTGTGGCGCTGGGCGCCGTTTTCGCGGAAGAACGCCGCATTGACGGCACTGAATGGCAGGATCTCTCGCGCATGAGCCTCGGGCGCGAGAAGACGCGCGCGGCGTTCGCGCCGTTCGCGGACGAACGCGCCGCGCTTGAAATCCTCCCGTGGAAGACGGATCGGCAGATCTGCCTCGACTCCGACACGGCGTGGAAGTTCAAGTGGGTGAAGGAGCCCTCGCTGCGGCCGGTCGGCTTCGAGAAACTGGATTATGACGTCTCCGGCTGGGAGACGATCAAGGTGCCGTGTTCGTGGCAGGCGTACGGCGCGAACGGCAAGGGCGGCTGGGGCACGGCGCTCTACACGAACTCCCGCTATCCGTTCAAGATGAATCCGCCCTACGTGATGGACGAGCCGCCGAAGAACTTCACCAACTACGACGCGCGCAACCCCGTGGGCTCCTACCGTCGCGACTTCGAGCTGCCCGCGTCGTGGAAGGGCGACCGCGTGTTCCTCAAGTTCGACGGCGTCGATTCCTTCTACTACCTGTGGGTGAACGGGAAGTACGTCGGCTTCACCAAGGACAGCCGCTGCGCCGCCGAGTACGACGTGACGGACATCGTGAAGCCCGGCAAGAACACGGTGGCGCTGGAGGTGTACCGCTACAGCGACGGCTCGTACCTCGAGGACCAGGACATGTTCCGCCTCTCCGGCATCTTCCGCTCGGTGTGGCTCGTGCGGCGTCCGCAGGTCTACATCCGCGATTTCTTCGTCCGTGCGAAGCCTGCGAAGGAGGGTGTGTACGATGGCGACTGGACGATGACGGTGGAAATGGAATTGGGATGGCCGCGCTCCGATACAACTGCGGGTCAGAGTGATCGTGGCGGTGCCGTGGTCGAGGTCTCGCTCTTTGACATGAATGGGAAGCGCGTACCCATCGAGATGCAGCGCGACCAGACCTTCAAGGTCAAGTCGCCGAAGCTCTGGAGCCACGAGACGCCGAACTGTTACAAGGTTGTGCTGTCGTTGACGGCGGTCGTGGGACGACCGCCACTCGAATGTGTCTCCACCTTGTTTGGTTTCCGCGAAAGCAAGATTATCAACGGGCGCTATTGCCTCAACGGACAGAAGGTGAAGCTCTGCGGCGCGGACCGCCATGAGACGGATCCGATGTACGGGCACTTCTGTCCGCACGAGCGACAGGAGGAGGACGTGAAGCTCCTGAAGCGCGCGAACTGCACGCTTGTGCGCAACTCGCACTATCCGCAGGACGACTACTGGTACTATCTCTGCGACTTGAACGGCATCGGTCTCATGGACGAGGCGAACGTGGAGACGCACGGCATGGGATACGGGAAGGGCTCGTCGAGCCACGACCCGCGCTTCACGCTCGCCACGGTGTGGCGCAACATGAACATGGTTGAGCGCAACAAAAACCATCCGTCGATTCTGTTCTGGAGCCATGGCAACGAGTCTGGTCCCGGCGAGAACTTCAAGGCGGCGGATGACGCGGTGCACGCGCGCGACTGGTCGCGTCCCACGCACTACGAGGGCGACTGGTCGGCCTCCGACATCGACTCCAACATGTATCCGTCCGTCGATCATGTCCGTCGCCGCGCCGCCGACACGAATTCGAAGCGTCCGTACTTCCTCTGCGAGTACGCACACAACATGATGAACGCGATGGGCAACCTCAAGGACTACCAGGACGCCTTCGAGAGCTCCGACGTGACCATCGGCGGCTGCATCTGGGACTGGGTCGACCAAGGACTTTACAAGAAGAACAAGGACGGCAAGATGATCATCGCCTACGGCGGCGACTTCGGCGATGCGCCGACGGACGGCCAGTTCGTGATGAACGGCTGCATCCTCTCCGACCGCTCGCTCGAACCCGCGTACTGGGAGATCAAGCATGTCTACCAGCCCGTGGGCGTGACGGCAGTTGATGGTGGCCGGGTCAAGATTTTCAACAAGCAGTTCTTCAGGGGCCTCAGCCGCTTCGACGCGAAGGAGACCGTCCTCGTGAACGGCAAGTCCGTTTCCTCGCGGATGATTGATGTCTCCGATATCGGTCCGCGCGGCGAGAAGACCGTGGAGCTCCCCGCCGCCGCGCATGAGGCGAACAAGCCCGGCAACTCGGTTTCCGTGCGGTACGAGTTCATCGCGAAGGAGAGCGAGGGCTTCATTGAGAAGGGGTACGTCGTCGCCAACGACCAGATCGACCTGCCGAACGACAAGCGCGCGCAGGCGCTCGGGATGAAGCTGATGGACATGATGGTGCGCAAGGAGGACGGACGGGTCGAGTTCTTGGTGCCGACCGGCGGCGTTGCGTCGGTCGCGTTCGACCGCGCCACGGGCGCGCTCGTCTCGTACAAGGTCAAGGACGTGGAGCGTCTGCTCGCGCCGATGGTGCTGGACGCCTACCGTGCGCCGAGCTCGAACGAGCTCCGTCCGGCGGCGCAGTGGAGCCAGTGCGGCTGGCGCAACTTCCGACAGAAGGCGATTTCCTTCGGCGAGGTCTGGAGAGACGACGACGACGCGCACGCGCTCGCGTTCACGGTGGAGGTGGAATGCCGGGGAGAGGCCAAGGAGTCGCTGGTCAACTACGGGCGGCCGGGTGGACACATCGAGGCGAAGGGCGCGCCGTCGCGTGTTTCGGCGCCGTACTTCCGCGCCGTCCTGCGCTGGCGCATCGGCGGCGACGGCAAGGTGTCGTGCCGCAGCGAGATCCGTCCCGTCGGCTTCAACCGCGAGCTGCCGCGCATCGGCTGGCGTTTCGTCCTCCCGCTCGACTTCGCGCACGTGGAGTGGTTCGGACGCGGTCCGTTCGAGAACTACCGCGACCGCAAGTCCGGCGCGTTCAGGGGCCTCTGGACGACCGACCTCACGAAGTTCGTGATGCCATACGCGCGTCCCGAGGACGCCAACAACTTCGAGGAAACCGACGCCGTGACGCTCTCGGGCGCGAAGGGCGCAATCGGCTTCGCGACGCTCGGCGCGCCGTTCGCGTTCACCGCGATTCCGTATTCGCCGACGGAGATCATCGCGGCCTCGCACCCGCCGGAGCTGCCGCCGATCACCAAGGTCGAGTTCGGCATCTTCGCGGAGACGCGCGGACTCGGCGGCGCGAGCTGCGGTCCAGGGCCGATGAGGCGCGACATCATCGACACGTCGAAGAACTACCGCCTCGACTTCGCGATCGTGCCGTATCGCGTGACGACCGCGCTCTCGGACGAGCCGTTCACGTTCCCGCCCGCGCCCGCGAACAGCTTCACGCAGTTCAAGCGCTACAAGGCGGCGGGCGCGTCGTCCGACGAGGCCAGCGAGCGCGAGGGCGCGAACAACGCGTTCGACGGCGACATCTCGACCATCTGGCACACGCAGTGGAAGAAGCGCAACCCCGGCTATCCGCACTTCGTCATCGGCGACTACGGCAAGACGCTTGAACTCAAAGGCGTCATCGCCGTTCCGCGTCAGGACATGGACCACGGACGCGTCCGCCGCTACCGCCTCGAGCTGAGCGACGACGCGAAGACCTGGCGCACGGTCGCGGAAGGCGAGCTTGCAAACACGGACGACCTCACGGAGATCACGTTCAAGCAGAAGGAGTCCGCACGGTACATCCGCTTCAATGCGCTTTCGCCGTGGGACAAGTCGCAGCCGTGGGCCTCCATGGCCGAACTCCAGCCGATGGTGGGAAAATAGTGGCTCGTGGCTCGTGGTTCGTGGTTAGAGTCTCGTGGTTAGAAAAGGTTGTGGCGTGATGACGAGAAAAGAGTTCCTGGGAAGCGTGAGCGGGGCGGCCGCGATGGCGCTGGCCGAATGCAGGGGCGGGGGATTCCTCTCCGCCGCGAAGGCGCGTCGGCTGAACATCCTGTACATCATGACGGATGACCACGCCGCGCACGCGATCGGCGCGTACGGCTCGCGGATCAACAAGACGCCGCACATGGACGAGATGGCGCGCAGCGGCATGATCCTCTCGAACTGCTTCTGCACCAACCCCATCTGCACGCCGAGCCGCGGCGGCATCCTCACGGGCGAGTACAGCCACCGCAACGGCGTGCCCGTGTTCAACAACATCTCGCGCGACAAGAAGACCGTCGGCGGATACATGCGCGACGCCGGATACTACACGGCGTTCGTCGGCAAGTGGCACCTCGGCGGCCCCCGGACCGTGCGCGACGAGGACTGGGACCGCTGGATGGTGTACGCGAACCAGGGCGTGTACTTCAACCCGTGGTTCTGGGAGAAGAAGGGCGGCAAAATCGTCCGCACCGACTATCCCGGCGAATACGCGACCGAGAACATCACGCGCGTCACGAAGGGCGTGATCGACGGCGCGCGCGCCACCGGCAAGCCGTTCTTCGTCATGATGCACCACAAGGCGCCGCACCGCAACTGGCTGCCGAGCGACAAGTACCGCGCGAAGTTCCGCGCCATGACGCTGAAGGACATCCCGATTCCCGCGACGCTCTTCGACGACTGGAAAGGGCGCGCCTCGCCGATCAAGACGACGGCGATGACGGTGCTGCGCCACATGCGCCTCAAGGAGGACCTGAAACTCGCCGAATACTTCGCCGGCGGCGGGCAGTTCGAGTTCGAGGGACGCCGCTACGAGGGACGCAAAAACGCGCAGGGGCAGTACGTCGATCGGTGGCCGGAGGGCATGGAGAACGATGACCGAGCCAAGGCCGCGCTCTCGTATCTCCGGTACATGCAGGACTACCTCGCATGCGTCCAGTCCGTGGACGACTCCGTCGGCGAGATGCGCGCGTACCTGAAGGAGAAGGGCATCCTCGACGACACGCTTGTGATCTACACGTCCGACCAGGGGTTCTTCCTCGGCGACCACGGCCTCTACGACAAGCGCTTCATGATGGAGGAAGTCATCAAGATGCCGATGATCGTCAGCTGCCCGCGGCTCATCAAGCCCGGCTCCGTCAACGGCGACATGGTGACGAACATCGACTTCGCGCCCACGTTCCTCGACATCGCGAACGCGCCGAAACCGGCGCAGATGCAGGGCGAGAGCTTCCTGTCGAACCTCGAGGGCAAAACGCCGTCCAACTGGCGCAAGGACTGCTACTTCCGCTATTACGTCGAAGGCGGCGAGCACGCCACGAGCGCGTGGTACGGAATCCGCACCGAGACCGACAAGCTGATGTACTACTACAAGCGCGACGAGTGGGAGTACTTCGACCTGGCGCGCGATCCCGAGGAGCTGGCCAACGAGTACGCGAACCCGCGTTACGCGGAACGCGTCGCCGCGCTGAAGAAGCGCCTGTACGAGCTGAAGGCGTCCCTCGGCGACACGGACCAGTACAAGGACGCGAAGGAATACGGGCCGATCGGGCGATGAGGCCGTTCTCGCTTCTCGTCAAGCCCGCCGGCGCGGACTGCAACCTCGCCTGCCCCTACTGCTTTTACCGCCCCGGTAGGGCGCGGATTCCAGCCGCGCCGCCGTCCCGCATGTCCGATGCCATTCTTGAACGGATGCTCACGACCTATTGCGCGCTTCCGATCGCCGAACACGCCGTCGCGTTCCAGGGCGGCGAACCGCTGCTCATGGACGAGTTTTTTTTCCGCCGTGCGGCGGAACTGGGGGAGGGCGTGTCGTTCTCCGTGCAGACGAACGCGACGCTCGTGACGGATTCCCTTGCGCGTTTTTTCGCGGAGGCTGGGTGGCTCGTCGGGGTGAGCCCGCATGGCAGGACGCCGGCGTTCCGGCGCGGATACGAGCGGCTGGTTACGGCGGGCGTGGCGGTGAACGTGCTCCAGCTCGTCACGAAGAACGAGGTCCGGGAGCCGGAGAAGCTCTACCACTACATCCGCGACGAGCTCGGCTGCATGCACCACCAGTACATCGAATGCACGTCGCCGGAACCGTTCGCGGTGTCCGGCGAGGAGTGGGGTGCGTTCATGGTGCGCCTTTTCGACGAGTGGGTGAAAGGCGGGGATGTCCACCGCGTGAGCGTGCGCACATTCGACTCGCTTGTGTCGCAGATGGTCTCCGGCATGCCGACCTTGTGCCAGTTCGCGCAGGACTGCCGTCACTACCTCGTGGTGGAGGCGGACGGCGACGTGTTCCCGTGCGACTTCTACGTGGAGCCGGACCTTTGCCTCGGCAACGTGATGCGCAATGACTGGGAGGAGATAGTCGAGTCCCCGGCGTATGCGGCGTTCGGCGCGCGCAAGCGCGGCCATCCCGACTGTCCGCGCAACCGCCACGTCCTCGATGCCGGCTGGCAGCGCTTCTACGCCCATGCCGTTCCGTACCTCCGCCAACAGCTGCAACCGGGACCGCCGTAGGATCAATTTGCGGCTTGCGGGCGCGGGGCGGATTCGGTATACTAGTAGCCCGGTTGCGGGTTCCAGAAAACGCCCGCCCCTATAGAAGGACAAAAGATGAAGCGAGCAGACGTGGACAAGGTGCTGATCATTGGATCGGGGCCTATCGTTATTGGACAGGCGTGCGAGTTCGACTACTCGGGCACGCAGGCGTGCAAGGCCCTCCGGGCCTGCGGGTACAAGGTGGTATTGGTGAACTCCAACCCGGCCACCATCATGACGGACCCGGTGATGGCGGACGCCACGTACATCGAGCCGCTCAACGAGGAACGTCTCGAGCAGATCATCGCGAAGGAGAGGCCGGATGCCATTTTGCCGAATCTCGGCGGGCAGACCGGCCTCAATCTTTCCACGAGCCTCGCGAAGAAGGGCATCCTGGACAAGTACGGCGTGAAGGTGATCGGCGTGAACCTGGACGCCATCGAGCGCGGCGAGGACCGCGAGGTGTTCAAGGAGACGATGACGAAGCTCGGCATCGAGACGCCCCGGAGCGGCATCGTCCACTCCGTCGAGGCGGCCGTGGAGCTCGTCGACAAGGAGATCGGCTACCCCGTGGTCGTGCGCCCCGCCTACACGATGGGCGGCGCGGGCGGCGGCTTCTGCTACAACGTGGAGGAGCTGCGCACCATCTGCGCGCGCGGCCTCGACGCCTCGCTCACGCACCAGTGCCTCATCGAGGAGTCGATCCTCAACTGGGAAGAGCTGGAGGTGGAGGTCGTCCGCGACTCCAAGAACCAGATGATCGCGGTCTGCTTCATCGAGAACATCGACGCGGTGGGCGTCCACACGGGCGACAGCTTCTGCGCCGCGCCGTTCCTCACGATCGACAAGGAGCTGGAGAAGCGCCTCCAGCGCGACGCGTTCAAGATCGTGGAGGCGATCGGCGTGATCGGCGGCACGAACGTGCAGTTCGCGCACGACCCGAAGACGGGTCGCGTCGTGATCATCGAGATCAACCCGCGCACCTCGCGCTCGTCCGCGCTCGCCTCGAAGGCGACGGGCTTCCCGATCGCGCTCGTCTCCGCCAAGCTCGCGGCGGGCATGACGCTCGACGAGATTCCGTACTGGCGCGACGGAACGCTCGAGAAGTACACGCCGAGCGGCGACTACATCGTCCTCAAGTTCGCCCGCTGGGCGTTCGAGAAGTTCCGCGCGGTGGAGGACCACCTCGGCACGCAGATGAAGGCCGTGGGCGAGGTGATGTCCATCGGCAAGACGTACAAGGAGACGCTCCAGAAGGCGATCCGCGCGCTCGAGAAGGGCCGCGCCGGACTCGGCTTCGCGAAGGACTTCCACGAGAAGAGCCTCGACGAACTCCTCAAGATGCTCGCGATCCCGAACTCCGAGCGCCACTTCCAGATGTACGAGGCGCTCCGCAAGGGCGCCACGGACGAGCAGATCTTCAACCTCACAGGCGTGAAGGCGTACTTCGTGGACCAGATGCGCGAGCTCGTCGAGGAAGAGGAGAAGATCCTCTCGTACAAGGGCACGCTGCCGCCGGACGACCTGCTCGTGCAGGCGAAGAAGGACGGCTTCAGCGACAAGTACCTCTCCCAGCTCCTCAAGGTGCCGGAGAAGGACATCCGCGAGAAGCGCACCGCGCTCGGCTGCGTGGAGACGTGGCACGCCGTGCCGGTCTCGGGCGTCGAGAACCAGGCGTACTACTACTCGTCCTACAACGGCAAGCCCGGCGAGGTGCCCGTCTCGGACAACAAGAAGAAGGTGCTCATCCTCGGCGGCGGCCCGAACCGCATCGGCCAGGGCATCGAGTTCGACTACTGCTGCACGCACGCCGCGATGGCCATGCGCGAGGCGGGGTACGAGACGATCATGATCAACTGCAACCCGGAGACGGTCTCGACGGACTATGACACGTCGGACAAGCTCTACTTCGAGCCGGTCACGCTCGAGGACGTGCTGCAGATCTACCAGGCCGAGAAGCCCGAGGGCATCATCGTTCAGTTCGGCGGCCAGACGCCGCTCAACATCGCGGCCGCGCTCGAAGAGGCGGGCTGCCGCATCCTCGGCACGTCCGTCAAGTCCATCGACGCCGCCGAGGACCGCGACCTCTTCCACTCCATCATGGACCGCCTCGGCATCCCGATGCCGGAGAGCCGCATGGCGAGCGACCTCGACGGCGCGCTCAAGGTGGTGGCCGAGATCGGCTACCCGATCGTGATCCGCCCGTCGTTCGTGCTGGGCGGACGCGGCATGGAGGTGATCTACGACGAGATCATGCTGCGCGAGTACATCGCGAAGGCCGTGGGCGTGACGCCGGACCGTCCGCTCTACCTCGACCGCTTCCTCCACCACGCGCTCGAGTGCGAGGCGGATGCGCTGTCGGACGGACAGGACGTGTTCATCCCGGCGATCATGGAGCACGTGGAGCTCGCGGGCGTCCACTCGGGCGACTCCGCCTGCGTGCTGCCGCCGGTCTCCATCAGCGAGGAGAACAAGGCGACGATCCTCGACTACACGCGCCGCATCGCGAGCGAGCTGAAGGTCGTGGGCCTCATGAACATGCAGTTCGCGATCGAGGACGGCAAGGTGTACGTGATCGAGGCGAACCCGCGCGCGAGCCGCACGGTGCCGCTCGTCTCGAAGGTGGCGGGCACGCAGATGGCGCGCATCGCGACGCGCCTCATGCTCGGCGAGAGCGTGAAGTCGCTCGGCCTCGACAAGAAGAAGATCATCCCGTACCACGGCGTGAAGGAGGCCGTGCTGCCGTTCGAGAAGTTCCCGGAGGTGGATCCCGTGCTCGGGCCGGAGATGCGCTCCACGGGCGAGGTGCTCGGCCTTGCGGAGACGTTCGGCCTCGCGTACTACAAGAGCCAGGAGGCGGCGGGCCTGCCGCTCCCGATCCAGGCGGGCAAGATGCTCGTCTCGCTCAGCGAGAAGCCGGAGGACGCGGCGGTGGCCGCCAAGAACTTCGCCGACCTCGGCTTCGAGATCGTCGGCACGGAGGGGACGGTCAAGTTCCTGTGGGAGAAGGGCGTTCCCGCCAAGATGGTCGCGAAGATCGGCCAGGGGCGTCCGGACGTCCTCGACCTCATCAAGAACCGCGAGGTGACGCTCATCCTCAACACGCCGTCGAACCGGCGCGACGCGCGCGCGGACGACAACTCGATCCGCCGTGCGGCGATCAAGTACCGCGTGCCGTACCTCACCACCATCGCGGCCGCGCTCGCGGCGAGCGAGGGCATCAAGGCCGCCCGCGAGGGCAAGGGCGAGGTGCGCTCGCTCCAGAGCTATCACGCCGCAATCACGGTTGAATAATGCGTTTCTGCACGACATCACGCCTTCTCTTCGCACTGGCCGCCGGCGCGTTGTGCGCCGTTGCGGAGCCGCCGCAGCCGGACGGCGTCCTGGCGCTGCTCGACACGCTGGACGCCGCGTGCGTCACGAATGCGGCGCCGCTCGTCACGTCGCAGTCGACGAACGCCGTCCAGCTCCAGACCACGACCCTGACCAACGTCGTCCAGATGGTCGTCACCAACACGGTCTGGTGGGGGCAGTTCGAGGAGAAGCGGCGCATTTCCACCCGTACGTTCCAGCTCCACCACGCGAACGCCGAGGAGGTGGCCGAGAAGTTCAACGCCACCTGGAGCGGCGACTTCGGCATCGCCTTCAAGATCGCCAAGATCGCGCAGGCCTTCCCCGAGGCGAACACCGTGATGGTCACGGCGCCCGGCGCCATCCTCGACGCCTGCGAGCAGGTCGTCAAGGCCGTGGACGTGGAGGTGCCGCAGGTGTACATCGAGGCGCGTTTCGTGGAACTGCAGAACTCCGCCTCGCACAAGCTCGGCATCGACTGGTCGATGCTCGACGGCATGAAGGGCACGGCCACGTTCGGCGGCGGCATGGACCGCATGGTGGTGGGCAACGCGGTGACGGACTTCAAGCGCACCATGACGTCGAGCGGCGGGACGGGCGCCGTGGGCAACTACTCCTACGGCGTGGCCGGCCAGACGGCCTCGAAATCCACGACTTCCAAGCAGGACACGCTGGCGGACGGCTCCACCACGTCGTCCCGCACGTCGACGGAGTCCTCGACCACGACCGGCCGCAACGGCGGCATCAGCTACTTCTCCGGCACGCTGCAGTTCTCGGACATGTCGCTCGTCCTGAGCGCGCTCGACTCGAGCGGCGACGCGCGCATCTTCTCCAACCCGAAGATCATCGTCGCCAACGGCAAGAAGGCCATGGTGGACATGACGGAGAAGTACCCCAACGTCCAGATTTCAGCCAAGCGAACGACGAGCGGCAGTTCGGACTCGCTCGACCTCAGCATGAACATGGCAGCCGTGCCGGGCGAGGACAAGATGATGTTCGCGAAGGAGGCGTTCTTCAGCTGGGGCATCTCGCTGGAGGTCACGCCGCGCGTGAGTTCCAACGGCCTCATCAACGTGTCGATCGTGCCGACGATCTCCAGCTGCACCGACTGGGTGACCTCGGGGGCGGGCGACACCACGAAGACCGCCAACAACGCCGGCACCTACTCGTCCAAGTATCCCGTGCTCGACGTGCAGCGCCTCGTGACCGACTTCACGCTTGCGGCCGGCGAGACGGCCGTGATCGGCGGGCTCTCCAAGACCACGGAGGAGCAGGTGGACTCCGGCATCCCGTGGCTGCGCGACATCCCGTGGATCGGCGACAAGCTCTTCGGGCGCAAAACCCGCTCGAAGGTGCAGAAGGAGATTCTCGTTTTCGTGACGGTGGGCATGGCCGATCCGAAGAACGTGCCAACCGACATCGGCCTTCCGAAGAACGCCGTGCTCGGCCGCATGTACACCGAGGGCATAAAATTCGAGCCCGGCGACCGGCACGGCAACGCGATTGAGGGCATTGCCTCGCTTGACACGCGTTCGCTCGACGAGCAGGCGCGCGATCCGCTCGCAACGAACAAGACGGAGAAGGTAATATTCCCGATACCATTCACGAAGCCATCCGAAAAATGACAACCCCGCACGGAAAGGTGCCACTGATGAAAACGAAAGCAGTCCTCTGCGCGTTTGCGGCGTTCGCCGCCGCGTGCGCATTCGCAGCCGAGAATATCCCGCTTCCCGAGCATCCGCGTCCCGACTGGCAGCGCGCCGAGTGGCAGAACCTGAACGGCAGCTGGCGCTTCGCGGCCGACAAGACCGACGTCGGCGTGAAGGACAAATGGTTTGAGGCGGCGGATACGGTTTTCCCGCAGCGCATCCTCGTGCCGTTTGGCTGGGGCTCTCCGGCGTCCGGCGTGAAGGACGAAGCGGACATCGGCTGGTACCGGCGCGACATCACGGTGCCCGCCGCGTGGAAGGGGAAGCGCGTGTTCCTTGTCGTCGGCGCGAGCGACCATGACACCTCCTGCTGGTTCGACGGCACGAAGCTCGGCGAGCATTCCGGCGGCTACACGCCGTTCGAGTTCGAACTCACGCCGTTCGTCAAGTGGGGCGAGGCGCAGAAGATCACGCTCCGCGCGTGGGATGTCCCCGCCGAGCTCGCGCGCTCGGACTGGCGTCTCTACGGCAAGCAGGGCTACGGCAACGCGCGCGGCATCTGGCAGACGGTCTACCTCGAGGCGCGCGGCGAGACGTACCTCGAGACGGTCCACTTCACGCCGGATATCGACACCGGACGCGTGACTGCCGAGATCACGCTTGGCGCGCCCGCGAAGAATCCGCTTGCGGTGCAGTTCGTCTTCAAGTCCGCGGACCGCGCGGAACCCGCCGTCGTGTCCTTTGCCCCCGGCCAGTCCAAGGCGTGGGTCGAGATCCCGTTCGAGAACATCCGCCTCTGGGACCTCGACGACCCCTATCTCTACGAAGTGCGCTGCGTGCTGTTGGGCGAGGGCGTGACGGACGCCGTCAACACCTACTTCGGCATGAGGAAAGTGGGCGTGGGCAAGCTGCCCGGAACCGACTACCCCTACGTGACGCTCAACAACAAGCCGATCTACCTCCAGATGACGCTCGACCAGTCGTACCATCCGGAAGGGTGGTACACGTTCCCGTCCGACGAGTTCATGAAGAACGAGATCCTCATCTCGAAGAAGCTCGCGCTCTCCGGCAACCGTGTCCACATCAAGGTGGAGGTGCCGCGCAAGCTTTACTGGGCGGACAAGCTCGGCCTTCTCATCATGGCGGACGTGCCGTGCGCGTGGGGCCCGGCCTCCGAAGCGATGTTCCGCGAGCACTGGTTCTGCTTCGAGGACATGGTGCGCCGCGACTACAACCACCCGTCGATCTTCTCGTGGGTGCTGTTCAACGAGACGTGGGGGCTGTTCTCCGATGGCGGCAACTGGGGCAGGAACCGCCACGCGCGCTATGCGCCGTGGACGCGCCGCGCCGTGGCGCGCGCCTACGAGAAGGCGAAGGAACTCGATCCCTCGCGTCTCGTGGAGGACAACTCCGAGTGCAATGGCGACCACGTGGTCACGGATCTCAACTCATGGCACGCCTACCTGCCCGGCTGGAAGTGGGAGGCGCGCGTCGCGAGGGAGTGCGAGAAGTCCTTCCCCGGTTCCACGCACCGCTACATCGGCGGCTTCGTGCAGGGCACCGAGCCGATGCTCAACAGCGAGTGCGGCAACGTGTGGGGCTACAAGGGCTCGACGGGCGACTGCGACTGGTCGTGGGACTACCATGCGATGATGAACGCGTTCCGCCGCCGTCTCCAGTGCGCGGGCTGGCTCTACACCGAACACCACGACGTAATCAACGAGTGGAACGGCTACGTGCGCTTCGACCGCACATGGAAGGAGACCGGCATCGAGGAGCTGTTCCCCGGCTCGTCGCTCGCCGACTGGCATTCCGACGCCTACCTGCCGCTCGATACCGAACTCTGCCGCACGTTCAAGGCGGGCGAGACGTGGTGGGTGCCCGTGGGCGTGTCGCTCACCACGGACGCCTACGCCGGGCACCTGCTCAAGCTCTCCGCCACGCTCCGCTTCTGGAACGCCGAGGGACGCCTCGTGGAGCGTTCGCTTGTCACGGGCATTGAATTCACAGCCGCCCCCTGGCAGAACGAGAGAATCGCCAAGGTGCCCGTGAAGTTGCCGGTCGAGACGGCGTGCGGCGTGGTGTGCTTCACGCTGCTGGACGGCGTCGTGCCCGTCGCGCGCAACTTCGCGTGCTTCGTCACGCGCGGTCGTGCGAAGCTGAACACGGTCTCCGTCGCCCCCGACAAGTTCGCGAAGGCGCAGTGGTCGCAGAAGCAATGGAACGTGTTGAAGGGACTCAAGGCCTGTGGTGCGGGCAAGGGCTTCTTCGAGTATGCGTTCAAGGTGCCGACGGGGTTGAAGAAGGCCACGTTCCGTGCGGAGGTGGGCGCGAAGCGTCTCAACTCGAAGGACTCCAAGGACATCGACAAGGGCGTGCGCGACCTCGACTGCATGCTCGGCGGCGGGTTTGCGAGCCGTTCGAAGAACCCGAACTCCTATCCGATGACATCCGCCGAGAAGTGGCCGTCCACGCTCAAGGTGTACGCGAACGGCAAGCTCGTGAAGACGATGCAGCTGCCGGACGACCCCGCCGACCACCGCGGCATCCTCTCGTGGGCCGCGCAGCCGCGCGACGGCACGCTGCACGAGGCGGGCAGCTACGGCTGGCTCGTCGAGGCGGCGATTCCGTCCGAGGTTCTCGCGCAGGCGAAGGACGGCAAGCTCACGATCCGTCTTGAGACGGAGAAGGGCGGCCTTGCCGTGTACGGCGCCTCGTTCGGCCGCTACCCGCTCGACCCGACCGTGTCGTTCTGACGCGTGGGCCCCTCTCTCCCGATGAAAAAACGCCTTCTCATCGTGGCGGTGCTCGGCGTTGCGTCTGCGCTGGCCGAAATCGACCAGAACGTCCAGAACGACGAGCCCGTCCTGTTGCCGCTCACGAACCTCGTGTGGCACTGTGGGCCAAACGCGCGGATCGAGAACGGCATTCTCACTGTGGACGTGCCGCCGGAGAAGGCGAAGCACGGCGGCTCGGCGTGGGCGGACCTTGACCTTGCCCCCTACCGCGGCCACGGCGTGAAGATGACGGTGCGCGCGCGCGGCGAACGCATCGCCAAGCCCCCGCAGACCTGGCTCGGCCTCAAGTTCCAGTTCTCATGGGTCGACGAGTTCGGCCAGACGCACTGGCCGAACACGTACGGCCGCGTCGGTGACTTTGAGGAGCAGGAGATTGAGGTGAAGGAGAACTTCAAGGCGCATACGCCCGCGAAGGGACGCTTCATGCTCGGTCTCCAGAAGACGAGCGGGAAGGTCGTGTTCGATCTCAACACGCTCAAGGCCGGCGTCTCCGACGGCCTCTTCCGCGTCGTCAACGAGGACTGGACCTGCCGTTACCCGCCCGAGACGTTACGCGCCGGACAGCTCAACTTGCGCGGCGTGATGCTGCCTAGCGGGCCCTGCAAGGAAGACGACTTCAAGACCCTCCGCGAATGGGGCGCTACCCTCGCGCGCTACCAGATGACGCGCTGGTTCTCCGAGACGGGCAAGAACCGCGACCTCGCCGACTTCGACCGCTGGCTCGACGGCAAGCTCGACCATCTTGAGCGCGACGTCCTCCCGTGGGCGCGCAAGTACGGCATCCAGATCTGCATCGACCTCCACGTGCCGCCGGGCGGACGCGACGAGACGAAAGACCTCGCGATGTACTACGACAAGACATACGCCGCGCACTTCGTCACATGTTGGCGCCGGATCGCCACGCGCTTCAAGGGACAGTCCAACATCTACGGCTACGACCTCATCAACGAGCCCGTCCAGACGCGCCGCGCGACGGTGGCGGACTACTGGACGCTCCAGCGCCTCGCCGCCGAGGAAATCCGCAAGATCGACCCGACCACGCCCATCATCATCGAGGCCGTCCAGTGGGACAGTGCGGACGCCTTCGCCTACCTCTCCCCCCTGCGCCTCGACAACGTCATCTACCAGGTGCACATGTACCAGCCCGGCGAGTACACCCACCAGGGCGTGCACGCCAAGACGGCGGACTACGGACACTACCCGTGGCCGAACCCCGAGAAGAAGTGGGACAAGGACTACATCCGTTCGCGCCTCGCGCCCGTGCGCGCCTTCGAGAAGAAGTACAACGCGAAGATCTACGTGGGCGAGTTCTCAGCGATCAACTGGGCGGAAGGGGCCGACCGCTACATCGCCGACTGCATCGACGTGTTCAACGAGTACAACTGGGACTGGACGTTCCACGCCTTCCGCGAATGGGCGGGCTGGAGCGTGGAGCATGTCGGCACGAACGCGCGCGACCTGCATCCCTCGTCTGACAACCCGCGCAAGCGTGCCCTCCTCGAAGGGCTGCGGAAAGGGAGGCGCTTGTCGCGATCCGTGCGGCGAACCCGCCGGCGAAGTTCGACATCGTGTTCAACGTCAAGGTGAAGCGCGTGGAGGCGTTCGGTGGCAGCGGGGCGATTCCTGTTACCAGCCGACCAGACGGTTCCTACTCCGTGCCACTTGCGTCTTGCCAGGGTGTCTTGATTGAGTTGCATTAGTTAACTGGGAAAGCCGCCTTCCAGGCGGCGCGTTCCCGCCGCGCCCCAATTGAAAACTGGCAACATTGGGATTGGCAACACTTCCACATTGGCAACATTTAAAAGGCGGCTTCCCCAATCAATGTTGACTGGAAAAGCCGCCCCACCTCTTTACGCCCTACCTCATTAGGCCACGGTGAGGTGTGGGATCGTGAGCGTGAGCGTCTCGGTTGCGCCGTCGCGAGTGACGATGTACTTGAACGCCACGTTCTCGTACGTGCCGGGGGTGATGTGCTGGTCAGGCAGCGGCGCCAGCGTCGCAGACGAGCCGTCTTCGTTGAAGGTGCCCTGGAAGGTGAGGTCCTCGGCACCGACATGGAAGGTGGCGTTCTCGAACGCCCACTCGCCCTCAGGCGCGCCGTCGCCGTAGAGGCCGCTGCCCTCCAGCGTCCAGTCGTGACCGTACGTGAAGTCCGTCGCGCTGTCGCCGTCCTTGAAGGACATCACCTTGCACTTGCCGTCGCTCGTCTGGGCGAGAGG
>Ga0310695_10006897_pt1 | contig 18436 bp, 13 predicted proteins | sample RumenRJG_04DNA_FD_203882 | JGI IMG/M metagenome (GOLD analysis project Ga0310695, IMG submission 203882) | Bovine rumen microbial communities from Lethbridge, Alberta, Canada - RJG_04 (v2) (version 2) | ecosystem: Host-associated > Mammals > Digestive system > Stomach > Rumen | place: Canada...
TCACGCTTGCGTCCGCCGTGATAACTGCCGTGAGGGTCCTGGGGGTGTTCAGACCGAACTGCAGGTACCGGAAGCCGATCACAGTGCCGTCCGTAATGTTCATGATCCGGGCGGATACATCCTCCCGCTGCTCATAAACCGGTTCAATCCAGGCCGTTTCCCTGCCGCCGTACATATGGCAGGCATAACCGGCGGAAATCCATTCCCGGGCGTTGATGCCGTTAATTTGCGGCCCCTGGGATGTCATTTCCACAGGCCGGGAAGCCACCGGCTCACCGTCCAGGTAATCCACTTTGCCGATCCAGACTTTTCCGTTCTTTCCCTGGACAACATCCACCGGTTCCAGCATCGCCTGGCGGGAATACTCGTCCTGCCCGGTCTGCCGGTGATAGAACACATACCACTGGCCGTTCACTTCCATGACGGAGCCGTGGTTGTTACCCCAACGGAAGGTCATGGTTCCCTTCCCTTCCGCATCCGTCAGGATTTCACCGCCGTTGAAGCTGATATCTCCGCCCCACTGCCAGCCGCCCAGCGGCCAGTCGCTCCACATATAGGAGAGGAAGCCGTTGCAGTCCTCATAGACGCCCAGTTCCGGCACCGGTTCATTGACACGGCGGGAATAAATATACACATACTTGCCGAAGATCTTCCGCGGACTGGAAGCTTCAAAGAAGCATTCCCATCCGAAGGCGTCATCTTCCGGCGCCCAGGAAGCCCGGCAGTGCGGAATCGGATTCTCCCGCAGCGATCCCGGAACAATTGTCGCCATGTCCTCGTTCAGTTCCGCGCAGTAGGCCTTGCAGAAACCCCAGTAGGCATACACACGGCCGTCGTCATCCACCAGGATACCCGGGTCAAAGCCCAGCTCGGTCAGCACCGGATCCGTAAAGGGCCCCCAGGGCTTGTCAGCCTTTGCCACCATGATCCGGGAACCCTTCTGCTCCGCGGCATACATATAATATGTATCGCCCTTCTGCACTACGTCCGGGGCATAGAGGATACTGTTATCCGCCGCCCGGTAGCAGGTTCCGTGGCAGGTCCAGTCCGTCAGGTCCGTTACCGGGGCGGACCAGACCACATAATCCCTTCCGCAGTATTCCTTCCGTTCCGTATCATGGGAACCGTATACGTAGACCCGCGTTTCCCCTTTATAGGTGAAGACCCGCGGTTCTCCGTCCGGCACATGCTCCCACAGGGGCATATAGGGATTGGCACCTTTGACAAACGTCTTCCGGTTCATATCTGTCGTCTCCTTTGTTCTGTCTTTTTCCAGCATATCGGATACGCCGGATGAAGTCAATGAAAGAAAGCGGATTTTCCTGCTTTTTGTCTTGTATTTATGCTATAATACATATAAATCCGGATATTGAAAGAAAAACGTGCTCATCCCCGTTAAATTCAGTGAAAAGGTTTTTTGACGCTGTGCATTCTGAAGGGAGGAAATCATCATGAAAAAACGTATCCTGGCCGCGGCATCCGCTCTTGTTCTGCTGCTTCTGCTCGTCTCCGCCGCTGGCGCTGACGGTCCTTCCACCTGGGATCCCGTAAACCAGGCTTATATGTACAACGAAGAGCATTACGGCGTGGTCATCTGCACCAAAATGAACGTCAGGAACAGGCCGGCCACCAGCGGCACCACCTACGGTTCCATCCGTAACGGACAGCCGGTGAAGATCCTGGGCACCTCCCAGGACGGAAACTTCTACCTGCTGGATCTGGCCTCCTGCGGCATCGCCAGCAGCGAGTATTACGGCTACGCCAAGTCCAGCCTCATCAAAATGGATCCGGAGTATATCATCGCCTCCCGGCTGCTGAACCTCTATGCCACACCCTGGGGCGACGGCCTGAAGAATGGCGAACAGAACAACCGCGCCTTCCTGGTGATCTCCGCGGTTCCCGGCTGGTACGCCGTCCAGGCTACGGATTCCACTCCCGGCTCCGCCTTTATCCGGGCAAAGGACATCGCCCTGGATAATTCCGGCCGGTATGTGGTCACCTGGGATACCGATCTGTATGATGACAACACCATGGCAAAGTCCGGAGTTGTGAAGCGTTTCACCGTCGGCAGCCTCATCGGCATCAGCGGGGAATTCTCCCGGATGGTGTTCAATGAAGGCAAAGACAATGAATTCCGCGCCTGGGTCAAAAGCCAGTTTGTTGCCCCTGTGATCAACTGATTTTTCCCCTTCTTTCCCGGCGGCCGCGAACAGCGGCCGTTTTTTTTACAACATTGTTACCTGCCGTTGCACGGTTTCCGTACCGCTTTGCTTGTTTTCACCCCTTCTCTTTGCTATAATAGGCGTGTTGTGAACCCGGCCAAATGCCGGTACAGGACCTTGAAACACGGAAACGGTATTGGGATGAATATGAAAAGATTCACGAAATTTATTCTCTGCCTGGCAATGCTGGTGTTGCTGCTGCTCGGCGCGTCAGCCTCGGCGGAGACTACAGTGACCTTCTCCCCTGAAAACCCGAAAATGGGCGAATATGTGGATGTTACGGTCACACCCGGACGGGAAGGCGCCGTCGGCGTCCGGTATGAACTGAGCACCTCCCAGGGTACGGTCTTTAAGGATAAGGAGAAGGAGTTCACCAAACACTACACCGCTTCCTTCCGTCCCCGCGAGGAAACCAAATACACCCTGACCGCCATCATCTCCTACGGCAAGAAGGATGTGGAAACCGTCAGCGTCACCATTCCCGTCTCCGGATCCGTTCCGGTGCAGGAAGGCCCGGATGTTCTCTACAGCCAGAAAGACGGCTGGTGGCACGATAAGGTTTATTCCAAAAAGCATCACCGGTCCCTGGAAAAGGCCGGATGCGCCATCTTCACCCTGAGTCATGCCCTGCAGCATATGGGCGTCACCGGGGACGAAGTGCTTCCGGACAAGCTGGGGACAAAGTACTCCGGCATGTACATCGAGGGACGCGGCACCGATAACGAACGCCTGCTGATGACCGCGGGCGAACAATTCGGTTTCCAGACCCACCACGACCTGGTGGAATCGGAAAAGGAGCTGGCCCTCTGGCTTAAACGGGGAGACCGTTTCAGCTTTATGATCGTCATCGGGCACATCGCCCTGGCGGACGGCCTGAGCGAGGACGGCACCAAGGTCCATGTGGTAGACTCCGCTCCCGGCGCCACCGCCGAGCGGATCAAAAAAGCCTCCATGTATATTCAGAAGGATGACGGCACCTTTACCGCGGTTGCATCTCCCGAGGAAATCCCCGGCTGCCGCTGGTTCTTTGAAACCGGCGAGTACGGTGGCCTGGAATACTGGCTGGATCTTTCCTACTGTGCGAAGCAGGGCATGCGGCCCTTGCGGAATTTCTGGATGACGCTGGACGGCCAGTCCGTCACGGATATGGAATACGCCGGCGCCCTGGTCTCCAAGGTGACCGTCGCGGGCTCTGAGGAAGCGCAGCGGGTGAACACCCGGGATCTGCAGTGGACCACAGACGGAGCGGACGCACCGCAGCTGGCCCTGATCACCGGCAAAAAGGGAGCCTCCTTCACTGACGGCAACGGAAAGAAGAAGGACGGCATCTCCAAGCCCATCCCCTACAGCACCATGGTGTTCGTCATCGGGATGACGGATAAGCAGTTCTACATCCCCTGGAAGGACAGCTACGGATTTATCAGCCGGGAATCGGCGGAGCTGCTTCCCGTATCGCAGGACAGCTTCCGCACAGGGCTGATCTCCCTGAACGGCAAAACCGCCGGCACTTCTCCCATAACGGTCCGGAAGGAGCCTTCCGCCAAAGCAAAAAGTATCGGGGAATGGAAGCCGGGCACCCCTGTCGCCGTTCTATACGATAAAGGGGAATTCTACTTCGTGGAAGGCAAAGGCCTCCGCGGATGGGTACATCAAAAATATCTGAAACTGGAAGGGGAAGAGAACGATGGGCAGAAAGTCGACGAAGGAGAATAAATCCATCTGGCAGACCACGCGTGAGGATCTTGGCCTGACGCGGGAAAAGGCCGGGGAACTGGTTCCCGGTTTCTCTCCGGAGCGCATTGAAAAGATCGAGAACGGACGCACGCAGATCCAGCCTGAGGACGTCATTCTTCTGGCCGAGCACTACCGTGCTCCTTCCCTGCTCAACTATTATTGCTGCAATGAGTGCCCCATCGGTGAAACCCAGGTCATCCGCGCCGAATCCAAGGAGCTGACCCAGATCGCCGTGGAAACCCTGAATGCCGTCAACCAGATGGACCGCATCAAGAACCACCTGCTGGAGATCGCCGAGGACGGCCAGGTGCGCAAGGATGAGTATGAGGACTTCATGAAGATCAAGGGCGTCCTGGACCGCATCGCCCAGAGCGTTTCCAACCTCAGGCTGTGGATGGACGAGCAGATTGCCGAGAACAAGTTCGGCACTGCCCAGCCGCCGCTCAACTGACTGGTTCCCGGAACATAAAAAAAAGAGGCTCTGCCGTTTGGCAGAGCCTTTTCTGTAAGGATTATTCCTTCACTTCTTCAACCGCTTCTTCAGCAGCCTTCTTGGCTTTCTTGGCGGTCTTCTTCACTTCTTCGACGGCTTCCTCGGCCTTTTCCTCTACAGCTTCCGCGGCTTCTTCAGCAGCCTCGGCGAACTTTTCGGAAACGGAATCTTCGGTGGCAACCACTTCATATTCCACGTCCGCGGCAGCGGTCTCAGCGGCTTCTTCAGCCACGGGTTCGGGCTCGATGGCCTGACGGATGCTCAGGCTGATGCGCTTCTTCTCGGGATCCACGCCCAGCACCTTAACCTTCACTTCATCGCCGACCTTCACAGCGTCTTCCACCTTGGCTACGCGGGCAGTGGAGCACTGGCTGATGTGAACCAGACCGTCCAGGCCGGGCTCCAGTTCCACAAAGGCACCGAAGTCGGTGATGCGGACCACTTTGCCATCCACCACTTCGCCCACGGGGAACTTCTCAACCGCGCCGTCCCACGGATGGGGCTGCAGCTGCTTGTAACCCAGCTGAATGCGTTCGCGTTCGGGATCCAGGGACAGGATCTTCACGTCCACTTCCTGGTTGGGCTTCACAACTTCACTGGGATGCTTGATGCGGCCCCAGCTCAGGTCTGTGATGTGGATCAGGCCGTCCACACCGCCGACATCCACGAAAGCACCGAAGTCGGTCAGACGGCGGACGATGCCGTGGATGACCATGCCCTCTTCCAGGCGCTCCCAGGCTTCCTTCTTCTTCGCGGCGGCTTCTTCAGCCACAACAGCCTTGCGGCTGGCAACAACGCGTTTCTTCTGAGGATCCACTTCCAGGATCTTCAGCTTCATTTCCTTGCCGACGAAGTCAGCGATCTTCTCAACATAGCGCTGGCTCAGCTGGCTGGCAGGCACGAAAGCGCGTACGCCGGAAATGTCAGCGATCAGGCCGCCCTTGACGGCTTCCTTACCGACAGCGTCCACATACTCGCCCGCTTCGTACTTCTCCATCATGGCGTCCCACGCCTTGCGGTTGACGATATTGCGCTGGCTCAGCAGCACATTGCCTTCTCCGTCGTTGACCTTAACGACTTCGACTTCAATCTCGTCATCCAGTTTGACATCCTGATCTACCAGGTCGCTGCGTTTGATCAGTCCGTCGGCCTTGTAGCCAATGCTTACGCATACTTCGTCCTCGGTGATCTGCACGACCTTGCCGGTCAGGGTCTGTCCGGGCCGGATCCTCACCAGAGTAGATTCGACTTCCGCCATGAAGTCATTGTTTGTTTCCACCTCCGTGGCAGGGGTCAGGTCCTTGTTCTCCATGTCGCTCATGCGTGTGACAACCTCCTTAAGTGAATCCGTCGGCGTAGATGCACCGGCGGTGATTCCAATCATTTCGGAATCCGTATTTGCAAAGGCGGGCGGAATCTCCGCCGCACTCTCTACCAAAATAGTTCTGGGACAGGCGTTCCTGCAGATGTCGTACAGTTTCCGGGTGTTGGCGCTGTTCCGGCCGCCCACCACAATCATGGCGTCCACCCGCTCCGCCAGTTCCCGGGCTTCCTTCTGCCGGATCTCCGTGGCGTTGCAGATGGTACACCGGCTGTCCGGATTGCTGACCTTTTTCTCCAGCACCGTCAGGATCTCCTGCCATCTGCTGTGGGGAAAAGTCGTCTGGCAGACAACCACAGCCCGTTCCATCTCCGGCAGCTGTCCGGCCTCTTCCGGGCTGGCGACGAACTTCACTTCGCCGTGCGCCCATCCGGCTGTGCCCCGCACCTCCGGGTGATCCCTTTCTCCTACCAGGATCACGGGAGTCCCGTCCCGGGAGCCTTCCTCCACAATGCGGTGAAGCTTGTCCACGAAGGGACAGGTCAGATCCAGCACTTCATTGCCGGCTGCCTTCAGCTCTTCCAGCACCTGCGGGGAAACCCCGTGGCTGCGGATCAACACCCTGCGGCCATGCGCTTCCGCGGGATCCCCGATCGGTTCCAGTCCGCGTTCCGCCAGGCGGCGGATCACTTCCGGGTTATGGATCAGTTCTCCCAGCGTACAGGAGGGAATCCCGTCTGTAGCCATCGCTTCCGCCTTCTCCACTGCACGGCTGACGCCCATACAGAAACCGGCGTGCGCTGCTACCTCAACAGGCATATTCCCTTTCCTTTCAAAAAAAATACATTCAACAAGGATATTTCTTCTTTATTATATACATTTCCTGCCGGTTTTACAATTTTTTTGGAGTATTTTTCAAATTTTTTCCGTTCCGGCGTCCCGGATCATCCCCCGGAAGGTCTCCCGGAGGCGTTCGTTCATCTTTTCGCAGGTCTCAGCGTTGATTCCCTCGGCCAACAGATCATCGTACGGAACGGGTTCTCCGACATACAGGTTGGTCACTTTGAAAAAGCTCAGTTTCCGGTCAAAATAGATCGGGATCACCGGTGCCTTGGACCGCATGGCGATCAGCGCCGTTCCGGATTCAATATGCTCCATCTGTCCCTCATGGTGGCGTGTGCCCTCCGGGAAGATCAGCAGGATCTTTTTCATCTTCACGGCCTTCATGCAGGCGCGCATCGCTTCCATGTCGGATTCATGCCGCCCCACCAGGATGCAGTGCAGCCGGACCAGCAGATTCCGAAGGAACTTGCTGTTCCCCGCCAGCTCCTTCTTGGCCAGGAAAACAATCTGATGCTTCGGGATCCCCATGGCCATCACCACGGGATCCAGCGCGTGCCGGTGATTGGCAATCACCACGAACGGCGGATCCTGCCGTAGCCGCTCCTTGTGATGAAAACGGACCGGCATCAGGGTATGAAATACAATATGGGCCAGCACACAGGCAATCTCATAGATAATCCCGCGTTTTTCAGTCACCGGCTCCAGTTTCTTCTCAGCCATGGCGTTTTTCCTCCACAATTCTGAGGATTTCTTCCACCACCTCGTCAAAAGTCAGGTGAGTAGAATCCACCAGCACCGCGTCCTCCGCCTGCCGGAGCGGCTCCACCGGGCGGTTCATATCCTGCTCGTCCCGCTTGATGACCGCTTCCAGCACTTCTTCAAACGTGTCCGTGCTGCCCTTGCTCTGCATTTCCAGAAACCGTCTGCGGGCACGCTCTTCTGCCGACGCCGTCAGGTAGATTTTGGCAGTCGCGTTCGGCAGTACAGTAGTACAAATATCTCTGCCGTCCAGCAGCATATCCGTTTCGGACGCCAGCTTCTGCTGTAGGCGTACCATGGCCTTACGCACGTCGGCGTACCGGCTCACGGTGGAGGCGGCCATGCTGACTTCCGGGGTCCGGATCAGGCCGGTCACGTCCTCCCCTTCCACAAAGGTATGCTGCCCGTCGGCCTCATGGCTGACGGTAAAATTCAGGCTGTTGCACAGGGCGACAATCGCCTGCTCGTCCTGAAGATCCATATTCCTTCTGATGGCTGTCAGGCCCAGCGCCCGGTACATCGCTCCGGTATCCAGATGCAGGATGCCCAGTCTGGCGGCCACCGCGTCCGCCACCGTGCTCTTGCCGGCACCTACCGGCCCGTCAATACCAACGTTCAGCCTCATGCTGTTTATCCTCCTGTAAGCGGGATTTTCTCCCGTATCTCCCGGTTTCGTATAACCTTTTATATTATACTATTCGGGGCTTTATTATTCAATCCGTACCGTATTTTCACTGATTTTTTCATGTTTTTGCATCCAAGAGAATTTTACAATTGTCAACCTGTCTGATTTATGTTTTTATAGTTGACACATTTAAACCGTACTTTTATAATGACCTTGAACTGATTCTTCCCCCATTAAGGAGGTTTTTACCATGAAAACAACTGGAGTTACCCGCCAGCTGGATGCCCTGGGACGTATCGTCCTGCCCGTTGAACTTCGCCGTACGCTGGATATCGGCCCCAAGGACACCCTCGAAATTCTCGTGGAGGGCAATTCCATCGTCCTGCGTAAGTACGAAGCGGACTGCCAGTTCTGCGGAGGAAAAAGCGGCATGACCGAATACCGCGGTAAGCTGATCTGCCGCCGCTGCCTCAAGGAAATCAAGGCAATCTGACGTTTCTTTATCCATATCATTTCAAATCCCGGATCTTTTTCCGGGGTTTTTTGTTTTCTTGAAGTTTCCTCTCCCGCAGCGTATAATAAAATCTGTTATCCGGATCCCTTTCCTGTGTTTCGGGACTGCGGTGAAGGGTTCGTGAATCATGCTTTCCGGAGGTTTACATGTCCTTTCCGTTTTTTGCCTATCTTTCCCGGCTCAGGCTGATCCACCGCTGGAGTCTCATGCGCAACACCGTTCCGGAGAATGACGCTGAGCATTCCCTGCAGGTTGCCATGATTGCCCATGCCATCGCCATCATCGCCCGGGACCGTTATGGTAAGGATGTCGATCCGGAGCATGTGCTTTCCCTGGCGGTTTATCACGACGCAACAGAGGTGATGACCGGCGACCTGCCCACCCCTGTCAAGTATCACAGTGATGAACTGCGCGGTGCCTATCACCGGCTGGAGGAGCTCTCCGCGGACAGGCTGCTGGCGCTCCTGCCGGAGGATCTGCAGCCCGCCTACAACCCGTACATGAAGCAGGCTTCCGGTTATGAGCATACCCTGGTCAAGGCCGCTGACCGCATTTCCGCCTGCATCAAGTGCATGGAGGAGCAGCGCGCCGGCAACCGGGAATTCGATTATGCCGCGGAAAACATCCGGGACAGCATCGCTTCCATCGACCTGCCGGAGGTCAAGGATTTCCTGACGGATTTCCTGCCCGCCTTCGACATGACCCTGGACGAACTGAACCATCCCTCCGGTGAAAACCGCTGAACCTTTTTTGAAACAATTCCGCATTGTTCATCGTCTGTTATTATGTCGGATCATTTTCCCCGTGAGGGATTCCACCCTGTAAATTCTTCATTTTTCATTCTTCATTCTTAATTTTTTCTTTGGAGGGTTTTGCCCATGAAACGTATTCTGGCCCTGTTCCTGGCCCTGCTGATGTTCCTTCCTGTCTTCTCCCTCGCCGAAGAGGACGAGTTTGAAGAGGAGTACGAGGAAGAGTACGAAGAGCTGGACGAGGAAGAGGATGAAATTCCGGAGGAAGTCCTGAATGCCGAGCCGGTTTCCGAGGAACTGCAGGAGGAAATCCGCAATGCCCTGGAAAACGCGGACTTTGTTCCCACCAGCGAGCTGGACGAGAACAACCTGTTCATCAACCGCAACCTGCCGGATAACGTAATCAATATCCTGCTGCTGGGCGTGGATACCCGCAACGCGGAGCTGATTGAGGAAGACGTCAAGCTGGCGGACGTTCAGATCATCCTTTCCCTGAATACGGAAACCGGCGATGTCAAGCTTTCCTCCATTCTCCGTGACACCGTCGTCGTCAATCCCTTCACCGGTGTCCGTTCTCCCATCAACTACTCCCTGCGTTCCTTTGACAGCAAGGGAAAATTCCATGACGATCCCCAGCGCGCCATCGCAACGGTGAACTATAACTTCGAAATGAACATCCAGTACTACGTCATGATCAACTTCCGCGGCGTGGCTGCCATCGTGGATCAGCTCGGCGGTATTGATATGGAGCTGACCGAAGGTGAAGCGGCGAACATCAACTACTACCTGAAGAAGAACGCCAAGTCCATCCTGAAGCACTATGATACCAAGGAAGCCAAGGCTGCCCGCGTGGAGCTGAAGGTAGAGGACGGCGTCCAGCACCTGGACGGCCTGCAGGCCCTGATGTATGCCCGGCTGCGCCAGAACAAGACAAAGAAAAAGTACAACCTGGGTGATGACTGGCAGAGAACCGCCCGTACCCGTAACCTGCTGGACAAGCTCCTGCAGAAGGTACTGAAGGGCAACACGGACATCATCGATCTGGTGAGCTTCTCCGTGGAATACATCAACTCCAACATGAACCCTGCCACCATGTTTGACCTGATCCGCACCGTCCTGGGCGGCAACATCATCAGCAAGCTCGGATCCGGCGATTCCATTATGGAACAGTTCCGCATCCCCATGGGCAGCGCGGATGACAACACCAAGACCTGGTCCTACGTCCAGGAAAAAGGCGACCTGTACGGCAAGATCTGGCTGAGCAAGACCAACGGCAATCTCCAGAAGAACATCGAAGGTCTGCATGAGTTCATCTACGGCAAATATTATCCCGCCGGCGAATAATCATTCCCGCCGGTTCAAAACGGGCAGCTTCCGGGCCGCCCGTTTTTCTTATGCTGCGGAGAATCGGAAAGTATTTCTGCAACGTTTTCCCTGTTCGCGCCGTTATATGATATGATAATGTATCATATCCGCTGGAGGTATTTTATGAAACGTCTTTTCGCCCTCTTCCTTTCGCTGGTCCTGCTTCTTCCCGTCTTTTCATACGCTGAGCAGGGCGACGGAGATCTTCCCTTCGATGAAGAAACGGAAGATCTGGACCTGGATGAGGATTTTTCCTTTGATGAAGAAGGCAACCTGCTCCTCCGGGATGAGGAAACCGGTGAAACATACAGTCTTTCCGCCTTCAACGAAGAGGATATTGAAAAACTTGCTTCTCAGTATGAAACGGATGACACCATTGATCCCACTGAACTGGAGATCAATGAAAACCTGCCGGACGATATCATCAATATCCTGCTGATCGGTCTGGATGTCCGTGGAACCAAGAAGGAAAAGCTCCTGACGGAGCAGGGCAAGTATTCCAAGCGTTCAGATGTGCTGATCGTGCTTTCCCTGAACCTGAAAGACGGATCCATCAAGCTTTCCTCCATCGCCCGCAACACCTATGTGGAAGTCCCCGGCCGGAAGAAAAAGACCATCATTGCCAACAGCTACGGCCACGCGAACTATGATTCAAACGGCAAATTCAAGTCCTGGACCGATACGCCGGAAACCTGCATCCGCACAGTCAATCACAATTTTGAGCTGAACATCCAGCATTATGTCGCCATCAACTTCTACGGCGTCGCGCAGATCATCGAAGCGCTCGGCGGCGTTGATATCGACCTGACCAAGACGGAAGCCACCGCCATTAACACCTACCTGTCCACCGGAACCATCAAAAACTCCAAGGGTGAAAAGATTTCCCACGGCAAAGCCATCGCCAATTCCTATGACGACAAAAACGGCAAACGGGATAAGCTGAAAAAGCAAACCGGCGTACAGCACCTGGACGGCATCCAGGCCCTGATGTATGCCCGGCTCAGAAGCATTGACAGCGATTTCGTCCGTACCGCCCGTACCCGACACCTGCTTGATTGTCTGCTGAAGCAGTCTCTGGAGAAAATCAAAGCCAACAAGCTGAACGTGCTGGACCTGGTATCCGATGCCATCGCCTATCCGGTGACCAACCTCAACCCCAGCACCATCATGCAGCTGATCGGTAAGGTGATGTCCTCCGATGTCATGGATCACCTTGATTCCACGGATTCAATCATCACCGAGTTCCGGATTCCAATCGACGGGCACTGGAAGTATGATACTGTCGATGGCGCCAGCGTCACGATTATGAAAGATAAACAGTTTACCGTTGAATCCCTTCATGAATTCATCTACGGTAAATACTATCCCGCCAATGCCCAGTAAGCACCACTGAACCGCATATCAAAACGGACGACCATCAGGTCGTCCGTTTTCATTTCTTTCAGCTTATTTACTTCTCAGGGGAATGCCTTTGCCGCTTGCCTTCCACCAGATCAGGCATATCACGCCATACACGATCACACCAGTGACCGTCATAATCCCCAGGTTCAGCCAGTTTTCTGCCGGGAACACTTGTCCGATCAGCCGGACACAAACCAGCATAATCCCACCCATCACAGCATAAATACCGACGTATCCGATAAACCGCTTATAGGGCAGTTCTTTCCGCAGGATAATGAACTGTACCACCGGCACCGTCATTTCCGCCATCAGAGTACCGATCACTGCGCCCATGCTTCCCATGAAAGGAATCAGGCTGCCGTTCACAATCAGGTTCACCACAGCCCCGGCGCATACGCTCTTCACAAAGATATGATCCCGTTTTTGCGGTAATACCACCTGTGTTCGGATCACATTCGCGAAGCCGATCATGATCAGCGTAAAGGCCAGCGGCACCATCAGCACACCGGAATAGCGGAATTCTTCCCCAAAGAACAGCGGTGCAAAACGGTCTGCCACAGCCGCCACACCAAAGGCCATCGCGCTGACCATACAGATTACCAGATTCATGCTCCGGTCAATATTCCGGGCAATTTTCTCGGTTTCGCCCTTCTCCTGCATATGGGAAACTTTGGCCATCATCACTGTTCCAATAGCGGAAATGAATCCGCTCAGGCAATAGATGATCTTTTCCGCGTTCTCGTACAGGCCGTTCTGTTCTTCGCCGGCAATATTGTAAACCATTATCTTATCCATTTTGCGGAAGATACTCACCGCGGCAACGGAGATGAACAACACCGCGCAGGGACGCAGATGTTTCAGCGTCTCCTTCATGGAAACCCGATGATAGGTTACTTTTCCCCTCAGCGTCAGCGCACAACTCAGGTTTCCCAGCAGCGTTGCCAGGCTCCAGGCAAAGCCATAGATCCAGAGATCGTCTATATTTTTGATAAAGATAAACACACTTGCTGCTGCAACAAGTTTGACCACTGTGTTCCGAAGTGCCACGGGTTTAAACTGATCCAGACCCATCAGGCACCAGTCGAAGCTGCACAGGCAGCTGACGCTCATCATGGTCAGATGCAGGGCGATATATTTTTCTTTTCCTGCCACCAGGAATACATAGCCAAACCAGAACAGAAGCGTTATACCGGCCACCAGCAGCTGCATCTGCCAGATGCCGGAGAAAGTCCTGTCCAGCTTTTCCCGGTCATCCCGCACCTGGGCAATCGTCCGGACTCCGTAATCTGCCAGTCCCAGCATTCCGACCAGGCAGAAGAGTTCGCTTACCGTCCAGGCCTCGGAATACATGCCAACGCCAGCCTTCCCGACAACGCGGGAAAGATAGGGAGCCGTGATAACAGGCAGCAGGACTGAGAAAATCCTGTAGGCCACGTTGTAAGCTACGTTCTTCTTTGTACTCATAATATCAGGTTATTTTCAGGAGCGACGTCGCGATTCCGAAGTAAACCAGCAGGCTCAGGGCGTCCACGATTGTGGTAATAAACGGACTGGCCATTACTGCCGGGTCAAAGCCAAGTTTTTTTGCCAGCATCGGCAGCGTACAGCCAACCAGCTTCGCACACAGCACTGTCACCGCAAGCGTCAGGCCCACAACCACCGCGACCATGAAGCTCACTTCCTCATTACCCATGAGCAGCCGGTCTACCAGCATAACCTTAGCGAAGCACAGCACGCTCAGGCAGGCGCCGCAGATCAGAGCTGTCCGGATTTCCTTCCAGATTACCTTGCCCAGGTCACTGAATTCCAGTTCGCCCAGGGACAGGGCACGAATGACCGTAACAGAACTCTGGGATCCGCTGTTACCGCCGGTATCCATCAGCATCGGGATAAAGGCAGCCAGGCAGGTCATACTTGCCAATGCCTTTTCAAAACCCGAAATGATCATTCCCGTAAAGGTAGCGGAAATCATCAGCAGGGACAGCCAGGGAATCCGGTGAATGAACAGGTCCAGCGGCGAAGACCGCAGATAGGTCTTGTCGCTCGGCGTCATACCGGCCATGATTTCCATGTCCTCGGTGGTCTCTTCTTCCACAACGTCCATGGCGTCGTCGAATGTTACGATACCGACCATCCGGTTGTCGCTGTCCACTACCGGGATTGCCAGCAGGTTGTATTTGCTCATCATCTGGGCAACTTCTTCCTGGTCAGTATGGGTGCTTACCGTGATCAGGTTCGTATCCATGATGCTGTCAATCGTCTGCAGGTCGCTGGGTGCCAGCAGCAGGCTCTTGACGCTCACCGTACCGACCAGCAGCCGGTTCTGCAGCACATAACAGGTATAAATGGTTTCCTTGTCTACGCCCGTGCGGCGGATCCGCAGGATTGCGTCTCCCACCGTCATATCCGGCGTCAGTTTCACGTACTCCGTGGTCATCACGGAGCCCGCAGAGTCTTCCGGATACTGCAGGATCTCGTTGATCTCCTTGCGCATTTCCGGATCCGCCTGGGCCAGAATCCGCTGTACTACGTTCGCGGGCATCTCTTCGACAATGTCCACGGCGTCATCGACGTACAGCTCGTCCATAACCTGGCGCAGTTCCTTATCACTGATGCCCCGGATCAGGGATTCCTGTTCCTCGCTCTCCATTTCAACGAAGCTTTCCGCGGCAAGCTCTTTCGGCAGCAGCCGGAAAAGCAGTGGCTGTTTATCCGGTTCAACACCGGAAAAAACCGCAGCAATATCCGCGGGATTCATCGTGACGAGGATATCCCGGATTGTGGAGTATTTTTTGTCAGTGAGTAAGGTCTGTAAAGTGTTTTCGACTGTGACAGAATGTTCCGCCATGCTTGCTCCCTCCCATTTGGTTAGAATGGTCAGTTGCCAGAAGCATATAATACCGGGCGCACACCTTTTTGCCGGACCAAATCATTGGTTCGGATCAAAAGGCAAACCCGGTATCAGACATAGCGGCAGATTGAATTTATGACACGCGGAACCGGAACGTCACGCCGCCCGGAACCGTCTGTCTTCGCCCAACCGCTATGCCGCTGCTACTCCCAGCGTCCATGACATTCCCTCCTTGTTTTTTTCATTTTTTCAGCCGGTAACAGATCACTCTGCCCGGCCGTTCAAACTATTATAGTCTTATCTTTTTTTGCTTGTCAATCCTTCAAATGTTTCGTTTTTCTTAATTGTTAAAATCTATAGTCATCTTCCCAAAAAGGAACTCCAACACCTCAACAACTTGGGTGTCATTCCGAGCGCAGTCGAGGAATCCCTTACTACGTCCGAAGGACGCTAATTGTTCATTATTCATTGTTAATTGTTCATTTGTCATCGCAAAGCGACGACACTGTCCCTTACTACGTCCGAAGGCCGCATAAAATCAGAAAACCACTTCCGTCCCGGAAGTGGTTTTCTCCACATTTCTTAATTCTTAATTGTTAATTCTGTATTGTTCCCAGATACTTCTTCAGTTCCCCGATATACATCTCCGCCATCTGGCTCAGGATCATATTCTCCTTCACGATGTACCCGATCTCCATCCGTCCGGCAGCCACTTCTTCTTCCTTGTCCTCAAAGGCCACTGCCACGTAATCCGATCCATTCAGTTCCTCGCAGATAATGCCGCTGCACAGGGTATACCCGTTCAGGCCGACCATAAGGTTCAGCATCGTCGCCCGGTCCGTCGTCTTGATCGTCCGGATATAGTCATAGGTGCTCAGGATCTCCTCAGAAAAATAGAACGCGCCGCTGGGACCCTGCTCGAAGCTCAGGCAGGGATAGTCCTGCAGTTCCTCCAGCCGGATCGACTTCTGTTTTGCCAGCGGATGGCCTTTCCACAGGTACACATAGGGTTCACAGTTGATCAGCTGATGGAACTCCAGCTGGTTGCTCTTCAGGAATTTCCCGATGGCCTTGCGGTTAAAGTCACTCAGGTACAGAATGCCAACCTCGCTCTTACCGGCAGCCACATCTTCGATCACGTCCCGGGTCTTGCTTTCCCGGATCGCAAACTCATATTCGTCCGTGTCGAACTGCTTCACCATCTCAACGAAGCTCTTTACGGCAAAGGAATAATGCTGGCAGGAAATGCCGAATTTCTTCCGCAGGTTTCCGCCTTTCCCATATTTTTCCAGCAGTCTGTCATACTGGTTGACCACCTGCCGGGCATACTGGATAAACTCCGCTCCGTCATTGGTCAGGGTTACGCCTTTTCCGCCGCGATTAAACAGTGTGATTCCCAGTTCCCTTTCCAGTTCACGGACCGCACTGGTCAGTGAAGGCTGCGTCACATAGAGCACCTCGGCCGCTTTGTTCAGCGACCCTTTTTCAGAGATGGTGATCACATAGTTCAGCTGTTGAATTGTCATCGTCCGCACGCTTCTCTCATAACGGTTTTTCTGGATCGTTCATACCCTACCACACATGCCGTGGATTGTCAAAAAGGACCGGCCGTTTCCGGCCGGTCCAGATTCCGTTTGTCTCTTAGTCGAAGCAGTCACCCACGTGGTTGATAATCACTTCCACTCCCAGGGGCGTCTCATACTCTTCGATGTAGATTTCCTCGCCGGGCAGTCTCGGTGTCTTGCCCTGCGTGGGCTTATCCGGACGGTGCCAGGGCTTGTTGGTAAACACGGTCACCGTACCTTCGGTTTCCATGCTCTCCAGCTCATACCCGACCACTTCCTGCTCTGTCCAGGTGTATTCCGCCGGCTGACCGTTCACTATGGTGGGCAGTCCGGTGATGGTGGCCATCCAGCCGTTCTCCTCGCTCAGGATCACGCTCATACCGTTGCTCAGGGTCATGTGAACGCTTACGGGTCTGTTGTGATGCTTGTTGTTTTCATCGTTCCAGACCTTCCTTACGGATACGCTGGTCAGCTCCGGCTGATACTTGTTCCGGATCGTGAATCCATGGATTTCAGATACGTATAGCGGAACAGGATCTTCTGTCACAGAGTAGTGAATCGGATGCCCGTTCACAAACTTGGGCAGATCGCCAAATGTCCGTTTCCAGCCATTGGCCGCTGTCAGCTCGGCAGTCTTGACTTCCTCGCCGCCTGCAAGCAGATGCACCGTGATGCTCTTCGGCCGGTTGCCGTCCTTGTTGTCGTTATCGTCCCAGATCTTGACGACTTCAATTTCGGTCAGCATCTCTTCTTCATCCGGCTCTTCCTCAGGCACCTGGATATCGAATTCCTTCTCGATGATCAGCTTACCCGTGTCCTTGGTGTTGGTGATCACGAAGCCTGTGGAGGCATTACCGGTAATCTTCGCCACATAGCCTTCCGGTATCTTCGTTTCGGCCACTGTGTACTTGATCTCCCGGACCACTCCGGCTTCACGCACGTTCCTGCACAGCTTGGTCCAGCTGTACTTCCAGCCGTTGCCAGCGTTCAGTTTCACAGCGTCTCCCAGGGCCTTGCCGTCCGCGAAGAGCTGAACCTCAACATCATCCGGATGCTTGCCGCTGTCCACCCAGACCTTTTCCACTTCAACCACGGTCTTATCCGCTTCATGCGTGTTGGTCAGTGTTGTCAGCGATCCGTTGGTGACCGTACCCGTCAGGGTGTAGCCAACCACCGTCGGTTCCTTCCAGCTGTATGTGATTTCCTTGCCGTTCCTGAATCTCAGCAGGCCGGTAAGCATCGCGGTCCAGTTGTTTTCCTCGTTCAGCATCACAAAGGTTCCGGTTCCCTCGCCGTCCGCCAGAAGCTCAACCTTCAGGCCGGTCGGGCGCAGTCCGTCGCGGTTCTCGTCATCCTTCCAGACCTTCTTCAGTGCCGCGGTGACGTCTGCGATCGCGGTATTCTCAACATCCGCTGTCAGAACGCCTGTGCCCTTATCTGTGGTAAAGGCCAGTTCTCCGGAAGGCACATCGCCTGTCAGCTTTGTCAGTACATCGTCACGCTTATCCACATCTGTCCAGAGGACCTCATGATCAGCGGTTACCGTAAAGGTAATGGGCTCAATGCTCTCATACCCGACGGGCGCCTGGGTCTCTGTCAGGATGTACTCACCGTCATCCAGACCGGTAAAGCTGAACCCGGTTCCGTCCGCGGTTGTTACACAGGCAACTTCCTGCTTCTTGTTGTTCTGCAGGACCTTCTCCAGCTTGAATGTTGCGCCGGCCAGAGCCTTTCCGTCCGGATCAACCTTGCTGACATCCACCTTGTAAGTGAAGCAGATGACGCTGTCGTCCTCGGTCTCCTCGGTGTCTTCACTCTGCTCGCCGTTTTCATTCAGTCTCGGATTGCAGCTGTATTCCAGATTGCCGGTATTTACGTTTCCGTGTCCGCCGATCACCGCGTTCTCGTTCAGTATCGCAGTGAAGTACACTTCAACGGTTCCGCTGTTCAGGGTAGTATCTGTTATCTTGCTCTTTCCGTCATTGAAGGTC